>Ga0209390_10004777_pt1 | contig 20008 bp, 18 predicted proteins | sample BON01_FD_187212 | JGI IMG/M metagenome (GOLD analysis project Ga0209390, IMG submission 187212) | Freshwater microbial communities from Lake Bonney liftoff mats and glacier meltwater in Antarctica - BON-01 (SPAdes) (version 2) | ecosystem: Environmental > Aquatic > Freshwater > Ice > Glacier...
ATGCATCAACAAAATGAAATTAAAATGAGAACCTATAAAAGAAAAAACACTTGCAAAAACGTTTTTGCAAGTGTTTAATTAATTATTTTTACCAAATAATCTGTATCGATTATTTAGGACGGGACATTCAACTTATTTGTTTTGTGAAGATAAAAAAGTATGATAATTGGTATGGTTAAAAGTACAACCATTTTAGTATTCGTATAAATCAAATCAGGCTGTTTCATTAACGTTATCAAATAACCACCTATTGCACCTCCAAAATGCGCTGTATGTCCTATATTATCTTTTTTTGCCTTCATTCCATAAATAGAATAAAGTAAGTAACCAATTCCAAATAAATATCCAGGAACAGGAATTATAAAAAACAAACCTAACGTCATTTCAGGGTATAACAATATAGAACTGTATATTATTCCTGTAACTGCTCCAGAAGCACCTATTGCCCTATAAGAGTAATCGTCTTTATGAAAAAACATAGATAGCAAACTTCCTGCTATTAAACTTCCAAAATAAATATATAGAAAGTAAATATTTCCAAAAGTATCTAACACAATTGGAGCAAAAAAATATAAGGTTAGCATATTAAATGCTAAATGCGTAATATCTCCATGCAAAAAAGCAGAAGTTACCATTCTTATATGCTCGCCAGAACGTATACTTCCTATATGAAATTCATACTTTCTAAAAAAGGCAGTATCTTCAAATCCTTTAAAACTAATTAAAACATTTATACCTATGATAATAATTAAAAACAGACTCATTATATTTTATTTTTTGTAAATTTAAAAAAATACTTTATCTATTCTAGTTAATATATCTTAAACTATATTTGTAAAAAATAATATGCAATTACTATTCTATCTAATTTTATATCCAATACTTTGGTTAATATCTATTTTACCGTTTCCTTTACTTTATCTATTTTCAGATTTTGTATGCTTTATTGTATATCGTTTAATTGGTTATAGGAAGAAAATTGTTAGAGAAAACCTAGCATTAACATTACCGCATCTATCTGAAAAAGAAAGAAAAAATATAGAAGTAAAATTCTACCACCACATGTGTGATATGTTTTTAGAAATGATAAAAACAATCCATATTTCTAAAGAAGAAATCCAAAAAAGATATAAATTTACAAATATAGATTTGTATCTAGATATGGAAAAAAAAGACAAAAGTATTGCATTACTTTGCGCACATTATGCAAGTTATGAGTGGGCTGTTTCCATGAATTATCAGATTAATTTTACAGGATACGGAATTTATAAAAAATTAGCAAATAACCATTTTGATAAACTAGTACACACCATTCGTTCCAGATTTAAAGCAGTTTTAATTACAACTAAAGAAACCGTTCCAACTATAGAAAATTGTAAGAAAACAGGAAAACTTGGTGTTTATGGATTTGCAAGTGACCAATCACCAAAATCGCATAGAGGAAGCCATTGGGGAACTTTTATGGGAATTGAAACCCCAATACATGTGGGCGCTGAAGTGCTTGCCAAACGATTAGATATGAATGTGATTTTTCTTAAAACTAAAAAAATAAAAAGAGGCTATTATGAAGCAACTTTTGAACTTTTAGTAGACAACCCAAAAGAATGTGCAAACTATGAAATATCTGAAATGTTCATGAAAAAAGTAGAACAACAAATTTACGAAGCGCCTGAATATTACTTATGGACCCATAAACGATGGAAACATCAAAAATAATTATACTAAAAAAGGCTCTGAAATTCAGAGCCTTTTTTTCTTTATATTGAAAACCAATTGGCTACTATTTCCTTTTCTATAAATTGTTCTTTTTGATGATTAAATTCATTTGATTTTGGATTGTAAACATATTCTTTAGTCCATTCTAAATGATTAGCTGCTAGTTCTATAATACTATTACAAACATATTCTATTTCTTCTGTTGTTGTTGTTGGGTGAATAGACATTCTAATCCAACCTGGTTTTTGCGTTAAATCGCCCGAAGATATTTGGCAAACCAAATCGTTAGACATTTCTTGGTCTACATGTAAAAGAAAATGACCATAAGTACCAGCACAACTGCAACCACCGCGTGTTTGAATTCCAAATTTATCATTCAAAATTTTCACGCCTAAATTAAAATGTAAATTGGTTATATAAAAGGAAATTACTCCTAATCTATTTTCGTGCTGCGGTGCCAAAATATTAACATTTTCAACATTCCCTAATGCAGCAAAAATATAATTTATCAATTCGTGCTCTCTATCCAAAATATTTTGAACACCCATTTTCTCTTTCAACTGAATGGCTAAAGCAATTTTTATAACTTGTAAAAATCCTGGTGTTCCACCATCTTCCCTATCTTCAATATTATCAATATATTTATGTTCTCCCCAAGGATTTGTCCAACTCACCGTTCCTCCACCAGGGCAATCGGGAACGTTATTTTTATATAAGTTTTTATTGAATACTAAAACACCCGAAGTTCCAGGACCTCCTAAAAATTTATGCGGCGAAAAGAAAATTGCATCTAAGTAACATTCTGGATCTTCAGGATGCATGTTTATTTCTACATACGGTCCTGAGCAAGCAAAATCAACAAAACAAACACCATTGTTTTGGTGCATTATTTTAGCAACTTCTGAATAAGGCGTTTTAATTCCTGTAACATTTGAACAAGAAGTTATGGAAGCAATTTTAAAACTTCTGTCTTTATATTTCTCTAATAATTTTTTTAAATTTTCTAAACAAAAAAGACCTTCCTCATTTGCAGGAACCACAACTACATCTGCAATAGTTTCTAACCAAGAAGTTTGGTTTGAATGATGTTCCATGTGCGATATAAAAACAACTGGTTTAATAATATCTGGAATAGTAGTATATTCCTTAAGCGTTTCTGAAACTCTTAAACCTAAAATACGTTGAAATTTATTTACAACACCAGTCATACCGGTTCCATCTGTAATTAAAACATCGTTATCATTTGCATTAATATGGTGTTTGATAATATGCCTTGCTTTATGATAAGCCATTGTCATGGCCGTGCCAGAAACTGTAGTTTCAGTATGCGTATTTGCAACAAAAGGTCCAAATTGATTGGTTATTTTTTCCTCAATAGGACGGTATAATCTTCCACTTGCAGTCCAATCTGTATAGACCATTTTTTGCGTACCAAAAGGAGTTTTAAAATGTTGATCTACACCAATTATGTTCTTTCTAAATTCGTCAAAATAAATTTCTAACTGAGTTTTTTCGGTTGTTGCAAGCATGTCAAATATATTTATCTACAAATATAACGATTTTATTATCTTAAATTTTAGTTGCCTTTATAAATTTGTAACTTTGAAAACTTAAATACTATTTGATATTTAATAGACAAAGTACTATAATACTAAATTAAAAAAGTTGCCATAGATTCATATGTAAAAAAATAAAACCTGTGAATAGATGGTGAAAAATGTTTTGAAAAAACAAAATTGAGAAACACTAACCTATACTTTTAGCAAAAAGATTATACTAATAAAATTACAGCATGAAATTAAACATCCAAAATACTTTTATAAATGAATTGCCTGCCGATGTAAATCTTGAAAATTCAATTCGTCCAGTAGATAGTGCTTGTTTTTCATTTGTTGATCCTACAAAAACAAAAGCACCGAAAATACTACATGTTGTTGCTGATGTTGCAAATGAAATTGGGTTGACCGAAAAAGACATTATATCTAATGCTTTTTTAAATGTATTTACTGGAAACAAAATTTATTCTGACACAAAACCTTTTGCCATGGCTTACGCCGGACATCAATTTGGAAATTGGGCCGGACAATTAGGAGACGGAAGAGCAATTGCACTTTTTGAAGTGGAACATGAAGCCAAATCTTGGATGTTGCAATTAAAAGGAGCTGGAAAAACACCTTATTCGCGTCGTGGCGATGGATTAGCAGTTTTACGTTCTTCGATTAGAGAACATTTATGCAGTGAAGCTATGTTTCATTTGGGCGTGCCCACTACTCGATCACTTTCTTTAGCTTTAACTGGCGATGCTGTTTTGCGAGATGTGCTCTATAATGGAAATGCCGAATATGAAAAAGGAGCCATAGTTTGTAGAATAGCACCAAGCTTTATTCGTTTTGGAAATTTCGAATTATTTGCTGCTAAAAACGATGTAAAAAATCTGCAAATATTAGCCGATTATACAATTAAACAGCATTTTCCAGAAATTAAATTGGAAGGAAAAGAAAAATATATTGCGTTTTTTAAAACCATTACCACTTCTACAAAAGAAATGCTTTTGCACTGGCAACGTGTAGGTTTTGTGCATGGTGTTATGAATACAGATAACATGTCTATTCATGGAATAACGATTGATTATGGACCTTATGGTTGGTTAGAAGATTATAATCCAAAATGGACACCTAATACTACCGATGCAGAAAACAAACGCTATCGCTTTGGAAACCAACCTAATATTGCACTTTGGAATTTACTACAATTAGCAAATGCTTTGTATCCTTTGATTGAAGATGTAAAACCTTTGGAAACCATTTTGGAAGACTATTCTAATAGTTTTCAAGAAGATTTTTATAAAATGATGTCTCAGAAATTAGGCTTTGAAACCCTTAAAAAAAACGATGCATCCCTAATTGATCAATTACTTGCTGTTTTACAAGAAACGGAAACCGACATGACTATTTTCTACCGTAATTTAAGTTCGGTTTCTAAAGAAGACTCCGCTGAAAAAGCGCTAGATAAAATAAAAGACGCTTTTTATACTCTTACCGAAGTAAAAGAACACGTGCAAGAAACGTGGTTGTATTGGTTTACCCAATATTTGAATCGTTTGCATGAGGAAACGGTTTTAGATGCTGCACGTAAAACCAATATGAATTTGGTTAACCCAAAGTATGTATTGCGTAATTATATGGCGCAATTGGCTATTGATGCGGCAGATAAAGATGATTATACTTTAATAGACGAATTATATACTTTATTGAGAAATCCTTATAACGAACAACCTGAAATGGAAAAATGGTTTGCCAAAAGACCCGATTGGGCTAGAGTAAAAATTGGTTGCTCGATGCTGAGCTGTAGTTCGTAATATTTCAGATTTTTATTTGGAACACAGATAAAATGGATTAAACAGATTTTAATAAATTATTTAATCCCAATATCGACAAAATGAACTTGTTTCAGATTCTAATTTTAGATTTCAAAACAAGTTCGGAATGATAAAAACTGTTGAATTTTCTACAAAATAAGTTTACTCACAATCTTGTCATTGCTTCGCAAGTTCTAACAAGTTCTCGTGCCCAAGGAATCGAGGAATCTCATAAAACCAATCTAGTGAGATTCCTCCTTTGTCGGAATGACAAAAAACTTTTATATTCCCGCTATTACCTTAATTTCATTTACAAAACGTTCCGCTAAAACATCTGCTTCTTGTTGTGTTGGAGCTTCTGTATAAATACGAATAATAGGTTCTGTGTTGGACTTGCGTAAATGCACCCATTCTGTTGGGAAATCAATTTTCACACCATCAACAGTAGTAATATCTTCGTTACCGTATTTCTCAGTCATAGCTTTTAAAATCGCGTCGACATCAATTTGAGGCGTTAATTCAATTTTGTTTTTACTCATGAAATATTGCGGGTAACTTGCACGTAATTGAGCAACCGTCATGTCTAAATTGGCTAAATGTGTTAAAAACAAAGCAACTCCTACTAAACTATCTCTTCCGTAATGACTTTCTGGATAAATAATTCCACCGTTTCCTTCTCCACCAATAATAGCATTGGTAGACTTCATTAAAGCAACCACATTTACTTCACCAACAGCACTTGCTTGGTATTTGCCACCGTGTTTCTGAGTAATATCGCGTAAAGCACGAGAAGATGACATATTAGAAACTGTATTTCCTGGCGTTTTACTTAAAACATAATCGGCACAAGCAACAAGAGTATATTCCTCTCCAAACATTTCACCATCGTTAGAAATAAAAGCCAATCTATCTACATCTGGATCTACTACGATTCCAAAATCGGCTTTTTCTTCTAAAACCAACTTACAAATATCGCCTAAATGCTCTTTTAAAGGTTCTGGGTTGTGCGGAAAATGTCCGGTTGGTTCGCAATATAATTCTATCACTTCAACACCCATTTGTTCTAATAATTTTGGAATAATAATTCCTCCTGAAGAATTTACACCGTCCACAACTACTTTAAACTTACGTTTTGCAACTGCAGTTGCATCTACCAAAGGTAAATTTAAAACCTCATCGATATGAATATCCATGTAGGCAGTATTCTCTGTAACTTCTCCAAGTAAATCTACATCTGAAAAATCAAATGCTTCGGCTTCCGCAATTTCTAAAATTTCAGCACCTTCTTCTCCGTTTAAAAATTCCCCTTTCGCATTTAATAACTTTAACGCATTCCATTGTTTTGGATTATGCGATGCTGTAATAATAATTCCACCATCGGCATTTTCTAAAGGAACAGCAATTTCAACTGTAGGCGTTGTTGACAAGCCTAAATCGATAACATTTATTCCAAGTCCAACTAAAGTATTTTGCACTAAATTATGAATCATTGGTCCAGAAATACGGGCATCTCTACCAATTACTACTGTCAGTTTTTCTTTTTTTGAATTTTGTTTTAAGAATGTTCCATAAGCCGATGCAAATTTTACCGCATCCACTGGTGTAAGATTATCTCCTACTTTACCACCTATAGTTCCACGAATTCCTGATATTGATTTTATTAATGTCATTTTTAAAAAATTTAAAAGTTTATGTGTTTAAAAAGATATCTTTTTACATATTATCTAAACGTTGTCAAATATAAGTAAAGTAATACATAAGAAACAACGCTGATTTAAAAAATTGTATATTTACATTTCAAAATTACAGAAAGCAGCCTTTTTAAGCTTTAAACACATAACCTCTTAATCTTTCCAATGAACTTCCTAGCGCACATTTACCTTTCAGGCGATAACGATTTAATTAAAATTGGTAATTTTATGGCTGATGGTGTAAGAGGAAATAAATATTTAAATTATCCAGAAGAAGTTCAAAATGGAATTGTGTTACACAGAGCAATTGACACTTTTACAGATGCACATCCTGTTTTTAGAAAAAGTAAACATCGTTTACATGAAAAATACGGGCATTATTCTGGCGTAATAATAGATATTTTATATGATCATTTTTTAGCTAAAAATTGGAAATCATACTCAAATGAACCTTTAGAAGACTACGTTGCAAGGTTTTATAAATCATTAGAAGATAATTATGCTATTTTAAATACCAAAACTAAAAATCTAATGCCTTATATGTTTGAAAATAATTGGTTAGTGAGTTATGCAACGATTACAGGTATTGAAATGATCTTGCTTCAAATGGATTATAGAACCAAACACCGAGTGCATATGCAAGAGGCAATTGTAGAATTAAAAGTGTTTTACCAGGAATTTGAAGAGGAATTTACATTGTTTTTTAAGGACTTAAAGCAAATGGTTGTAGATTTTAATACTATTCATTAGTATAGTTTTAATTAAAAAGTAACTTTGCCACAAAATAAAACCCTCCTAATGTCTGGGAAAAAAAGAAATAATTTCCTTCAATTTATTAGAAAACAATTTAAACGTCTAGAACGATTTGTTTTTTTATTAAAAACCATCCTTACGCCAAGGCAATTTATCTACGTATCTTGTATATTAGTTGGGATATCTTCTGCATTAGCAGTAATTTTCTTAAAAACATTTGCCCATTGGGTTTATACATCCGCACAATATTTAGACGGATACCTGCATTTACCCTATAGTAATAGTTTGCTGCCCATAATTGGAATTATTTTAACTGTTTTTGTAGTTGCAAAATTTTTAGGAGGAAGTATTCAAAAGGGAACTTCACACATTATGTATGCAGTTGCTAAAAATGGCGGAATTCTTCCAAAAAAACAACTTTACTCTCAAATAATTACAAGTTCCCTTACTGTTGGACTTGGAGGAAGCGCTGGTTTAGAGTCGCCTATTACAATTACTGGTGCTGCCTTTGGTAGTAATTATGCGCAAAACTATCGTCTTAATTATAAAGACAGAAGTCTTTTGTTAGCTTGCGGCGTATCTTCTGGTATTGCTGCTGCTTTTAACGCACCTATTGCAGGAGTACTTTTTGCAATTGAAGTTGTTTTAGCAGAAATAAGTATTAGTGCATTTATTCCTATCATGATTAGCGCAGCAACAGGCGCTTTAATTTCGACTATACTATTAAACGAAGACATTCTACTTTCCTTTAAAAATGTAAAAGACTTTGACCACCATAATATTCATTTTTATGTAATTTTAGGCTTACTTTCTGGCTTGGTATCTATTTATTATGCTAGAACGTTCAGAAAATTAGAAACCTTTTTTGATAAAAGTAAGTTGGGCACTTATCGAAAAGCACTACTTGGTGCCAGTTTACTAGCAATTTTAATTTTCTTGTTTCCAACTTTATTTGGCGAAGGATATCTCAGTATTAAAACAATTGCAAATAACCATCCTGAAAAAATATTGGAAAATACTTTACTTGCAAATTTTAAAGATTCTAAATGGATTCTTTTATTATTTGTAGGAATTACAATGCTTGTAAAGGTTTTTGCAACAGGGTTAACAATAGGTGCTGGAGGAAATGGAGGAAACTTTGCTCCTTCTTTATTTGTAGGTTCTTATCTAGGATTTGTTTTAGCTTATTTCGTAAACTTAACTGGAATTTCTAAATTACCGGTAACCAATTTTACTTTGGTTGGTATGGCAGGTGTTTTAAGTGGTTTATTTCATGCTCCTTTAACCGCAATTTTTCTTATTGCAGAAATTACAAGTGGCTATGAGTTAATGGTTCCTTTAATGATTGTTTCGTCCGTAAGTTATGCAATATCCAAAAGATTTGAACCGTATTCCTTTGACATAAAACACTTAGCAGACAAAGGTGAAGTTTTTACCAATAATAAAGATAAAAACATTTTAACCTCTTTAGAACTTTCTAAATTAGTACAAAGAGATTATAAATCGGTTTCTAATTCTGATAACTTAGAAGAATTAGTGGAAGTAATTAAAACATCCGATGAAACGATTTTTCCTGTACTTAATGATAAAAAAGAGTTGGAAGGAATTCTTTATTTAGACAATATTCGTGCTTATATCTTTTCCCCATTTAAGATTAAATACACTGCTATTTCTGAAATAATGGAACAACCAAAGCAAATTGTTTTTTACGATGAAACTATGGAAACCGTTATGCTTAAGTTTGAAAAAAGCGGATTGGGGTATCTTCCTGTGCTTCAAAAAGGAAAACTAATTGGAATTATTTCTAAACAATATGCTTTAGAAAAATATCGAGAAAAATTAAAGGAAATGATAATTGAATAAAAACGTATAAATATGCAATCTATAAATACAAACGATTTTAAATTTTCAATGCCATTAAATATCCGTTGGAATGATCTTGATCCTTTAAACCATGTAAATAATGTATATTACTTCGAATATTTTCAAATAGGTCGTGGATATTATATGCTTGCAGCGTGTCCAAAGTGGGATTGGACAAAAAACATGTTTGTCAATGCGCATATAGAATGTGATTATTATAAAGAATTAAAGCTCACAGCAATCCAACCAACTATCAAAATAAGAACAGTTTCATTAGGTTCTAAAAGTTTTGAAATTGAATATTTAGTTACTAGTTTGGATAAAGACAATAATGAAGTTATACACGCTAAAGGAAAAAGCACACAAGTATTAATTGATATTTCTATAAAAAAGTCTGTTGAAATAACGAATTGGTTACGTGAAGCAATTATAGGTTATGAACCCGCATTAAAGGCTTAGTTTCTCTTTGTACTTAAATTTTATTCTGCAACAATCAATAGTATAAATTTAAGTTATTAACGTAATATTCTCTTTCTGTCTATTAGCATTTCTATACATAAAATTGTATTTTTACACTTTGCAAAAAATATGACAAATTCAGAAGATACTATTGAAATTATTGGTGCTCGTGTCCATAATTTAAAAAATATAGATGTTACTATTCCAAGAGAGAAACTGGTTGTCATAACTGGCGTATCTGGTTCTGGAAAATCTTCCCTTGCATTTGATACCATATATGCTGAAGGTCAACGTCGTTATATAGAAACTTTTTCAGCCTATGCGCGTCAATTTTTAGGTAGTTTAGAGCGACCAGATGTGGATAAAATTGACGGTCTTTCCCCAGTAATTGCAATCGAGCAAAAAACTACAAGTAAAAGTCCGCGTTCTACTGTAGGAACCATAACAGAAATATATGATTTCTTAAGATTGTTATATGCCCGAGCTGGTGCTGCGTATAGTTACAATACAGGCGAGCAAATGGTTTCTTATTCAGACGACCAAATTAAAAAGCTAATTCTTGAAAATTTTGATGGAAAACGCATTAATATTTTAGCCCCTGTTGTACGTTCCCGTAAAGGACATTATCGCGAACTTTTTGAACAAATTACTAAACAAGGCTTTTTAAAAGTAAGAATAGATGGAAAAATTGTAGATTTAACTTTCGGAATGAAAGTTGATCGTTACAAAATGCACGATATTGAAATTGTTATTGATAGAATGGCAATAGATAGCAACGAAGATACCGATAAACGTTTAAGTGAGAGTATTAAAACGGCGATGTATCACGGAGAAGACGTAATGATGATACTAGAACAAGAATCGCAAGAAGCTCGTTTTTTTAGTCGAAATTTAATGTGTCCAACTTCTGGTATTTCGTACCCAAACCCAGAGCCAAATAATTTTTCTTTTAATTCCCCAAAAGGAGCTTGTGAGAATTGTAATGGACTAGGAACAGTAAATGAAATTAATTTATTGAAAATTGTTCCAAACAACAAACTATCAATTAAAAATGGTGGTTTTGCACCACTTGGAGAATATAAAAACACATGGATCTTTAAACAGCTCGAAATCATTGCTCAAAAATACGAGTTCAAAATAACTGATGCAATAGAAACAATTCCACAAGAAGCATTAGATATTATTCTTTATGGAGGAAACGAAAAATTTTCGGTTGTTTCTAAAGTAATGGGAATTACAAAAGACTATAAAATAGATTTTGAAGGAATTTCAAACTTTATTAAAAACCAATACGATGAAAGTGGTTCTGCATCTATTAAACGATGGGCAAAAGAATTTATGGATGAGTATGATTGTTCTTCTTGTAATGGTACAAGATTAAGAAAAGAATCGCTTTACTTTAAACTAGACGATAAAAACATTGGTGATTTAGCAAATATGGACATTGCTGAATTATTCAAATGGTTTCAAAAAATACCAAAATTACTTTCAGAAAAACAAAATGCAATAGCTGCTGAAGTTATTAAAGAAATTAGTACTCGTTTACAGTTCTTATTAGATGTAGGTTTAGATTATTTATCCTTAAATCGAAGTTCTAAAACACTTTCTGGTGGCGAAGCACAACGTATTCGATTAGCAACACAAATTGGCTCGCAATTAGTTGGTGTTTTATATATATTAGACGAGCCGAGTATTGGTTTACACCAAAGAGACAATGAACGTTTAATAAAATCTTTAGAAAACCTTCGCGATATAGGGAATTCTGTTATTGTGGTAGAACATGATAAAGAAATGATTGAACGTGCAGATTATGTAATTGATATAGGTCCAAAAGCAGGCCGTTTTGGTGGTGAAATTATTAGCGAAGGCACACCTAAAGAAATGTTATCTGGCAATACAATTACTGCACAATACATGAACGGAAACATGAAAATTGAAGTTCCGTCTGAACGTAGAATTGGAAACGGAAAAACAGTAAAATTATATGGCGCAACGGGTAACAATCTTAAAAATGTAACTGTAGAATTTCCTTTAGGACAACTTATTTGCGTAACTGGAGTTTCCGGAAGTGGAAAATCTACTTTAATTAATGGAACGCTTTATCCTATTTTAAATGCACATTTTTTCAATGCAGTAAAAAAGCCGCAAGCTTATAAAAAAATTGAAGGCTTAGAACATATAGATAAAGTAATTGCTATAGACCAAAGCCCAATAGGTAGAACGCCACGTAGTAATCCTGCAACGTATACAGATGTTTTTTCTGAAATAAGAAAATTGTATACCATGACAGCCGAAGCAATGATTCGGGGTTACAAACCAGGTAGATTTAGTTTTAATGTAAAAGGAGGTCGTTGTGAAACTTGTGAAGGTTCTGGCGTTAGAACCATTGAAATGAGTTTTCTACCAGATGTTTATGTGGAATGTGAAACTTGCCAAGGAAAACGTTTTAATAGAGAAACATTAGAAATTCGTTATAAAGGAAAATCAATTTCTGATGTATTGAAAATGACAGTTGATGAAGCCGTAAATTTCTTTGAACTAATACCAAAAATACATAGAAAAGTAAAAACAATACAAGACGTAGGTTTAGGCTATATTACACTTGGACAGCAAAGCACAACACTTTCTGGAGGAGAAGCGCAACGTATTAAATTAGCTTCAGAATTATCAAAAAAAGATACAGGAAACACTTTCTATATTTTAGACGAACCTACAACTGGTTTGCATTTTGAAGATATTAGAGTTTTAATGGGTGTCATAAACGTATTGGTAGACAGGGGAAATACTGTTGTAATTATTGAACATAATTTAGACGTGGTAAAACTTGCAGATTATGTAATTGATATAGGTTACGAAGGTGGAAAAGGAGGCGGAAAATTAGTTGCAAAAGGAACACCCGAAGAAATTATTAAAAATAAAAAAAGCTATACTGCACAGTTTTTGAAAAAAGAATTACCTTAGTATTCTTTGTTCATTAAAAAAAAAGAAAAAAGCTATGGAACAATACGAAAACGACGAGCATAGAATGCAAGAAAAATTGGAACAAAAAAGTTGGAACGAAATTCGTACCAACGATTCATGGGCAATTTTTAAAATTATGTCTGAATTTGTAAATGGCTATGAAGCAATGGGCAAAATAGGACCCTGCGTTTCTATATTTGGCTCTGCTAGAACAAAACCAGACGATGAAAGTTATATATTGGCAGAAAAAATTGCTTACAAAATTAGTAAAGGTGGTTATGGCGTGATTACTGGTGGCGGTCCCGGAATTATGGAAGCTGGTAATAAAGGCGCACATTTTGGTGGTGGAACATCTGTAGGATTAAATATTGATTTACCTTTTGAACAACACTTTAATCCTTATATTGATAGGGACAAGAACTTAAATTTTGATTACTTTTTCGTAAGAAAAGTAATGTTTGTAAAATACTCTCAAGGATTTGTTGTAATGCCTAGTGGTTTTGGAACATTGGACGAATTGTTTGAAGCAATTACTTTAATTCAAACCAAAAAAATTGGAAAATTTCCCATTATTTTAGTTGGAACAAGTTTTTGGACTGGATTGATGGACTGGATAAAAACCGTTTTGGTTGAAAAACATAAAACAGTAAGTACTACAGATTTAGATCTATTTACTATTGTAGATAACGAAGATGAAGTTTTAGCAGCTTTAGATAGTTTCTATAAAAAATACAATTTATCTCCTAACTTTTAATTTAAGTTATAGATTTAAAAAAAGCGAGCTCGATAATTATCGAGCTCGCTTTTTTATTGCATGATGCAATCTTCAAAAATTCCCCTATTCTATTTAGAATAATAGATGTGTAGGTTTTTAATTATCAAAATGTTTTTTTACAAAAGCATCTTTTTGATTATCCGACATTTTATCAGATGGCATGACATCAATTTGTGTGTTCTTAAAATGTAAATCTTTATTTATGTAATTATGTAGTTCTGTTTTAGCATTTGTAGGTCCAAATAATAGTATGTGATTGTAGTTTAAAACGGCATCTGCTATTTCCTTGTAATAAGCCTCTTGCATTTGTTGTCGTTTATTATGCATCAGGTTTTCGCTTCTGCTTAATGCTTCTTCTTTAGTATCAAAAGAGAATTTTGAAACTATAGAATGGCTCTTTTCTTGAGAATCTAAATCTATTAAATTTGCATTTGCATGATCCATCCAAATACCTATTTTTTTGTTTTTTGCCATAATATTCATTTTTAAATTTCTAAAGTTTATTTTTATTTTCAATTAAATGCGGTTCTTCAAGAATAATTATCTCTACAATAGCTTTTGACTTAATAGAGCGACTTATCAAACAAGCATCTTCTACTTTTTTTTCAATTCGTATTGGCTTTATTCCTATAAATTTCTCTCTGTATTACAACAATGAGTATCGGTAGAATTTCAGTAATTAACAATTTTCTTTTTGCCTAAAAGCTTAAATTCAATACAAATACCTTTTTCTGTACAGTTCGGTAAAACACATAATTTCTTTACAGCTGTTTTACTAATTTACATATGCATTAAAATGGCATGCGCCATTTGTGTACTTTTTAGAATGAAATTGGATTTTCTTTTTTAACTTATAATTACTCTAAATGTGTTACATACAGGTTTTTTTTTCTAACGAAATTACTCTTCCAAGATTTTTTTAGCTTCTTGAAATTCTTCTTTATTTATGTCACCTTGAGCAAAACGTTTTTTTAAGAGATCAAGTGGCGTGTCTTTTTTAGATCTTTGTCCAGGAATATTATAAGGAACGGCAAAAATCCAATAAAGTAACACTAACCAAACAACCCACCATATTAAATGCATTCCCCAAAAGTCTAAATGTGCGCTATTGTTCATCATAATATTATTTGTTAATGATTAATTATTTCTAAATTGAAATAAGGATAATTGATTTCTAAGTTTTCTTGTTTTAATGAAAATTGTTTAATAATCTTAAAAGAAGAATAAACGACTACTTACCGAGCTGGATGAATTTTGAATAAATTGTAAGGACGAGGATTTATCTGAATGTGCTTCTTAGCATTGCATATTCCTTATTTACTAAAGTTACAATAATTAAAAAGAAAACGCCTTTAAAACAAAAAAAACTTATTATCAATAAGTTAATATGTTAAAAAAAAAACCAGAATTTTATGTCTGTATTAAGCGTAGACTTTGCTTAATGAGAGTTATAGGGCGGAAAAAAATAACAAAAAAAGAGTTTTAGATTTGAAACTCTTTTTTTGTGTAATTGTTATCTATAACTTTATTTCAAAGTATATTTAACATATAAAATTGTCTAGTTCTGTTTTTAATTTTCGATTTTCTTTTCCTGCCTTCTGATCCAGATAATAACCAATAGCAGCTCCAATAATTAATCCAAGTAAAGCAGATAAAATTCCAAAAAAGATTGCTGCTAAAAACCCTACCAGCATACCAATATATAAATTATAATTTGGAATAATTATCGAAAATTCAGATTTTAAAAATTTTAAAAATTTACCTAGTTCATCGTTAACATTTATATTTTCATTTTCGATTTCAAAAGTTTTAAAAATTATATTTAATTCAGAATTTATTTTTTGAATTTGAATTTCATTAAAATTTTTAAATTTAAGTTCTTCTAAAACGCGAGTAAATTTTTCTGCATTAATTCTGTTTTTATTATTTGCAGTTTTTGCTCTAAAGTCATTTAGTAAATCAATAGCTACTGATATTTCCATGTTTATCTATTTAAAAAAACTTAATTTATAGAATTAATAAGCCAATAAAGTTTTTAATTCTTCTTCGAATCGTACTTTAGGTAAATATTGATCTTCTAGTGGTTTTACAAACGGAATAGCCGATTCTATACTTCCTACTCTTCTAACCGGAGCATCTAAATGTTCAAAACAGTTTTCCATAATCATTGCAGAAATATCGCTAGCGATCCCACCAAACAAAGTATCTTCTGTTAAGATAATTACTTTATTGGTTTTCTTTACCGAAGCATAAATTCCTTCAATATCTAATGGTTGTAACGTTCTTAAATCCAATAAATCTGCTGAAATTTCAGGATTTTTGTTCAGAGTATCTAAAGCCCAATGCACTCCCGCACCAAACGAAATAACCGTAACATCTTTTCCTTCTTTAATTAAAGATGCTTTTCCAAAAGGAATAGTGTAGTAATCTTTTGGCACGTCTTGGTAAACACTTCTATACAATTGTTTATGTTCAAAAAACATAACCGGATTGGGGTCGTTAATTGCTGTATTCAATAAACCTTTAACGTCATAAGGAAATGCAGGATAAACAACTTTTAAACCTGGTGTTTTAGTAAACCAAGCTTCGTTTGTTTGCGAATGGAATGGTCCAGCCTGCGTTCCTCCTCCACAAGGCATTCGCACAACTACATCAGACTTTTCATTCCAACGGTAATGTTGTTTTGCTAATAAGTTTACAATTGGGTTAAAACCCGTAGAAACAAAATCTCCAAATTGCATTTCCACAATAGCTTTATAACCATTTATAGAAAGTCCGTTTGCAGCCGAAACTACAGCACTTTCACAAATAGGTGTATTGCGTACTCTTTCTTTACCAAATGCATCTACAAAACCATCTGTAATTTTAAAAGCACCACCATATTCTGCAATATCTTGTCCCATAATAACTAAGTTATCATGGCGTTCCATAGATTGTCTTAAAGCATTTGAAATAGCATCAACCACACGAATATTTTCCAGTTCATCAGAGTGTTTGAATTCTTCAAATTCATATGGTGCATACATGTCCTTTAACTCTTCCTGTAAATCAACAACAACATCTAGTTCACCTTGAGTAATTGCCCAATGTTCGTCTATTTCTGCTTTAATTTCTGCTCTATACTGTGTATCTTTTTCTGTACTTAAAACAGAAGTACGTATTAAAAATTCTTTGAAATTTTCAATAGGATCTTTCTCTGCCCAAAGATCCATTAATTCTTGCGGAACATATTTTGTGCCACTCGCCTCTTCATGACCACGCATTCTAAAAGTTTTAAACTCTAGTAAAACCGGACGAGGATTATCTAACATGGAAGCTTTTAATTTAGTAATTAAATGTACCACTTCTAATATATTATTCCCATCTACAATATGGCTTTCCATTCCAAAACCAACCCCTTTATCTGCAAGGTTTTCACAACGATACTGTTCGTTTGTTGGTGTCGATAATCCATAACCATTATTTTCAATTACAAACAACACGGGTAAATCCCATACAGCTGCTATATTTAAAGCTTCATGAAAATCTCCCTCTGAAGTAGCTCCTTCACCTGTAAATACGGCAGTTACTTTACCATTTTTCTTTAATTTATTTGCCAATGCAATACCATCTGCTAAACCTAATTGAGGTCCAAGATGAGAAATCATTCCAATAATATTAAACTCTTGCGTTCCAAAATGAAAACTTCTATCTCTTCCTTTTGTAAAACCAGTTTTTTTACCTTGCCATTGCGAAAACAAACGGTGCAGTGGAATATCTCTTGCTGTAAACACTCCTAAATTGCGGTGCATTGGTAAAATATACTCGTCTTTGTCTAAAACAGAAGTAATTCCTATCGAAATTGCTTCTTGTCCTATTCCTGAAAACCATTTAGAAACTTTTCCTTGACGCAAAAGAATCAACATTTTTTCTTCTATTAATCTAGGTTTTAATAGTTTTTTATATAAATCTAATAACTGTTCATTCGTTAAATCTTGCCTGTCAAAATTCATAAGTTTAGCGCTTTTAATTTGCATTCAAATGTATGAAAAATAACATTTTCAAAAGGTATTGTGTTGAAAAAATAATCCTTTATTTATTAAATACTTTTCTGCAGAAATTTCATAGTTTATAATTTTACGATTTTGGTTTCAAAATATTTAATTATATTTGCTTTATATAGGTTTAAGCCTATTGTAAGTTATTAACCAAATGTAATATAATGCAAAAAATTCCTAGTGTTGACTTACGTGATTTCCTGTCGGACAACCCGACACGTAAACAAAAATTTGTAAATGAAATCGGAAAAGCCTACGAAGAAATTGGATTCGTAGCATTAAAAGGTCATTTTTTAAATGACAAATTAGTGGATGGTTTATATTCAGAGATTAGAAACTTTTTTTTACTTCCATTAGAAACTAAAGAAAGCTATGAAATTCCAGGAATTGGCGGACAAAGAGGATATGTTTCTTTTGGTAAAGAACATGCTAAAGGCCGTTCTACTGGTGATTTAAAAGAGTTTTGGCATTTTGGTCAATATGTTTCTGAAGGATCAAAACATGCAGGAGAATATCCTGACAATGTTAATGTTAAAGAATTACCTAAATTTAATTCTACCGGTAAAGAGGCTTATCAAATGCTTGAAAAAACAGGAATTTATGTTTTAAGAGCTTTAGCAATTTACATTGGTTTAGATGAATTTTATTTTGATAAATACATTAAAGACGGTAATAGTATTTTACGTCCTATTCATTATCCACCTATTACAAGTCAACCAAAAGAAGGAGCGGTAAGAGCTGCTGCACACGGAGACATTAACTTGATTACTTTATTAATGGGTGCACAAGGAAAAGGACTTCAAGTTCAAAATCATGATGGCGAATGGATTGATGCAATGGCAGAACCGGAAGAGTTAGTTATTAATGTTGGAGATATGTTAGCAAGGCATACCAATAACAAATTAAAATCTACCATACATCAGGTTGTTAATCCTCCTAGAGAATTGTGGGGAACATCTCGTTATTCCATTCCGTTTTTTATGCATCCCATAAGCGAGATGAGTTTAAATTGTTTACCTGAATGTGTAAATAATGAAAATCCTAAAGGGTTTGAAGACATTACAGCCGGAGATTTTTTACACGAACGTTTAGTAGAGTTAGGATTGATTAAAAAATAATCGTAATTTTACACTTTTAATTTAAAGACATTGGGTTTTACTTGATGTCTTTTTTTTGATTTTAAAATTAAATAGTAAAATAAAGAAATTCAGATTTAACACATTGATAAACGCCAAAAAGGACGCAGCTGGAAAAGATTTACTTCGTAATATACAGATTCAACAGATTTTAATAATTAATATATGCACTTATTACATAATGAATTAACGTCGTTAATTTTAAAAACATTCTAGGAGTTTTATAACGAACTAGGATACGGTTTTCTTGAAAAGTTTACCAAAATGCTTTAATTATTGAATTAAAAAACAAAGGATTAGAAGTAACTTCTCAACTATTTAAGAGGAACTGATTGTGAAGCAAGATTATTATTGAATTTTGTTGAAAAACAGGAATTCAGGAGAAAAATATTTTAAAAAAAGAAAACTAAGAAAAGACCCGTTTTAATCAGCGTTTTGCGTAAGCTAATCTGTTAAATCTGCGATCAATAAAAATATGGACTTAAGCGATCAATTAAAAAACCTCTTTCCAGACCATCAACCTTCAATTGAACCTGAAGTAGTTGAAGATTCTGAACATGAATTATTTGTTCAAAAAGAGCCTATGCTTTGTAAATATGAGAAAAGGAAAGGAAAGCCTACAACAATAATTGAAGGTTATGAAGGAGAAGAAGAAGATTTTAAAATACTAGCAAAAGAAATTAAAACAAAATTAAGTGTTGGCGGTAGTTTTAAAGATGGTGTAATTATCATTCAAGGCGATTACCGAGATAAAATAATGGCAATATTAAAAGATAAAGGTTTTAAAACAAAACGTGTAGGCGGGTAATTTAAAAACCACTATTTATTAATGCTTAAACAAATTACAATGATTAAATCATCAGAGTTAATATTAAATCCGGACGGTAGCGTTTATCACTTAAATTTAAAGCCTGAAAACATTGCGCACGATATTATATTTGTAGGTGACCAAGATAGAGTTGCAAAAATAACTTCTCGTTTTGATTCCATTGAATTCTGCACACAAAAAAGAGAGTTTAAAACGCAAACTGGAATTTATAAAGGAAAAAGGCTAACGGTTATTTCAACAGGAATTGGCCCTGATAATATTGACATTGTAATGAATGAGTTAGATGCTTTGGTTAATATTGATTTAGAAACTCGCGAAACAAAAATTAACTTAACTGTCCAGTTTCACAACGTTATTGTTTTTAATATCAAGTCTAAACTTCTTTGTTTCGCTAAGCTTCACAAAGAAGTTTAGACTTGATATTGGTTAG
>Ga0209390_10004783_pt1 | contig 19989 bp, 20 predicted proteins | sample BON01_FD_187212 | JGI IMG/M metagenome (GOLD analysis project Ga0209390, IMG submission 187212) | Freshwater microbial communities from Lake Bonney liftoff mats and glacier meltwater in Antarctica - BON-01 (SPAdes) (version 2) | ecosystem: Environmental > Aquatic > Freshwater > Ice > Glacier...
TGTTCATGGTTAAAGGCGTTAGGTAGAAATTATCCCTTTAATATACTTAACGCCAGTCTTTTGTACAAGATTTATCTTGCTTAATTAGCACGATTTTAATGAGTTATGGTTTTTTGTCATGTACTTATAACGGGTTTATATACTCACCTATACCTCATGCTAAAATACCCTATTGGCGGGATTATACGTCATAACTATTGGTATGCTTCTTCAAATCGATAGGGGCCTTGTCGTCTAATAATCTTCTAGCCTAGCTGTGTGTCCCCGTCCGTCAAAGCTTTTTTCACCTTCGCTGATAGTTTACACCATTGCGATAGCCACGGGTTAACAAGCGCCGATACAGGTGGTCAGCGAAGGCGGAACTGTCTTCCTGTCTGGCAGTCTCGCAATCTCGTAATCTCTCAATCTCTCAATCTCTTTTTACTACCTTTGCCCCGCCCAACTTGAAATTGGGAACCATTCATGAACTTACACAATAAAGAAAGCCGTGAGGTCCTCAAAGAGAAGATCTTGCACGCGAAAGAAGCACGGAATACCATTTCTTTCTATACCTATTATCAACTCAAAAATCCGGCATTCGTCCGCGATTATCTCTTTATCGAATTTGAAAAATTAGGCATTCTAGGTCGCATCTATGTGGCGCATGAAGGCATCAACGCGCAGGCCTCTGTTCCGCAAGGACTCTGGGATGATTTTGTGGCATTTATGAATTCGATTTCCTTCCTCGAAGGACTGCGTTTGAATACGGCGGTAGAGAATGATGATAAATCTTTCTTTAAACTCATTGTGCGCTTAAAGGAGAAAATTGTGGCGGATGGATTGAATGATTCAAGTTTCGATGTAACCGATAAAGGAACCCACCTTTCTGCAGCAGCCTTCAACGAATTAACAAGTAAACCAGAGACCATCTTGGTAGATATGCGCAACCACTATGAGTCGGAAGTGGGGCATTTTGAAGGAGCTTGGTGTCCGGATGTAGATACCTTCCGGGAGCAATTGCCATTGGTAGTGAATGCACTATCCGATAAAAAAGACAAGCATATTGTGATGTACTGCACCGGAGGAATCCGCTGTGAAAAAGCTTCTGCTTGGCTGAAGCATAATGGCTTTGGCAATGTTTACCAATTAGAGGGTGGCATCATCAAGTATGCGCGCGACGCCAAAGAGCAAGGCCTCGACATCAAGTTTCGCGGCAAAAACTTCGTCTTCGATGAGCGCCTAGGTGAGCAAATCAATGGGGAAATAATCGCGCATTGCCATCAATGTGGCAAGCCTGCCGATACCCATGTGAACTGTAAGAATAAAGCGTGTAACCTGCTCTTTATTCAATGCGAAGAATGTGCCGATACGATGGAAGGAACGTGTTCGGTTGATTGCCAAGATATCATCCATTTACCTGAAGAGACCCAAGCCGAACTTCGCAAGAATATCGATAGTGGAGTGAGGATTTTTTCTAAAGGTAGGTTTGATATGCTTTCGACTGGTCGACTTTGAGAAGTTTTGGGTTTTACCTGCTAGTTTCCGCATAAGTCCGTCACCCTGAGCGCAGCCGAAGGGATCGTGCATCTGAAAACGAATCTAAAAGCTGACTACGTGCGCTGTAGCGATTAGCGAAAGAGTAGCGTAGTCGAAGCTAGATTTAGTCAAAACGTGGTCTATAACTGAAATTCTCTGCGTGGTTTCTCCTCCAAATTGTAGTCACCCTGACTTCGGCTACGCTCAGTCTTTAGATTAAGGTGACCACAAAAAGTCCTTCGGCTGCGCTCAGGATGACGTGTTGATTGAATAAAATGGGAATATCTAGGTCGATGAGTCGACTGTTCGATAAGTCTTAATGCTCACTCCAACTCAAAACCCCTGCCTCTATACGAACAGGTAAATTATTTTCTTGAGGTGGAATCAGGCAGGAATTCTGGCTATTATAGGCGTAATACGAATTGTACATCAATTTATTTCTTGGTTTTTTGGATAGATTAACGACAAGAGCTCGGCAACCTTTACCCAATTTTTATCAACCATATTGTGAGTGACATACGAACTTATAATATAGTAGAAAAAATATAATACGCATAAGGGTATTTCTTGTTGAGCATATTGCGATTTTTCGAGTTGGTTGCACGCAGAATTTTGAATTCATATACTAATTAATGATTTTGTAATTCGTTTTTAATCAGATAGATAATATATTTTTCGACAAAAAATATCGTATTTTAAGTAATTTCCTTTGGAGTTTCATTTTTTTTAATAGGTTTGTATTAGTGATTTATTCTCTGACTTCGAAGAATAATTACTTGCGGAATCCGAAAAGCAAATGAGTAGGACTAAATAGGGGTAGAGACGGAAAAAATTGTGGCTGTAATGAATGTTTTGGATGTTGCAACGAACCTCATAGTAGCTTAGCTACCAACAAGATCGGTGTACAGGTTATTTCCGAATCTGAAGCTATTTTGTATTTTCTAGATGAAAAGCCGGAGAGTTTTGAAATCGACTTTGGCTTTGATGAAGTTGTAACTCTGGGGAATCCGGGAGGAAATCAATATACTTTTGCCGTTGGTGAATACCCTACGGTCGATGAAACAGGCACTGCGTACTGCCCAGAAAATCAGACGTCATATTCATATTTTGGTAAAGTATTTGTGAATTTAGTTCCTTAATTTCAACTTTACCAAACGCGATTTACAATGGTTAGCTTAGAATGAGAAGGATGAAATTGCTCTTGTGCTAGGCTAATCATTTTGATTTTTATCTAGATGTTAATCTCTTTAGGTAATAAAGTCCTTCGGGTCTCCGCTTACTCAAACAGCTGTTCTGGAAATAATCGTTTGTGCCTATAAATCAACAAGTACGCATGAAAACATGGCTAATTAGTATCTTATTTGTCTTGACTTTGTCGGGTTGTAAAATGGCTTATCAGGTAATTTTGGGAGTGGATACAACACCTGGTTGGAAGTGGGAAAAAGAAATAATCAGAGATTTTGATAGAAGAAATATCCCACCCGAAAATCGCTTTGTACTAGATACTGCTTCCTATTACCGTGCGGTTCTCGCTGAATTGAGTTCACTGAAGTCTGATTCCTTATTGCTTGATTCAGCCCAATTTAAACTTCGGAGCAAGGTTCTTAAGGATGATTTACAACCTACCTAGGTGCGCTTTTTTGACAAAAAAGGGGAGGCGATTTTTAAGCTTGTAAATTGTTATATCGACCCTCCGGTTCCAATGAGCTGGAATGTAAACAAGTGCTTTGACACCTTCCCGCCGAAAATTGATATTCCCGCATTAAACAATAATAATAATAAAGACCTCGGTTTTCTTTTACCCCATATCATGACCGTAGATGGGAAACCGATTGTAATGAGTGATTTACCCTCCGCCGATTATTATGTCATTGTGTTTTGGAATTCGTTTTTTCGACGTCCTTCTAATCGGCTGATTAAGACCATAAAAAAGATGGTTAAAGAGCATCCAGAGGTAAAAACAATGGTCCTTTATGTCAACAACCATAATTCAGAAATATGGAACCGTCTAAGCCCTGCTCAAAGAGAATTGGTTCAAAAAACGTTGCAGAGAGATAAAAACTAATATTTCCCCCCTTCACCACAGTCATTGATCCCACGACAAAACCCCTGCCTCAATCCTCACCGGTAATCGGTTTTCAGCAGGTGGAATCGGACAAGAATAGCGATGGTTATATGCGCAGTAGGGATTATATGCGCGGTTAAAATCCAGAATGACACTATCGCCTAAAGGACCCTGAATATCCATATATCGGCCGCCACCATAGGACTCAAAGCCATTAGTAGAGTCGTTGAATGGGATGAAAAGGTAATTTTCGTAGCCTGCTTTTTTGCTCAGGTCGATGTTTTTGTACACCGATAAGCGCAATTGCTTGCCATCCAACTCAAAAAATAGGTGACCATGCTTTACGTACTTTGGCAAACGGCTGGTGCTGGTAGGCATTTGGAAGGGTTTCTCATTGGGCGTGGGTTCAAAACGAGCGGTGAGGATGAATTTTGGGTTGAAGTCGAAATAGGAGAGGCCTTCAAAGTCGTCGATAGCATCTTCTGCTAAGGGAGAATGTTTGGGGTCACCAAATTCTTGGTTAGTGGCTTGGCGAGCAGAATCATTATAAGCCATGTATAATGCAGTATCGACCTGTGCAAAGGCGTAGCTGCTCATCCATAAACAAAAAAGGCTAAGCTGGATTTTCTTCATGCTTGACTGGTTTACGTATGGCTTCAGGATCGGTTACTCCGCCAGAAACAATGAATTTCATGAGTTCGGAAGAGTTGCCATTAAGATGCTTGATTCTTTCTTTGGGCACAAGAAATAGGTTCCCTGAGAAATTATAGGAATGCGGAAAATACACAGCCACCAATCCATCCAATTCAATAGCGCTTAAATCCTTGCTGGTAACAAATCCTAATTTATAGATGCCATTGGTCATCTCAACGGCCACGCCTTCAGTGAACTTTTTCTTATCACCCACAAAGGCTTCCATAAAGTCCTTCATCATAGAGTAAATTACTTTTACCCCAGGCGTCCGCTCAAGTAAATGACCGAAGAAATCCATGAAGGGCTTGGTTAGGAGCCCCTCGCCAATGAAGCCGATGAAGGTGATTAAGCTCAAGACCAATAGAAGTCCTAATCCGGGCACGGTGAATCCAAAGAAATATTGGGTATCAATTAGGTTATCCACCAGCTTAAAGGCAGAGATAATCACATAGGCAGTTCCAAAAATGGGCAATGAAACTAATAAACCGCCTAGGAAATAATTAAAAAGTCTACGGAAAGTGACTGGTCTATTGAATCTCATGATTGCTGCAGTTTTAATAAGTCTTGTCCGATATCCTTGCGGTAATTTTTTCCTTCAAAATCAATCTGCTCAGCCCGAGCGAAAGAGTGTTTTAAGGCCTCACCCAAAGAATCGGCTAGGCTGGTAATTGCAAAAACCCTTCCTCCATTGGTGAGGCATTTGTCTTCGCTCATCTTGGTGCCAGAATGAAATACGAGTGATTGGCTAGTGCTTTCTAAGCCGCTCACCACTTTCCCTTTATCATAGGCTTCTGGGTAACCCCCCGAAACCAATACCACCGTTGCGGCCGTTTGAGTCTTGATTTTTAATGCTTTGCTTCCTAAGTTTTGGTCACAAACAGCAACTAAAAGTTCCACAAGGTCGCAGTCCAATCGTGGCAATACAGCCTCTGTTTCTGGATCACCCATTCGCACATTGTATTCAATTACATAGGGGTCGCCGCCCATATTCATCAATCCAATGAAGATAAAACCACGGTAATCGATGCCGTCTTTTTGCAATCCTGCAATGGTGGGTTTCACAATTCGCTCTTCTACTTTCTTTAAAAAGGCATCATCCACAAAAGGAACAGGAGAAATGGCTCCCATGCCGCCGGTATTTAAACCGGTATCTCCTTCGCCAATGCGCTTATAGTCTTTGGCTTCGGGGAGTAGGAAATAGTCTTTCCCGTCTGTCAATACAAAAACGGATACTTCAATCCCTTTTAAGAATTCTTCAATAACTACTTGGGCTGAGGCCACTCCAAATTTGGCGTCGGCAAGCATGGCATGGAGTTCTGCTTTTGCTTCTTCTAAGGTTTCTGGTATCACCACACCTTTTCCGGCAGCTAATCCATCTGCTTTTAAAACGTAAGGAGCTTGCAGGGTCTCAAGGAATTTTTTACCGTCCTCCAAAGTATCTGCCGTGAATGTTTGATAGGCGGCAGTTGGAACTCCATGTCTGGCCATAAATGCTTTGGCGAAATCTTTGGAGCCTTCAAGCAAAGCACCTTGTTTCTCTGGGCCTGCTACCTTTACATGACGAAGTGAAGCCGTGTTACGGAAATAGTCAACAATACCATGCACCAAAGGGTCTTCACTGCCTGGAACCAAGAGGTCTATATGATGCTCGAGGCAAAATTTTCCGATGCTTTCAAAGTGGAGGATATCTAATGCTACGTTCTTTCCATGCTGGGCAGTACCCGCATTTCCAGGCGCAATAAATAACTTTTCGCAAAGCGGACTCTGTGAAAATTTCCAAGCAAAAGCATGTTCCCGTCCTCCGGAACCAAGGATCAAAATATTCATGGCACAAAATTAGCCCATTTTGCCTTGCGATTGGGACACTATTTTCGTAGTCCTTATGGCAAATTGTATTAATTTTACGGCCTATTTTTAAGCGCACCAGTGCATGATTGATTCGATAGTTAAAGGGTTCTCCAAGATTTTTGGGAACAAATCAGACCGAGATATTAAAGATATTCTTCCTCGGATTGAAAAGATAAATGCTCATTATGCGAGCTATACCAAGCTGAGCAACAATGAGCTCAGAGCCAAGACGGCAGAATTTAAAAGTCGCATTGCTGACTATCTGTCAGATATTGAGACGGAGATTTCTGACCTCAAAAAAAGAGTAGAGACGGAGCTAGATATGGACCTGAATGAAAAGGAAGATATCTATGATAAGCTCGATTTACTGAAGAAAGACCGCAATGTAAAACTTGAAATCATTCTCGATGAGCTCTTGGAAGAGGCCTTTGCGGTAGTGAAAGAAACTGCCCGTCGCTTTAAAGACAACGAAGAGTTGGTGGTTTCTGCCAGTGACTATGATCGTGATTTAGCGGCTAGCAAAAGCTTTGTAGATATCAAAGGCGATGACGCTGTTTGGTATAATCACTGGGATGCTGCAGGCAATGAAGTGAAGTGGGATATGCTCCACTACGATGTTCAATTGATTGGAGGTATCGTTTTACATCAAGGGAAAATTTCTGAGATGGCAACGGGAGAGGGTAAAACCTTGGTTTCTACGCTTCCTGCTTACCTGAATGCACTGAGTGGACATGGCGTTCATATTGTTACGGTAAATGATTACCTCGCTCGTCGTGACTGCCAATGGAATGGACCTCTTTTTCAATTCCATGGATTGAGCATCGATTGTTTGGATTATACCCAGCCGAATTCACCGGAGCGTCGCACGGCGTATATGGCTGATATCGTTTATGGAACCAATAATGAATTTGGTTTCGATTACCTCCGCGATAATATGGCGCGTGATGTGGAAGATTTGGTTCAACGTGAGCACCATTATGCCATGATTGATGAGGTCGATTCAGTATTGGTTGATGATGCACGTACGCCTTTGATTATATCTGGTCCAGTACCGCGCGGCGATGAGCATGAGTTTGCAACCCTTAAACCACGCATACAGCGATTGGTGGATGCACAGAAAAAATACTTGAATACCGCTTTAAGTGATGCCAAGCGCATGATTGATGCGGGGGATGAAAAGACCGGAGGAATGCAATTGTTCCGCGCCTACCGTGGTCTCCCTAAAATGAAGCCTTTGATCAAATTCTTGGGAGAACCAGGAATGAAGGCCATCATGCAAAAAACAGAGAATATCCACCTTGCCGACAACCAAAAGGAAATGCCGAAAGTGGATGCGGAACTGTTCTTTGTGATTGATGAAAAGAATAATAGCATTGAGCTGACGGAAAAGGGAATCGAATTGATTACCCAATCAGGCGAAGATCAAAGCTTTTTTGTATTGCCAGACTTTGGTGGTGAAATTGCTGAGATTGAAAAATCGGATATGGATGAAGCCGATAAAGCCAAAAGAAAAGAAGAACTCATCCAAGATTTTTCTGAGAAATCGGAACGTATCCACTCAATCAACCAGCTTTTAAAGGCTTATTGCCTGTTCGAGAATGATATCGACTATATCGTAGTAGATGGCAAGATCAAAATTGTTGATGAGCAAACAGGCCGTGTTTTGGATGGACGTCGCTATTCAGATGGACTCCACCAAGCGATTGAAGCCAAAGAAAATGTAAAAGTAGAAGCGGCCACGCAAACCTTTGCAACCGTTACGCTACAGAATTATTTCAGAATGTACCATAAGCTTTCGGGGATGACAGGAACGGCCGAAACGGAAGCAGGAGAATTCTGGGAAATCTATAAGTTGGATGTGGTGGTGATTCCTACCAACCGTCCGATTGTAAGAAACGACGATAATGACTTCGTATTTAAAACCACCCGGGAGAAATTCAATGCGGTAATTGATGAGGTAGTGAAATTGAGCGAAGCAGGCCGACCAGTATTGGTGGGTACCACTTCAGTTGAGATTTCTGAATTATTGGCGCGGATGCTTACCATGCGTAAGATCAAGCATAATGTATTGAATGCGAAGCAAAATCAACGTGAAGCGGAGATTATTGCAGAAGCGGGTCAATCAGGTGCCGTAACCATCGCCACCAATATGGCGGGTCGTGGTACGGATATCAAGCTTGGCAAGAATGTGAAAGAGGTAGGCGGTTTGGCCATTGTAGGTACAGAACGGCATGATTCACGTCGTGTGGATCGTCAGTTACGTGGTCGTGCAGGCCGTCAAGGAGATCCAGGTAGCTCGCAGTTTTTTGTGTCTTTGGAAGATAACTTGATGCGCCTGTTTGGTTCAGAGCGTATTTCTAAGGTAATGGACCGCTTTGGGCATCAAGAAGGAGAAGTTATTCAACATGGAATGATTTCAAAATCCATCGAAAATGCACAGAAGAAGGTAGAGCAAAACAACTTCGGTATTCGTAAGCGTTTATTGGAGTATGATGATGTGATGAATAGCCAACGTGAAGTGGTGTATTCTAAACGTCGGAATGCCCTATTTGGTGATAAGCTGTCGCTTGATCTGAATACGATGATGTATGGAATGTGCCAGTCATTGGCTGCTGAATTCCATGCTGTCTTGGATTATGAAGGCCTAAAAATTGAATTATTGCGCATCTTGGCCTTCGATATTAAAATGGGTGAAGAAACATTTAATGGGATGAAAACCACAGTGTTTGCTGAAGAGCTCTTCCATGAAGTATCGGCTGAATACCAGCGTAGAAATAGATCCATTGCCACACAAGCAATGCCTGTATTTAAAGATATTTACACATCGCGCGGTGAAACCGTAGAAAATATTGCCGTTCCATTCACTGATGGTAAAAAGAACTTGCAAGTTATTGCCAACTTGAAAAAATCGGTAGAGTCTGAAGGGCGTGAGTTAATTAATTCCTATCAAAAGGCAATCACCTTATCAATCATTGACGAGGAATGGAAAGAACATCTTCGTGAGATGGACGACTTGAAGCAATCTGTTCAACAGGCCGTGTACGAGCAAAAGGACCCACTCTTGATTTATAAATTGGAGTCCTTCAAATTGTTCGAAGGATTGGTAGATCGTTTGAATAGAGATACGGTGAGCTTATTGCTCAAAGGACATATCATGACCAATGACGGAAATCAGGAAGTTCGTGAAGCACAAGCAGAACGTCCGAAAACCGACATGAGCAAATTGCAAATGAGCCGTGAGGATCAACTGAAGACGCCACAAGATCCAAGAGCACAAGTACAGCAACCACAGCAACGTATTGCTCAAAACCCAATCAAGGCAGACTTGAAAGTGGGTAGAAATGATGCGTGCCCATGTGGCAGCGGTAAGAAATTTAAAAACTGCCACGGCAAGGAGGCCTAATGCCGAGTTTTGAAAGCCATATCGAATATACCCTCTTGAAGCCGAATGCTTCTTGGGAAGAGGTGATTCAGCTCTTGGAGACGGCGAAGGAAAGAGGCTATTATGGCGTCTGTGTTTCCCCATTTTTTGTTAAAGCCGCCGCAAGGTATATCCGGGAGAATGAGTTGAAGCAAAAGCTGGTGACGGTTATCGGTTTCCCTATGGGCTATAGTGCGGTAAGCGCAAAAGTCGAGGAGGTGAAGAAGGCGGTGATGGAAGGAGCTGATGAACTTGACATGGTTGTGAATCTTTCCGCTTTTTTCTCCAAAGACATGGCTGTTCTCAAGAATGATATTCATAGCGTGGTAACAACTTGTCATCTGCACAATAAGAAAGCAAAGGTGATTCTCGAAACGGGAGCACTTAGTGAAAAGGAAATGCTTAAATTAGCAGAGATATGTGTCGAAGCGGGCGCTGATTTTGTTAAAACCTCAACAGGTTATTTTGAAATTGGTGCCGAGCTTGAGAAGGTGATAGCCTTAAAAGCCTATTTGCCTGCCAAAGTGAAGATTAAGGCCTCCGGAGGAATTAAAACCAAAGAGCAAGCCGAGGCATTCATTGCGGCTGGGGCCTCACGAATTGGGACTTCAGCAGCCTTATAAAGAGAACCATGAAGCAACTCATCTATATCCTATTATGCTGTTTGCCAAGTATGCTTATTGCCCAAAATATTCCTGATGGGGGCAAGGTAACGGTGAAAGGTGATCCACGTATTGATAAGATATTGAATCGCCGCGTGGAGTTTTATAGTTTAGATTCGAGTAGTCAAGGATACCGACTTCAGATATTGTCTATCACAGACCGCAAAGAAGCCATGTTGGAAATGGAAAACTTTCAATTGAAGTATCCTGAAATTCCAATTTATATAAAATATGATTCACCGAATTTTAAGCTAAGAATTGGCGACTTTTCGAATAAAATTGAAGCGCATTATTGGTTTATTAAGCTGCAGGAAGAATATCCTCGCCTCTTTGTAGTGCCGGATAAAGTCTACCCAAAACAAATTCAAGATTGATTTTCCGAAAATCATTTTTAATTCTAGTATCTCCGTACTATCTTTGCAGTCCTTTTAAGAAATCGAGCAATGGATTTGATCAAAATAGTTGAAGCAGAATTTGCTACCAATACAGATGTAGCAGCATTTAAACCGGGTGATACGGTTACTGTATCATACCGAATTAAAGAAGGCGCTAAGGAACGTATCCAGCAGTTCCAAGGTGTTGTTATTCAACGTAGAAATAGTGGGATGAGTGAAACCTTTACAGTTCGTAAGGTATCGAATGGTGTTGGGGTTGAGCGTATTTTCCCTGTAAGAAGCCCTTTCATTGAGAAAGTAGAAATAAACAAAAGAGGTAAAGTTAGAAGAGCTCGTCTATTCTATCTTAGAAAACTTACTGGAAAAGCTGCTCGTATCAAAGAGAGAAGGATTTAAAGATCTTTTGCCAGAAAGAGATATAGATTCCCGATTAGCCTACAGGCTGATTGGGTTTTTTTATGCTAGTAATAGCTGAATTCCTTACGGATAAAGGTTTTAGACTGAGTGCTCGACCGTGTTTCAATGAGCTCGGTGGCATTTCCTTGCTTATCGCTATTCAGTATAGAAATCCAAACGGTATCTGCTTGACGAGTGACTAAATCGGTTTCAATATAATAATTGCTCCCATCAATTGCCTTCATATTCCAAATCTTTTGGTTGTTCCGAAAGTGACCTTCAGGATATTTAATCTCTGCAATACGTTCTTCGAAGCTCAGGCTATCAAGTTCAGTGATGATTTCATATTCCAACTGATTGGCGCTCGAATACTTTCTTTCGTATAAGTGCGTATGATCCAGCCATTCTATCGTTCCATAAGAAGTGTCCTCCGTGAGCATATTCACTTGCTGCCACCCCGTTTTATTGCCGCCCTTTAGCTTGTATGCATAATTGATGGCCAAGCTTGTTTCATTCTGCCTCGAACGATTCATCACAAACTGCATATAGCTGACTAGGCCATCTTTCGTATAGTCATAGAGCGTTCTATAATTGAATGCTCCAGAGTCGAGTGGCAGACTGTCTTGATAATTCATATACTTATAGGTGATGAGTCGCTTTACATCGCCCTGATATCCAAAGCGAGCTAAGTCGTTTTTGGTAGACGATGAACTAGAGCAGGCTACTAAGAGAGCCATGCCAGCAATGACGATGAATGATTTCATGAAAGGCAAGATAGGAGAAAGAAGGGATATGGAAAAAAGCTATGGGATTGAATTAACTCCGTTCGGCTCGTCCTGGGATCAATGAATAGATCTCTTCTTCAAATTCCTGCTTTCTATGACGAGAAAGCGGTATATGGGCACCCCCTTCCATTTCAATCTCAGAAGTGCCACGGGTAAAGCTACTCATATAATTGAGGTTGATGATGTATTTGCGGTGTACCTTGAAAAAGCTTTTGTTTTCTTGCAAGAGCCGTTCAAAATCTACCAAAGGTTTACTTACTAAGATGGTCTCATCGTTTCGCATGGTGATATGGGTATACATACCATCCGCCTCCAAATAGAGGATATCTTTGATCTCCACAAACTGAAATCCGCTACTATTCGGAAGGGCAATGCGGCTAAACGGACGCTCATAATGTCCTTTTAAAACTTCTACCCTTTTGCTGCGATGTGTAGAGTGTTTCTCCACTTTTTTGATAACCTCTTCCAAGGCCTCAAGGGTAGCAGGTTTAAGGATATAGTCTAAAGCAGATAGCTTTAAGGCTTGCATCGCAAACTCATTATAGGCCGTTACAAAGACCAATTCACAAGGCAATTCTTTGTCTTGGTAAAAATCCAGAATCTGTAGCCCATTATACTGAGGCATCTCAATATCCAAGAAAAGGATATCCGGTTTTTTTTCATTTACGGCAATAACCGCATCAGGCAGATTTTTAGCCTCTGCAACCACCTCAACAGGTGTTTGACATTGCTCCAAGAGATGTTTGAGTAATCTCCGGGCTTTGTCCTCATCGTCGCATATAACCGCTCGCAGTTTCATTGAAAGGCAAATCTAGTTATTGTATGGAAGATGATACAAGAAAATGTATGATTGGTCTATTCAAACTGCTGAAAGTCAGGTTAATCTTCGATAAATAAACGCACTTCGGTACCTGCCGCTTTCCCATTTGGAAATTCTAGGTCTTCAATCTCTAGTCGGATGCTGTATTTTCCAGAGCTATTTAACATCTCAATACGTTTATTGATAGCTCCTGTTGCAAAGGAAGTATGATTGCCCGGTCTGCGTTTTCTAAGTTTCTCTGCTCGTTTTCGGCCTATTCCATTATCGCGTATGACGGATTTTAATATGCCGTATTCTTCGCTAAATTCAATTTCTAGTCGCTTGATGCCTTGTTGATGCAAGAGTCCGTGTTTAACTGCATTTTCTACAAAAGGTTGAAGAAGCATGGTTGGAACATGAATATTTACTGGGTCTTCTAGCTCATCGAGTATGATTTGATAGCTGAAGTCGCTGCCAAAGCGTAGTTTTTCCAATTCCAAGTAGAGTTCAAGCCATTCACATTCTTCGGTCACAGGAATGGATTCTTTCTCAGAGTTTTCAAGCACCTTACGAAGCAAGACGGCAAACTTATTTAAATAGGTAGCGGCCTCTTTGGTCTCAGAGAAAATGATCAACTCATAGATGGAGTTCAAAGAATTAAAAATGAAATGGGGGTTCATCTGCGCCTTGAGTGCCGTGAGTTGTGATTCGATGAGATTGGTTTTTAGCTCAGCTCTTTCAAGCATGTTTTCTTGTTTCTTACGTTCCTGACGGAGATATATCATGAACAAGAGGAGCATAATGCCAAATGTTAATACCACGAGAGAAACATAGAACCAGCTACGTTGCCAATAGGGTGGGAAGACGTTTAATGGAATTTCGATTGTATTGGAGTAATGCCCCTTAGTATCCATGGCACGAATAATAATGTATTTCGCCTCAGTAGGTAAATTGGTGAGTAAAAGCGAATGTTGACCTTCTTGGAGTTCTGTCCATACACGATCATCATACGAATAGGATATGACAAACTTACCTTGGGAATAGTAGCTGATTACTGAAAAGTCAATTTTTAATTCATCTGTTGAAATGATTTCTGATTGTGAAACATCGGAACTTAATCCATTGATTTTTTGAGATAAGAGATAGAACAGAGGAATGCTCTTATTTTTTTCTATGGATGAGGGTAAGCTTTGAAGTCCATTCCCCGTAGCAAGCCAAAGCTGATCTTTGACGAAGAGCAGGTCGTAGATAACATTGGCGCTCAAACCATCCCGTGTGCTGAACCAGGTTTCACTCAGGTCATTTAACTGGATTTTCCCAAGACCTTTAGAGGTTGCTAGCCAAAGATTTCCTCTATGCCATTTCATGTGATAGACCAAAAGACCTTCGGCGAACCTATCATGCAATAAGTGCACATTTCCATTCTTTACGGTATATATTTCACCTGATATCAAGGTGCAGAATAATTGGTCTTCTTCTGGTACCCATAATAAATCTTGCACTCCCTGGTCCTTGAAAAGGTGAAGAAGAATGGTGCTGTCTTTCAAGGAATAAAGTCCGTTCGACGCCCCAACCCATATTTGGCCTGGTTCTTTAGCATGAGAAATACGCTTGCTCCATGCTTTTATTAGGGCTTGCATTTCATGGCGCTCTTTGAATTTATTGCTATAAAATAGGCCAGATGAAGAAGCAACATAGATAGTATTCTCGTCGATATAAAGGTCTTTTGTAGCAGGAAATGAATAGTCAATGAGCTCCAATTGATTGCCTTTTACCTCATAGATATTATTATTGAAGGCGGTATAAATTTTTTTGTTTTTAGTATAAACAAGGGCACTAATATCCGCCTGAATCGGCCCTTCAATTTCAATCATTTCCTTGGTTCCTTTTTGAATCCATCCAATTCCTCCACTTAAGCGTGAATAGTAGATGCCGCCCTTTCCATCCTCACTTAATTTTGTGAATTTATAGGCGCTTCCTCCCGAGCGACTGCTAGAGAAAGAACGAATTTGAAGAGAGGGACAATACAATAAGCCATACCCGAGTGTGCTGAACCAATAGCTACCCTCTGGATCAATTTCCATATCCGTAATGGGCAAGTCTTGGAAAAGCCATTCTGTGGTTTTACTTGCTATATGATGACGAATTAAACCGTCGTACGCCATAAAATAAAGGTAGCCAGCATGCTCCTTCATGTTCATGAATTTTTTTCCTTTTAGTATTATCGACAGTTGCTTGTCACTGTAAGCTTTAAAATGGTCCCCAGATTTATAATAAACAGCGCCTTCAATGATATGACACAACCACTCTGTCTGATCTCCTAGTGAAAGTATGTAGTGCCCGAGATCATTGTCATCTCCCTCCTGAAACTGCACGGGAAAATGTTCTGTTTTATTCTGCGATGCAGAATATACTTCCTTTGAGGAGCTAAACCATACTTCCTCTTTGCGACAACGCAGGCTTTTTGCATTGGTAAAGTCGTTCGTGTCTAAATGAGCTGGTCGACGTTTTGACCATTCTCCATTTTTGGGGTTATAACTGAATAATCCTAGGTTGCTACTAAGCCATAATTGATGATCGAAGCCAGAGGAAAGTAGCGCATAATTAGAGCTTAGAACCCATTTGGGCAAGGGGATATTAATGAGGCTGTCGCCGCTAATTTCAAAGATGTCTCCCAAGAAATTGAAGACATAAAGTTTTCCGTCAACAGAAGTGAGGCCCGTTAAAGGTTGACCGGCAGATTTGTCTGTGGAAATGCTAGTATATTCCTGTCCATCATACCGAAATACACCTATTTCAGTTCCTAACCAGAGATAGCCTCTATCATCAAAATAGAGGTCGTAGATTTCATTGCAAGGTAGATTGTCTAAATCACTGATTTGCCGGTATTCGGGCGACTGTCCCATAACTTGGAACAGGCTCAAGGAAAGCAAGCCAGCGAGCACCCAATAACGAATCATGTATCGAATGTAGAAAATATTTGCCAATCAAAGACGTTCGGAGAGCATCAAAAGTGCTGCGCCAAATGCAATACCGCTCAAGAATAGATTCCAGTCGCGGGGTTTGGTTTTTAGGGTACGGTCAGCAAGAAAGAAAAAGAGCAGCATGCCCGCCACAATGCAAATTTGACCGAGTTCAATGCCCAAATTAAAGGAGAGTAGGGGGAGAATGATGTCTCCTTCACGCCCCAAAAGACTTCGGAAATACGTGGAAAACCCCATGCCATGAAAGAGTCCAAAGATCAGTGCCGCGGCGTATTTGAGCCGATGTGCAGTGAGGTCTGGTTTGGCAATGATAATATTCTGAAGCGCCGTAATCGCAATGGTAATAGCGATGATGATCTCAACTACGTCTTGGTCAACTTTCAGGATATTTAAGGAACTCAAGGCCAAGGTCAAGGAATGTCCAATGGTAAAGGCCGTAACCAGAATAAGAATACGTTTCCAGCTTTTGATATCATAAGCCGCACAGAGAGCGATGATAAAGAGAATATGATCCAGCCCTTTCAGGTCCAGAATATGATAAAAGCCCAGTTCTAGGTAAGTGCTAAATGCCGACATGCTCGCTTATTTAATCAAGTTCCAACTGAGTCGGTCGCCCACTTGTAGGCCATAAGTATCGGCCAATCCTGCATTCACCTCCAGCACATATTTCGCTGGGGCAGATGAAGGGATGGATTTTTCTGAAAATGGCTTCGTGTTTTCCCGAATGGTAACAATGCGATAATCTTCAGCCACAAAGATAATGTCCAAGGGGATGATGGTATTTCTCATCCAGAAAGAACGCATGGATACATCTGGAAAAATGAAAAGCATTCCTCTGTTTTCTTCCATCTGCTTGCGGAACATCAGGCCACGAGTGATGCCATATTCATCATCCACAATCTCTATATCCAAAGATTTTAGTGTGTCTTGACCGCGCGTAAGCAACATATTGGCCTCATGCGTAAAGGGAGGATCTGGCTGTACATATTCTGGGGTGGGCGCTTTTGGCTTCCGCGGAGTCCGCATGGTGCTGTAAATGTAAAAGCCACCAAACATGAGGAGCAATAGAAGGAGAGAATAGGATATCCACTTGTTTTTCATGCACTGGCAAATTAATAGATTCTTGCTTATGGTTAGTTAGCTTTTGCATTTTTTTACATCGTTTTTAGGAACGGGGTCATACCCATGTGTTCCCCAAGGGTGACAATGCGAGAGTCGTTTCATTCCCATACCTACTCCCTTAAAAGCACCCCATTCCTGAATTGCCTCTGCGGTATATTCCGAGCAGGTAGGCGTATGCCGGCAACTCTGACCAAGCAAAGGACTGATTAGGTACTGATAGAGGCGGATAGGCAGGAGGAATAGATACTTAAGCATGGAGGAAGGGGTTTGGGGTTCCGGGCTACAGGTTAGGGGAAAGCCTATAACCCGTAACCCAGAACCTGATACCATTTATTTCAATGAACCTACCATGTCTTCCGGACGCACCCACTCATCGAATTGCTCGGCGGTGAGGAGCCCTAAGTCAACAGCAGCTTCCTTGAGAGTTTTGTTTTCTTTATGAGCGGTTTTCGCAATTTTCGCTGCGTTTTCATAGCCGATATGGGTATTCAAGGCCGTAACCAGCATCAATGAATTATTCAAATGCTGTTTGATAACTGGCAAGTTCGCAGTGATTCCAATCGCACATTTTTCGGTGAAGGAAACACAGGCATCTCCAATCAAGCGGGCTGATTGTAGTACGTTGGAGGCAATAACTGGTTTGAAAACATTCAATTGGAATTGACCAGTAGCTCCACCCATTGTCACAGCCACATCATTACCCATCACTTGCGCAGCTACCATAGTCATGGCTTCCGGCTGTGTTGGGTTTACTTTTCCTGGCATGATAGAAGACCCTGGCTCATTGTCAGGAATCACAATTTCTCCGATTCCACAACGAGGACCGCTGCTTAGCATACGGATATCATTGGCAATCTTCATCAATGAAACAGATACGCGTTTAAAAGCGCCTGAAAGTTCGACCATGGCATCATGAGCTGCCAAAGCTTCAAATTTATTCGGAGCCGTTATAAAAGGCATTTTGGTGAATTCAGCAATCTTACTCGCTACCAATACATCATATCCTGCTGGGGTATTTAAGCCGGTTCCCACAGCCGTTCCGCCCAAGGCCAGTTCTTTGACCATTTCTAAGGCATTATTGATGGCGCGCATGCCATTGTCGAGTTGCTGCACGAAGCCTGAGAACTCTTGTCCCAAAGTAAGCGGTGTTGCATCCATAAAATGGGTACGTCCGGTTTTGGTAATTGTACTAAATTCTTTGACTTTATTGTTCAAGGTATCACGAAGCAATTGAATTCCTGGGAGTGTTACCTGCACCGTTTGCATATAGGCTGCAATATGCATGGCCGTAGGGAAAGTATCATTCGAGGACTGAGACTTATTTACATCATCATTTGGATGCAAAACTTTCTTCTCATCAGTCAAAGAGCCACCTTGTTGCACGTGAGCGCGGTAGGCTACTACCTCGTTTACATTCATGTTACTTTGCGTTCCCGAGCCAGTTTGCCAGATTACCAATGGGAATTCAGCATCAAGGGCTCCCGTTAAAATTTCTTCACAAGTAGAGGAGATAAGGTCACGCTTTTCAGCACTAAGCACGCCCAAATCGTGGTTCGCATGCGCCGCCGCCTTTTTGAGATAGGCAAATGCGTGGATGATTTCCTTCGGCATAGAAGCCTCTGGTCCGATTTTAAAGTTGTTACGTGAGCGTTCGGTTTGTGCTCCCCAATAACGGTTGGCAGGCACTTTCACCTCGCCCATGGTATCGCGTTCTATTCTGAATTCCATTGCTTGCGTTGATTGATTTTTTAAGTGCCGCAAAGATAGCCAAAAGAGGAAGCACTAAAAATACAAGGTAGAAGCCTTTTTAGGGTAAAAGTATATAACCCAGATTTAAATTTCAAATAGCCCTCTGCCCTCTGCCCTCTGCCCTCCGCCCCTTGCCCTCTGCCCTCTGCCCTCTGCCCTCTGCCCTCCGCCCCTTGCCCTCTGCCCTTTGCCTGTCCGCCATAGCGCTAGCGACGGCGGATGCCCTCCGCTCTTTTTTCTTCATCGCTTTTTGAAACCCAAGGAAAGCGAATTCACACAATAACGTACCCCTTCTTCACCAGGCCCATCATCAAATACATGCCCAAGGTGTCCGCTGCAACGTGCACATTGAATTTCTATGCGGTTCATGCCATGGCTGGTATCGCGGACTTCCCGGATATTCTTTTTATCGATGCCTTCATAGAAACTGGGCCAACCGCAGCCAGCATCAAATTTGCTTGTTGACTTAAAGAGCTCTAATCCGCAGGCTTTGCATACATAGGTGCCGGTATCCCATAATTGGTCGTATTCACCGGTATAGGGTGCTTCGGTGGCTTTTTCACGGAGCACCGCATATTCATCCGGACTTAATTCAGACTTCCATGTGGAATCTGTTTTAGTAATTTTTTCTCCTCCAAAGGCAGGGTTTCTAGTTGGCTGAATGCTTTCACTGCAAGCGGATAAACCGAGGATAATACTGGCTAAATAGATTATTTTTTTCATGTTGGATCAAAGTTTAAGGGCAAAAAAAAGGCCCGGATTTCCCCAGGCCTAATATGATAAGGGTAAACTTAAGGGAGAAGTACCTTATCAATAACGTGAATCACTCCGTTTTGTTGACGTACGTCGTAGGTAGTGATATTAGCTGTGTTTCCGTTTTTGTCAGTCACTGTAATGTTCCGAGGACCATTCATCATAAAGGTCAAGTCTTCACCAGCAACAGTTTTTAAAACAGCATTGCCTTTTCCGGCTTTGATGGCTTTTTCCAAGGCAGCAAAATCATAGTTTCCAGAAAGTACATGGTAGGTCAAAACAGTGCTTAGGGTTGCTTTGTTTTCTGGTTTCAATAAGTTTTCTACTGTTCCGGCAGGAAGGTTTTCAAAAGCATCATTCACTGGTGCAAATACAGTAAAGGGTCCAGCAGTTTGCAAAGTTTCTACCAATCCGGCAGCCTTAACTGCCGCAACGAGGGTAGTGTGGTCTTTGGAGTTGACTGCATTCTCCACGATGTTTTTAGCAGGATACATAATTTCACCACCAACAGAGGTTGTTTGGGCAAAGGCAGTGCTACCAGCAAATAATAGGGCAACTACAAAAAGGGATTGAGTTAATTTTTTCATGACGTGTTTTATATTTAAGCTTGTTTGATGTCATATACGGAGATAGCAATGTGCTTGGATTTCAAAATCAAAAATATTTTTTCCAAAGCTCTCAATCTCCATAATTCGCCTTTTGTCTGGCAGTCTGATAGTCTCTTAGTCTGATAGTCTCCCTTCGACTGGCCTTAATGATTGCGGTCATCTGAAAGTTAATTAAGCCGCTCAGGGACCGGTTA
>Ga0209390_10004785_pt1 | contig 19987 bp, 13 predicted proteins | sample BON01_FD_187212 | JGI IMG/M metagenome (GOLD analysis project Ga0209390, IMG submission 187212) | Freshwater microbial communities from Lake Bonney liftoff mats and glacier meltwater in Antarctica - BON-01 (SPAdes) (version 2) | ecosystem: Environmental > Aquatic > Freshwater > Ice > Glacier...
GGATGTTGCCATGTAGCGAGCAATGGTCACATGGTGGCGAGCAATGGTGTGATGGTGTCACATGTGGCGAGCATGTGAACAAGCAGTTCGTGCGATTATGATTTGCAACATTCCAATTCGCGAAAAAAGCAGTGTTTGGAATCTAGAAGATTTTAGTTAATATCTAATTTTTTCATTGAAATTTTGTCTCTTCGCTTTTGTCCAAAATCTTGTTTGTCCAAAGAGAAGAGAGGAGGAGAAATGGGCAGGAGAGAAAGGAGGACCAATTGCTAGTGCTTACAGTTGTGGGCAATTGTTTTTTTCGGGCCTCTTGGCTGTAGAAGGACGTGGTGCAGAAGCATGTATTGGCCTCCACATGTGTACTGTGCTTCTTCTTTAAGTGACTAGGTTCTGCCAACTCGAAATCACGAATTTTTGTTTGTCCGAAGGACTTCCATCCGTTGCATGTTTGGTTGTGATTCACAAACATAATCTTGTCTCGAGTTGATCTGTTTGCTGGTGTTGACGTTTGTCGTGCATTGAATGTCAGGTCGAACTAAAATTGTTGGATATATATATATATATATATATATATATATATATATATAAATATATATATATATATGGCTGGCACGGAAAGCCGCGGAAAAGGAATCTAGGGCGCAACTGTGGCGCGCTGGCTGTTCTTGTGGTTTCAGAGAAGGAGAAGACAAGACAACAGGAGATAATGCCGGGGGGCAATGGCGAGCATATACAAGTGGTCGCCACTGGGCAACCTATACAGAAGACAAGTGATCCACCAAGCAGTGGTGTCCAGACGCAACATTTTGGAGACACAAGAGGGCACGATAAAGGTCACATGGATTCATCTCAGACGGGCCTCGAAATTTCAGTGGAGCACCAGACAGGTCAACAGGAGATAATGGCGGGGGGCCATTACGGTGAACTTACGAACGGGAGCCCATCAGCTAAGAAAAACTTGCAGGTGACCACGGCAAGCGACAAGTCGCATGCAAATGCATGGCCTGACTCGCACGAGACACGGGACGAGCAGACAGTAGGAGCCAGTTTGCACGCCTCACCAAAACTCAATTCGGTGATAGCAAATGTCAATGCAGGGCAGGATGCTACCGATGGTGAGAAAAGGAAAAGGAAAACGGGCGAGGGGAGGCAAAACAAAAATCTGGAATCCACAAAGTCAGATAATGACCCTTCGGGCTCTGTCAATAGCGCGCGCCGCAGTGATTGTCAAAAGCGAACGAAGGTAGGTACAGAGGATTTCTCGCGCCATAATGCAACTTTGGATTCTGCTACTCAGGAGCATGGGGATCGTGACTTGAAAATTTTGAGCTTCATGTCGGACATGTCGGAAGTAACATTGAATCAGATGCTGTTTAAATGCGATTTGAATACTGATGGAAGTTTTGCTCAGAAAAAGAATCGCCTTTATGATGACTGGTTTGACAAAGACCAAGACGATATCGAGTTACAGCTGTTTGGGACGATTCTCCAGCCAGCAGCCGGAAGTGATCAAGATCTCAAGGGTGATTCAACACGCCCCTCTTTTCGTGTTAGCCCACGGGGAAAGTCTACCGCTCGTGGTGTGCTCAAGCACAGTGAGAATCCAGGTGACGTGTCGGCACAGAATCATCCTTCTTCTTCAGGTCAATCCAACAGCGTTCACAAGGAGGAGGATGCACCGGACCCGTTGAAAGCAAGTGGCACGTCAAAAACAAGCTCTACTTCAGGCAGTGCAACGTTTGTCGCGCAAGATCCGCGAAGGATAGGTCAGGATAGAGGTGCAAGTACAAAGGTATGTTTGTCCCCCCCTGCTGCTTTCATGATGCATCTGCGCTGCTCTTGAATATTGCACTTGTGAGTAATCGATTTTTTGCGTGGTAATTCTTATTACACAAAAAGTCAAATCCGCTGCGGCAAGTTGTCTTCCGTGCAAACCTGCGGAGTGCCCAATCAATGTGTGAGTGTCAGAACTGATGCATATGATGTTTAATGCGACAATTGCAATGGCATGCTATCATAGGATAACAGCATCTCTGCATGGGTGCTGGACGGATAATTAACTGTGGTTTGCAGTGAGGAAGTCAACTATAAGCTGGAAGAGAGCTAATCCATTTGAAAGAGGTCAAATGCAAATTCAACATACTGACGGCTTGTGCAATGGCGGAGGGGAAAACAGCGTATGAAGACGAGTCCTGAGCCAAAATCAGCCGAAAGTGATGAAGATTCCCAGCAGGATTCAAAACCAATTCCTTTTCTGGCTTCTGTTTCTGATTCAGAGTTGCGCAATCTTCTTAGCTCTCGGGGAAAGTCTATTGACGGAGGTCGTGATGTGCTCGAGGACCGTGTTTTGAGTTGTCACATGCAGGATGAGGATTTGTCTGCTGGTTCAGATCACAGCAACAGCGATGAGGGTGAGGGGTTTGATCGGGAACGGTTGGATGCACGTGGCACCTCCAAAAAAAGATCTGCTTCAGAAAGTGAAATGTTTCACGCGCGAGATCCGCTAAATACAGGTCAGGATAGAGGTGCAAAAACAAAGGTATGTTTGTCCCCCCATGTTGCTTTGTAAGATGTATGTGCGCTGCTCTTGAATTTTGCACTTGTGAGCAATCGTTTTTTTTCGTGGTAATTCTTATTCCACAAAAAGCCAAATCCGCTGCGGCAAGTTGTCTTGCGTGCAAGCATGCTTGCGTGTCAAATCAATTTGTGAGTGTCAGAACTGCTGCTTAATAATAAGATGTTTGATGCGACAATTGCAATGGCATGCTATCACAGGATAGCAACATCTTTGCATGGGTGCTGGACGGATAATTAAGTGCTAGTTTGCAGTGAGGAATTCAACTATAAGCTGGAAGAGAGATAATCCATTTAAAAGAAGTCAAATGCAAATTCAAAATACTGACGTCTTGTGCAATGGCAGAGGAACAAAAGAAGCACTGAGCCTGTTGTACCTCGTGCCGGACCTAGGCGAATCGAAGCGTTGCGCTCTTTTCAAACGCAAATTTATCGTGAAACATTCAACTCAAAACGCAAAGTCCATCCTGAATCCATGGCAAGGGCTTTGAAGAGATTGTTTCAACGTGACTGTGACGCCCTCTCTAATCTCGAAGTTGAAGCCGAAGACTTATTCGATCGCCTTCAGCAATTGAATTATGAGCGTGAGCGACTTTATAATCAGAGATACCACTTCTGCATCCAGGACAATTGGCTGGAAGACATGCCCCTCATGTTCTCCGTCAAGATAGGAGGACCAGCAAACACGATGGAGTTTGTGGGTGGCAGAAATTCACTTGCTCTCAATAAAACTTTGGAATCATTCAGACAATTGAGCCAAGCATCTGGTGGAGATGCCATCAGGGCTCTCGTAGAGAAGATGTGTGAACAGGCAAAGGGTCCCGCCCAAAAATTTGAGCTAGACAAGAATGTGACAACTCAATACAGTGCGCAACAGCTTGTCAAGTCGATTCTCAAGTTCTCATGCGAAGGTGTGCGAAGTAGTACAGGCTGTTTGCTTATACAATCCAAGGAGAGCAAGAGCGAAGGCTCACTTGATTCAGGAGAACCAAACGAAAGTAAGGCAGTCAAAAACAAAAACAAAATTTCCGAAGTACAGATACTTTTCGCGCACCTCTTGGCTTGGGCACAGCTGAGAATGTTGCAATCAAGACCAGAGATGGCACAATTTTTGGAACCTTCGTGGTTGTCGGACAACAGTGGAAATCCGGTGCCGATACCAACAATATGGAAGAAGTTCAACCTCAAATTCAGGAACCAATCACCTGAAGTCTGGGCTTCACTTCGTTTTCACATGCGAAGTTTGCTATTTACCTGTATGCCGCAAAAAAATTTTCAGGACGATTGCAATAACCAGACAAAGGCTGCGGACCTGCAAATATTTGCTTTGAAGCACTTGCAGACAAAACAAGGAGCCAGTGGAGATATTCCGGATGACTTCTTGCGCAGTTCGTTGTGCTTTGACAAATATAGACAAAAACCAGGAGTCAATTCCACTTCTGAAACGACTACACAGCGAGCAGCAGGCAAAGCATTTCCAGGAGATCTTTCAAAGAAACAACGTAAGATAGCAGTGGTGTCAATGGGTTTTGTCTTTGCGAAAAAAAAAATCTTTCATCCCACCACGAGCAAGACACCAGGCGAAGCACAGGCAAATGCACAAAAATTTTTGGAATTGTTCCAGTGTGCTCTCCAAGGAGGGACCTTGATCACCGATATTTTTCCAGATCACCAGGTGAGTTCTATTCATACACCAATAGACATTTTTTGAGGACTCTCATTTATGACTCGTATTGGCACACAGTTCTTTTGTGCAGATTGCTAAAGTTCTCAAATCTCATTATGTTTATGAATGAATACACAGATGCCAGCAGAGTTGGATAGCCTTCATCATTTCAAATTTAATGCGCAATTTGAGGATCCAGATGCATATTGCGATGGGTTTGACTTGAAGCTTCATAAATTTATCCCGTGGTTCGAGTGTCGGCTCCATGCTATTTACGATGATTTGCAAAAAGGTCACCACGCATGCACAGATCCCTTATGCAAGTACAATCTGAATGGTGGGAGTGGGCACGTCCATGATTTTGTTGGGAGAAAATTACGGTGGTGGGACGATTTTCTGAACGAGCTGCGGAGGACCAATGCTGTTTCCAATATCGCTGAAAGCCCCGGCACTCCAGAGAATTTGTCTGCATCTGGGGTATGGAGCAACACCTCGTACAAAGAGTTTATATTTTTCGTTATTTGAACATATTACAAAGGATGATACATAATCATACTTTTGACATACTGTACGCATGTAAGATGTATTTCTCAATGGATATGGACCTGTCATCTCACGCTCACTCGAAAACACAAATACTCTTCCCCTTATCGATTGCTACACCCAAGAAGGCAAGCCACGCAGTGTCGTTGCCTTCTTAACAAAAGCAAAAGGATGCTATTGCAGGTGTATGTTATCATTATTTTAGGCATTGCGAATTCAATGCTCAAGTGTTTTCAAGAAATGTGTCTATGTTATTTGAGGCACACTGCACCTGCCGGAAGATGTTCCAACTCGTATGAAAATGCGAATTCAAAACTACTCACACAAACACATCCAAATCCAGGCTGAAGGTGGGCATACAACAACGCCTGGTTCTTCTGTTGAAGGCAGTGTGCTGGATCTGTCAACAGCCAAAACTGTTGGCCATATCGCTCCAAGATCCAGCAAACCAAACGATTTGCTTGCATCACAGGTATGGAACAACGCTTCGTACAAAGAGTTCCTATTTTTCTGATTTGAATAGGTGAAAAAGGATCATACATAATTTGACATACTGTATGCATGTAAGATGTGGTTATCAATGGATATGCACTACTCATATGTAAATGCTGGAACGTGAAGTGAGACATCGTTGTCATGATTACACCTGAAGATTAAGGGTGTAACGTTGTACCACATTCGTTCTCGAAACAACACAAACACATGTGCAATTTCACATGAGACTATTGAAGAAGATGATCTCGTGGCGAGAGCACGAAAATGAAGTTGAGTATGTAAATGTGTCTGAGTCATTGAGAGATTGTGTCGAACATACGGCCCGCTGTCTAAAAGTGCATGTACATATGAATGGATGTGGTTCCCAATGGATATGCACGTTGTGAACTTACGTTTTCTCGAACAAACCAATACCCCCCTCCTCATTCCGAATGTCATTGCCTTCTCAGCAGCTGGGTTCCAAAGAAGGATCGGCGATCGAAAACAAGGGTGAAGCGCCAGACCCCGATACATCCTCGAATGCAGGCCAGGTACAAATATTGAAGGGTTCACCACAGGGTTTTGCTTCTTTCGTACTCATGACAGTAACGTACTACTCATATGTAAATGCTGGAACGTGAAGTGAGACATCGTTGTCATGATTACACCTGAAGATTAAGGGTGTAACGTTGTACCACATTCGTTCTCGAAACAACACAAACACATGTGCAATTTCACATGAGACTATTGAAGAAGATGATCTCGTGGCGAGAGCACGAAAATGAAGTTGAGTATGTAAATGTGTCTGAGTCATTGAGAGATTGTGTCGAACATACGGCCCGCTGTCTAAAAGTGCATGTACATATGAATGGATGTGGTTCCCAATGGATATGCACGTTGTGAACTTACGTTTTCTCGAACAAACCAATACCCCCCTCCTCATTCCGAATGTCATTGCCTTCTCAGCAGCTGGGTTCCAAAGAAGGATCGGCGATCGAAAACAAGGGTGAAGCGCCAGACCCCGATACATCCTCGAATGCAGGCCAGGTACAAATATTGAAGGGTTCACCACAGGGTTTTGCTTCTTTCGTACTCATGACAGTAACGTACTACTCACATGTAAATGCTGGAACGTGAAGTGAGACATCGTTGTCATGATTACACCTGAAGATTAAGGGTGTAACGTTGTACCACATTCGTTTTCGAAACAACACAAACACATGTGCAATTTCACATGAGACTATTGAAGAAGATGATCTCGTGGCGAGAGCACGAAAATACAGTTGAGTATGTAAATGTGTCTTGAGTCATTGAGAGATTGTGTCGAACATACGGCCCGCTGTCTAAAAGTGCATGTACATATGAACAGATGGCAACCAGCAGGAGAAGCCCTCGCAAAGGTTCCTTGAGAAGCAGCCATGGCAAACTCCACAAGAGCACGTCAGGTTGTGCCGTGACGGAGAATTACAAAATACAAAAAATGTTTACAGGCTTCGTGTTCGAGGAAATGACAGCTGAGAAGAAGCGCACTGACGAAATTTGGCAATACTTTCTCGCTGGAATTCTCCAAAAGGATGGAAGCGTCCGAGAAGATTCACCCAATTTTGGCAGTGAACTCTTGATGCATGCTGTCATTGCAAGCTTGGCAAAGGCTCACGATGCCTCAGGACTCCCAAACAAAATCATTACACTGTCAGGTATGGCATTTGAGGGTTTGCACGCGGCATTGACGCCAACGTCAAACTCAAAGCAGCAACAGTCAAGAATCTCACCGTTGGCAATGTTGGATAAATTGCCACGTGTGTACGAAGGGAACGACATCACCATCACCATGCAAATACAGGGTGACTTCGAGTTGCATGAAGATGGCATGGGAGCTATCAAAAAACTTCTCGAAACGAAAGTGGTGAAGCGCCAATGTAGTCATCTTCATGCACCCACGAGTGCATGTTTGCGTGAATTTAAATGTCCCGAAGGCGAGAGTGCAGAATCATTCATTCGGCAGGCAAGTCTACTCGCCTTGCCTGAGGCTTTCAGGAAGTCAGCCTCAATCAGGAAAAAAACTGAATACAAATTGCACAAGCTTCGCTTTGACATGGTTGCAGTAGTTGAATCTCTCTTTCCATTTGCACGGTATGGAGACTGTATCACATTTATCGTGGGGGGTCCTTGGATCTCGAACCATTTTTTTCCAGTTGTAATTGTCAAAACTACAGATGGGTTGGCAGGTGCAGTTTTGGACTCATATACATCTGAGTATGAAATCCGACTGAAGAAGGACTCGTATTTAGGAAAAGAGCACACCGATATTCTGGGCCTGTTGCAGGCTTTTCTTGCAATAAATGACCATATACTTTTCCCTGAATATTCGGTCGCAGACAGGCGAACACTCATTGAAGGATTGGAATTTCACTTTCCAGAGGTATACACGCAACCATCCAAGAGTAATGCATGCTGGCTCTATTCTATTGCAGTGATTGAGCAGCTGTATCTCCGATCATCTGATCTCATCAAGATCCATGACAAAACGAGCGCCCACAATTTTTTCGATAACGTAGCTTCGGCTGTTTCATCAATTTTTTTAGATTTCTCCCGATTCGAAGTGTGGGTGCGAGACCTGAAAAGAAGTCATTGGGATGCACAGATTTCAGAAGAGAATGTAACCGTTGCAATGGACGGTGCAGTTCGTTATCATGAGGTGGGAGGGTTTGACATATCCTTGCATCAACGTGCGAAGTGGGGGGTTTCGATTCCTGACCATGGGGAGTCGCTGCTGCCATCTGGCTATGGGGAGTCGCTGCAGATATTCCCTTCTACATTCAAGGATCATGCTGGAAACGGCAAGAAAAAACTCTATGCCGCTTCCTCAAGTGCCAACAGAAAGAGCTTGGCGATGACTCAAGAAAACAATCATGAGTCGTGGAAGTCAAATCTAGAGCAATCCCGTGAAACAGTCATTTTGTCCACTGCTTCACTCGAAACAGGGCTGGGAAAGAATGCACAGGGTGATTTACGTTGCTTGGGTAAAATGACACAAAGGATCTTGACATTTGAGAAAGTTTTGCAACCATTCGAGTTGAACAAGGTGGTCTCTACATTTTTGGATAATCCTGCTGAGAGTGCATTAGTTGGGCAGGGATGCGTGTTCATGAAATGTGAACAAAATTGGCCAGATTACAACAAGGGCCAGGGTGGTGCAGACCTTGTACTTAGTGTTCCCATCAAATATGATGGTCCCAAGCAAGTTGTTATTTTCCACGCCGCCGGTGCTCGTTATTTTGTTGCTGGAAAATCAGATGCCACGAAGAGTAGTGTCAATGGGGCACAGAGCAAGGATTTCCTTTTCTGTGCTGTTCCCGACAATCGCTTTGTACTGTATTATGATAGCATAGTTCCTACTTTCGCGTGGCCCAAAGGCTTGCAATTGCCGCTTGCCAGTGAGCATTTAAGTCGACCATCAATTGGTGGACAAAGCAATATTCTTGGCGAAACCGTCGCAGTTCGAGTGACGAATTGGAAAAAATGCCAAAGCAGCAAAGGCACGCATGACCAGGCAAATCGAAACGAATCAAAAGGGTCTGTTGACCTTTTGACAACATTGAGCAAACAAGCCAAGCACGACAAGTCACGGAGAAAAAAACTTGATTTCAAACGAATTCTTGACACTCTCACACTCTGTGTTGTTGGGCCCACTGCAAGTGACCTTCGTGGTCAAACCTCAGAAGTGAACATCCTTGAGGTTCCTGGAAACGGTTGCTGCTTTCCCCACTCATGTTCCTTGAGTGTCATGTTGAGTGCAAACCCAGAACATGGGGTCAGATTTTATGACGCTCTCTTTCCTCGGCCCCTGCGCTTCACATCGCTCCACAGATATGTGTTCAACGATAGTCTCACCGGATGTGCTCGATTTTGGTTTGCCCGCTGGTGTTGCCAACAACATGATGTTCGAGAAATCTTGGATCAATCGGTGAAGTTGGGCGTGTGCTCACATAGTCAAGAAGGCGCAGGCCTGTCCCAAGATATGAGGATATCAGATTTTTTGAATCTCATTGCTCGAAGCAGTGATCAGGTGGAGAATGGAATTTCACATTATTTTTACACGACGCTTTTGCATCTTTTTCGCGCATTTTTGAGCGAAGTTTTAAAAATTTCGATTTCGATCCTCGTTTTGACACCAGACGACGACAATATTTTATTCCTTGCGAAGGACGCGGTGGCGAATCCCGATGACCTCAAAAGCAGTCATTTTCTGGTCCTGTCGCGTTCGGGGGGACAAAACACAGCTGTTTCACACTATACACCAATGCTTCTCGACTTCAAGGTCCAAAACATTTGGGGGTCATGTGGACTGCTCCCGTACAAAGATCTACCACGGTTCATTCGCGAATTGTTAAGTTGCCCATCCGATTCAATTCAGAAAATCTTGAGGAAAATCAGCAATTTCAATGAGCCTAACGAGCATGCATTGCCGTTGTTTTCTGAAACACGACTGTCGCGAGATCTTTTTCTATGGCGCGTCACTTTGATTTCAAATCTTGATAGTACAGCATTTCAATTGGGACGGACTGTGATCTGCGCTCCATTATACAGCATTGGTTTGTTGGGACCATATCCAAGTTGCGCATCTGCACGGCAGTGCATGCAAATGTTCCAAGGTCACATGAAACCAGCGCACAACAAAATTTGTGCCACGGTTTTGAGAGCCATGGAGAATATCGTGTCTTCCCTTTTGATTTGTCTGCAGTGTTATGCAATTCCACAAGAAAATCGTCTTGCGATTCTCTTCGGCTCTGAAATGGGACCCGTGAGGAAGTACTACAGAACTGATAAAAAATTTCGCGAACATTTAGGCCAAGCCCTGAGGCAAGTTCAAAATTGCCAAACTCTTAAGGATTTGCATGGTTTTGTGAAGCAAGCTAAGTCTATTACCGGTGAGGAGGAGCTTGTGAACTGGTTTTGTTCACAGTGCCAAGAAAGTTTAAGTGTGGGTCGGAGTTTTGCAGGCATTCCATCTGATCTATATTGGGGTCTATACTCCTCAATCCTCAATTGTCCAATAGTGGTTCTGAACGACATGATTTCAACATGGGACAGCCACAAATCTCGAAATGATAGTGATGTACTTGGGAAGCATTTCTCTGCTAGTGTCTTGCTCGAAAAGAAAGATCCCTTTGAGTGTGCTCTTGATTCCCTCTGTCAAAGAGCACAAGCAATTCTGCCAAAATACTTTTACGGGTTAAGAGATATGGAAACAAAGATGCACTCCATTGCAGTTGGAAGTGACGCCCTTTCATCAATTATTAATGAAACGATTGGATGTCTTGCAGGGGACCCATGTGGGGGTAAAGACGTAAATGGCACGTGGAAACTGGATACGTATGCACGAAACCCTCCCGGGATCATGGAGATAATTCTGAGTAAATCTCATGTTTCCACGGCGGGTTTTATGCCTGTGATGACCGAAATTCAGATGAAACTACCGCATCACCGTGATAAATGCTATATTCATCAAATTCCTCATTCATTTTCAGAGCTTCAGATTCAGGTCTCGACTTGCAAGTTAGCATTGTCTGATGAAAAGTTTTGGACTGAAGAGGCATTTCGAGATTTCATCTTCTCAATCGGAAGGACCGGTCATGTTGAGCAGTTTCCAAGTAACCAGTTGGGGCCAATCAGTAAGCAGGAATGGGCAATTTTCAATTATCATACCAAGCAATTAGCTCTTCACACAACGAATTGCTTACAAAATGAAATCGACACTTGGCTTAATCTAGGGTTTGATCAAGACGTCTCACAGGTCAATTTTCAAAGCCCTGAAGTGCTTCGAGCACAAGTTCTCAAACGGTGGTTCATGGAAGAATAGGTATTTTTATGCTTGTATCACGTCTACTGCAATTTCGGTCAAGCAATTCACTTGAATTTCGTTTGTTTTCTGGTACCTACACCAGGTAAGCCAGAACATGTTGAATTGATCTTCACTCATTTCATGATTAAGGCCTGGAGCCATCATGAGCTCTTGGCAGCGCACATTATTGTCACAAATATAAAAGTACTTCTAGTGAATTCTATGACCATATCACGTATACTAACACATACACGACACAGAGCATTTGAATTCAGACACAATGTCAAACTTCTTCAAGCAAGTCATCATCATGGAATGCAGAAGATATGAAGAGGGACTTCTTTGAAATGTGATGTCTGAAGTTCTGTCACGTGAAAGATGATTCAATTTTATGATATGTGTGCAAATTTGCGTAGTGTGTCGCCAATCATCTGTGTAATGTCTTGGCAACAATTGATGTTGTTTGCTATGCCCTTGTTGGTCTTTTACATGTATTGCTTGGTATATGTGATTATGGAAGAAGCGGGTAGTTCTTCATCGTAATAATGCATATTGTATATGAATCTGTGATATTTACATTTGCATATATGTACATATGCAAACATGCGTGTATATCTGTTTGAATCTAATCCTGTATTGTGAGAATGGTAAGTCGTACGGCTTTGCCCGGTATGCCAAATAGGCTCGACCCGGATCCGAAAGAATGTAGCTAGGTACTTTCGGGTCCGGGTCGAGTGTATGTGGCATACCGGGCTAATTTTTTACGACTTACCGTTCTCACAAGATCGCAAGGTCACCAGTTCGAACCCGGCTCACCGCGAATCCGTCAGTGGCCGGAAGAAATAGTGGGGCAACATCCGTTCAAACTTCGCTAACCGCAAATCACTACCTGGGACGGCCGCCGCATCATGGTGGGGCAACACCAACCATGCGAACAGACGGAAGCCCGCATGGGGGTACGCCTGCTAGGGACAGGCATGCTCGCTGAGTGGATTGTGTTGGCAATTAAATACCGTTTTGTGAAAACGGCGAGTCTCACAACATACGCCGGTAGAAGCATCAATTTTTCGACTACGTTCCCTGACTCGCTCCTTCTAAAGGTGAGTTCAATAACTGCAACATCTCCATGAAGTAATCCAAGTCATCTTGCCGGCAAAGTTTTCCTCTGAGGAAGAAGTTGACCTCAGCTTCAACTCAGAAACGAAGGAACACCCCCAGTGTTCAAACCCTTCTTTTTGGAACAGAGACTGTGAAAACGCTTTCCTACAAATGATCTAATTTGGGAAGCTCCACAAACACCAAATGATTTGAGTTGGATATCTGATTTGAGTTGGATATCAAGTAATGCACAATTTGAAATATCGGTTTTGAACTCACTTTTAGAGATTTGAGTATGGGAAAGTTGTCTGAAAATCGATCCTGCTACCAGCTTTAGCCCGGTTTGCCCAATAGGCTGGCAAAAGACGATGAAGATACTTTCGGGTCCGGGTCGAGCTTATTGGGCAAACCGGGCTAATTCGTACGACTTACCGTTCTTACATGTATATATTCACATCCAATCATTCATATTTTTTTGCATGTGGTCAGAATATTGGTATCTGTACAATAGAGGACAGGAATAGTACGTTTGAATATGATACATATTCGCATGTCCATGACAACATACAAGGGGCAATGTCCCATGGGACTTAATTGTTTCCAGATTGTCTGTACATTTTACAAATACTGTACTTCTGCGCAATGCAGATAAAAGAGTGAGGACTCCACTTTTTGTTGTATGCACATTTGCAAACCAAACAGAAGGGAAAGATTTGTGTGTCCCACAGTTCCGCTTGCGACCATTTTTCTTGACGTATTCAACATGACACGTAGTTTGAGGAATCCACTTTTTTTGCACATGAGAAAGAAAGTAATAATCAACCAGTCGCAGTTAAGATTTTATAATGAAATGGCGCAAAGTTCAGCGATTTGCGTCCACATCGCAAATTCAAAAACTCACAATAATACTTGCGTCTGTAATAATTATAATATTCATTTTCTGCAAAGACTCGTGTGGCGAAATACAATAAGAATATATAAAGTTTTTAGCTTCTTGTCAATTTGCTATGAGGTAACCTGCCACAATGTTACGCTACCTGCCCCATGCATTCGATCACAAATGAATTTATATTTATGCACGCCAGCTAAATCTATCGGTGTTCAGGTGTGCATCTTAGATGATGAATCTAGTGCTTACGCATCAAGACCAAAACAAAATGGAAAGCAGGAATGCGGATTCACAAGACACATGCAAAAAAGCGAATGTGAATTGAAAACAAAACTGCATACATGCAAATTTTGTTTGCATAAGAGAGCTTAACATACTCAAACTGTTGACACATTTTTCCGAAATGTATGGCTGGTGTTGTAAATTGTGTGCTTTGTGGGTCCGTTGGACCCACAAAAGTTTGAATCAAGTCAATTTCTGTGCTGTTCATCCTTGTCTTCAAGTGTTTTGTATCTTCTTAAACAAAGATGTAACCAAGCTTCTAATTCAAGGTCGTATCATATTTTGATCATGAGGGAACGTGCAAGAACAGCGATTGTTTTCAATTTAGAATGCTACCCATGGTACGTCAAACGCATTTTGACTATCTTAACTCCCCAGGACTAGAATTTATGATATGACGCAGTGTAATTGCACTTTTCTGGACACATATTTTGTAAACTTTCAAATTAAGGTTCTTATAATATCTCTGCTGCGGGTATTTGCAATTTGTTTGATATGTGTTTTGATTTTGAAAGATCGAATCGACAGTCCGAACGCATTTTACCCTTTCTGCATCCCTGAATCTAGGATATGAAGTAAACCTGTTGTGGTTATGTGTAGCAGAAACTCCAGAGTGGTCAAACATCCTTGGGCAGAGGATCTACAGTGTTGCAGCTTCAGATCGGTAATTACTTGTTAACTTTTTTTTTTCTGTTGTTGCTGCCCAACTCATTTGACAAAGTGCTGCCGTCGTTCTATTTGATAAGAGATGTGAACACACACAATTGCAATACAAATATTTCAGATTACAAAGATGAGTTGGAAATCACGAGCTCAAGTGTCGGATGGAAGATTTGATGCTTTCATATTGAAAGAATACTAAAATCATTGTGTTGATTGTCAGGACAAATCAATATTTATGGCCCATAATCTTTTTTCTTGTGAGCACTGTAATCAATTTTCTCTTCCACTCAACACATTACTTGATGGCTTATTTTCAGCATTCTTTAAGTCATTTCGCCCATTTTCCATTTGAATATGAACTTTATTCATTACATACTACCAACTGTTGAAAATCGAAATTAAGGTAGGGGACCGAGCAGAGACTGAAAGCTATCGGCAGTTCTGCCTGACGCAGAATCACGCACGTATTGAAACATTTATCGAATAAAGTCACGTGGTGTTCTGCAGTGCGGGGCATCGCATCCAATCCGTGGCTACAGACCTACAGCGAAGTCTAGCAAATCTGTTTGTCTTATGTTGTGCAAGGAGCTGACACAAGCAGAGTCAAAGACAGAAATTGAGAGTTCACGAGGCAACCCAGTTTCTACTGGACTGAAGTATCCGAGACCGGTGTAATTGTAAAAATTGTCCCCCTGTCCCCAGGTGTAAAGTAATCCATCAGATGTCAATCCCGCTGAGTGGTATGTGCCAGAACTCACATTGATGATTTTTTTTGTTTTCGAAGCGGGGTCGCTTGATGGGTGCTGGGACTACATTGTTCTCTCTCTCTCCCCCCCCCCCCCCCCCTTTTCTCACTGTTTCTCGGTCTCTTTCTTTGTTTCTCGCTCCCACAAATAAACACACACTTGCTCTATCTCTCCCTCTTCTGCTCTCACGCTTTGTCTCTCAATCTCTCTTTCTCTGTATCTCTCTCTCTCTTTCTCTCTCTCTCTTTCGCTCTCTCTCACTCTTTCACACGCAAATACACAATGTCTCTCTTTCTATCACACACAGATGCGCGTGCGGTCTTTTTCTCTCTCTATCCCTATCTCTCTCACACACGCTCTCTCTCTATTTGTCTCCTTCATACTCTTACTCTCTCTCTCTCTTTCTCTCTCTTGCGCACTCTCTTTGTCCTTGTTACTGTCGCTCTCATTTTTCCTTTGTCTGCCTCTCTGTCTCTTTCTCTTTCTTCATGTCTATCTATCTATCTGTCTAAGTATCTTTTTCTTTGTCTTTCTCTCTCGGTTTCTGTGTCTCTTTCTCTCTGTTTCTCTAACTCTCTCTCTCTCTCTCTCTCTCTCTCTTTATCTCTTTCTGTCTTCATGTATCTTGGTCACAGCATGTCTCTTTTTTACTCTCTCTCTATCACTCTCACTCTATCTCGCTTTCTCGCTCTCTTTCTCTCTGTCTCTTGCTTTCAATCTATGATCTCTCTGTCTTCGTCTCTCTCATTTACTTTCTCTTTTTCTCTTCTTCTCTTTATCTGTCTCTCTTTCTCTCTCTTTCTCTCCCTTTTTCCTGTCTCTGTCTCTGTCTCTCTGTCTTTATCTCTCTCTCCTTCTCTCTATTTCTCTTTGTCTCTCTCTTTCCGTCTCTGTCTCTACGTCTCTTACTCTCTCTCTCTCTGTCTCTCTCCCTTTCTCTCTGTCTCTCTGTCTCTCTGTCTCTCTGTCTCTCTGTTTTTCGGTCGCTCTCTCTATCTTTCTGTCTCACACTCACACTTTCTCTCTTTCTCCGTCTCTCAGAGGTCTCACTGTCTCTCTCTCCCTCTCTGTATCTTGGTGTCTGTGTGCCACTCTCCCTCTTTCTCTCCCTCGCTTTCTGATTCTCTCTCTCATTTTTTTTCTTGTCTCCGACTCTCTCTCTTTTTCTTCTGACTCACTCTTTGCCTCACTCTATATCTCTCTCTTGCACTGTTTTACTCTTTCTTTCTGTGCCCCCCCCTCGCTCTCTTTCAATTTATCTGTCTCTCTCTCTCCCTACTTCTATCTTTTTATGATTTGTTCTGTTTCTTTTTGTCTTTCGCGTTCTCTCTAAGGCTTTCTCTCTCTCTCTGTACATGTCTCTCTCCCACTTTCTCGCGCTCTCTCTCAAATGCGCACGCTGTCTCTTGGTCTCTCTCTCTTTCTTTTACTCTTTCTGTCTGTCTGTCCTATACTCTCTCTTTCTCTCTCTCTCTCTCTCTGTGTCTCTCTCTCTCTCTCTCTCTTGATCATCCCCGCTCTCTGGCGCACTCTCTCACTATCCCAATTTCTCTCTCTCCCTGTCTCCCTTTCTCCCTCTCTTTCTTTCTGACGCTCTCGCTCTCATTCTCACTCTGTCTCTACCTCTCACACTCTCTTTCACTCACACGCTCTGTCTCTCTCTGTCTCTCCACTCTCTCTCTTTTTCTCTCTCTCTCTCTCTTGTGCTCATTCCTGCTCTTTCTCTCGCTCTCTCAATCTCTCTCTTTCTCTCTCTTTTTTTTCTTTTATAACTCCTTTCTGTCATTCTTGGTATCTGTCTGTCTCTCTCAGACCCTCTTTCTCTCTGTCTCTTTCTGCATGTCTCTGTTTCTCTCACGCTTTGTCTCTCAATCTCTCTTTCTCTGTATCTCTCTTTCTCTTTCTCTCTCTCTCTTTCGCTCCCTCTCACTCTTTCACACGCACATACACAATGTCTCTCTTTCTATCACACACAGATGCGCGTGCTGTCTTTTTCTCTCTCTATCCCTATCTCTCTCACACACGCTCTCTCTCTATTTGTCTCCTTCATACTCTTACTCTCTCTCTCTCTTTCTCTCTCTTGCGCACTCTCTTTGTCCTTGTTACTGTCGCTCTCATTTTTCCTTTGTCTGCCTCTCTGTCTCTTTCTCTTTCTTCATGTCTATCTATCTATCTGTCTAAGTATCTTTTTCTTTGTCTTTCTCTCTCGGTTTCTGTGTCTCTTTCTCTCTGTTTCTCTAACTCTCTCTCTCTCTCTCTCTCTCTCTCTTTATCTCTTTCTGTCTTCATGTATCTTGGTCACAGCATGTCTCTTTTTTACTCTCTCTCTATCACTCTCACTCTATCTCGCTTTCTCGCTCTCTTTCTCTCTGTCTCTTGCTTTCAATCTATGATCTCTCTGTCTTCGTCTCTCTCATTTACTTTCTCTTTTTCTCTTCTTCTCTTTATCTGTCTCTCTTTCTCTCTCTTTCTCTCCCTTTTTCCTGTCTCTGTCTCTGTCTCTCTGTCTTTATCTCTCTCTCCTTCTCTCTATTTCTCTTTGTCTCTCTCTTTCCGTCTCTGTCTCTACGTCTCTTACTCTCTCTCTCTCTGTCTCTCTCCCTTTCTCTCTGTCTCTCTGTCTCTCTGTCTCTCTGTCTCTCTGTTTTTCGGTCGCTCTCTCTATCTTTCTGTCTCACACTCACACTTTCTCTCTTTCTCCGTCTCTCAGAGGTCTCACTGTCTCTCTCTCCCTCTCTGTATCTTGGTGTCTGTGTGCCACTCTCCCTCTTTCTCTCCCTCGCTTTCTGATTCTCTCTCTCATTTTTTTTCTTGTCTCCGACTCTCTCTCTTTTTCTTCTGACTCACTCTTTGCCTCACTCTATATCTCTCTCTTGCACTGTTTTACTCTTTCTTTCTGTGCCCCCCCCTCGCTCTCTTTCAATTTATCTGTCTCTCTCTCTCCCTACTTCTATCTTTTTATGATTTGTTCTGTTTCTTTTTGTCTTTCGCGTTCTCTCTAAGGCTTTCTCTCTCTCTCTGTACATGTCTCTCTCCCACTTTCTCGCGCTCTCTCTCAAATGCGCACGCTGTCTCTTGGTCTCTCTCTCTTTCTTTTACTCTTTCTGTCTGTCTGTCCTATACTCTCTCTTTCTCTCTCTCTCTCTCTCTGTGTCTCTCTCTCTCTCTCTCTCTTGATCATCCCCGCTCTCTGGCGCACTCTCTCACTATCCCAATTTCTCTCTCTCCCTGTCTCCCTTTCTCCCTCTCTTTCTTTCTGACGCTCTCGCTCTCATTCTCACTCTGTCTCTACCTCTCACACTCTCTTTCACTCACACGCTCTGTCTCTCTCTGTCTCTCCACTCTCTCTCTTTTTCTCTCTCTCTCTCTCTTGTGCTCATTCCTGCTCTTTCTCTCGCTCTCTCAATCTCTCTCTTTCTCTCTCTTTTTTTTCTTTTATAACTCCTTTCTGTCATTCTTGGTATCTGTCTGTCTCTCTCAGACCCTCTTTCTCTCTGTCTCTTTCTGCATGTCTCTGTCTTTCTCTCATTCTCTATCTATCTCTCTCTCTCTACCTTTCTGTTGCTCGTTCTCTCTATCTCTCTTTCTTTCTCTTTCTCTTTCTTTCTCTCTCTCTCTATATACCTCACTTTTTCTCTCTTTCATGATCTTTCTGTCTAAAACTCTGTCTTTCTGACTCTTTCTCTCTTTCTCTCTCTCTCTGTTGCTCTCTTTTTTTATCTATCTCTCTCTCGCTATCTTTCTCTGTCTGTCCATACTTCTGTCACTTTGAATTTTTGTGTCTCCCGCACTCTCTCTATTGGGTTCTTTCTTTCGCTCTCTGTCTCTCTCTCTTTCTTTCTCTTGCCGGTTTCCTCAAGCGCGTGCTCGCTCTCTTTTGCTCTCAGTGTTTATTTCAGTGTGTTTTTGTCTCAATCTCTTTCAAACAAGTTATTTCTGTCTCTTGCATTCTGTCAGTCTGTATCTCTGTCCCTTTGTCTCTTTCTCTGTCTCTCTTTGTCTTTCGCGCGCTCTCTGTCTCTCTTTCCCTCTCGCTGTTGGGGAAGGGCGCATTCTCTCTCTTTCTCTCTCTCTCTCTGTGCCTCTCCTTCTCTCTCTCTCGCTGTCTCTGTCTGTTTCTCTTACTCTCATGCTCTCCGGTTGTCTCTCTCTCTAAATATGAAGATACGCACATATATATACACATGTATACAATTACAGACATATGCATTTACAATTATGTACGCATATACACATATCTTTATAAATACACATATATATATATATATGTGTACGTATTGATATTCATATATATATATTCATATATTTATATATGTATATAAATAAATAAATATATATATATGTAAATACATATATCAATATTTATATATCCATACATATATAAAGATATTGATATATATATATATATATATATATACATATATATAAGTGTATATGAATAAATATACATATGTATGTGTACATGTATATATATATATATATATATATATATATATATATATATATATATATATATATATATATATATATATATATATATATATATATATATATATATATATATATATAAATATATATAAATAAATATATATATATATGTATATATATATATATATATATATATATATATATATATATGTATATATATATATACATAGATATTTATATGTATATATCTATATACATATATATATATATATATAAACATATGTGTATATATATATATTGATATGCATTCATGCAAATAAATATTGATAAATTATAATATATACATATGTGTATATATATATGTACATATATATGAACGTATGCATATATACGTATACATATATATATTTATGCATTTATACACATACACATTTATTTAGATGAGTATTATTTCGATGTGGCACCAGTTGCACTCACAGCATCAGTGTCCCGTGGGAATGCACGGCTGAGAAGGAAATCAAATTGAACAAGCACATATGCAGTTTCCTGGAAACTCTCCATATTTAACATCTTTGGTTTGCATGTAAATATTTCCTCCATTCTAGAACTCACCAGGTTATTCTTGACGGATCTGGTCTATAGCATGCCCTGGTCCGAGCTGCCCATGATTGTTCGTACCACACGAATATACAGACCCATCCTCTGTTATGATAAGTGTGAAGGCATCCCCCAATGATATCGACATACTCCAGGAATCCCTCTGTCATCCGTATGCCGGC
>Ga0209390_10004787_pt1 | contig 19977 bp, 10 predicted proteins | sample BON01_FD_187212 | JGI IMG/M metagenome (GOLD analysis project Ga0209390, IMG submission 187212) | Freshwater microbial communities from Lake Bonney liftoff mats and glacier meltwater in Antarctica - BON-01 (SPAdes) (version 2) | ecosystem: Environmental > Aquatic > Freshwater > Ice > Glacier...
CGATGAAGCTCGCCGTCCTCCTGATCCTGGCGCTGGGTAAGACTTGCACACGCGCGCCAATGACGCGCGCGCCGGCGAGGCCCCGCGCCCGCACGCGAGACAGATAGACGATTCGAGGTTTAGCGACGGGGGAGCTGCGCGCTGGCGGCTCGTCGCCTCCTCGTCCCTCGGTCGGCGGCGCCCGTCGGAACAGGTCTGCGGATTTATTTCGTTTAGTGATAGATCATTCATTCGTGTGCGCTCTTTCCCGTGTTCACCGCCGGAAGAAGGACTCGAGAGTCTTTTGCTTCTTCGGCGCGGGCGCGAGCGACAGAGGGTGGCGCGCGAGCGTGGCCGTGGCCGCCGCCGCAAACGACGGGCCGCCGCGGCTGCCGAGGCTGCCGTCGCCGCCGGCGCCGGCGCCCGCGAAGCGCGCGCGCTGCTGCTGCTGCTGCTGCTGCTGCTGCTGCTGCTGCTGCTGCGTCGGCGCCAAGATCGACCGCACGGACGCGGGTTGCCGGATCGGCGACAGTTTGGCCAGGGCTGCGACGCCGTCGTCCGCGTCCTCGCCCCAGAAACCGCCGTCATCGACCCCGCCAACGTCGCCGCCGCCGCCGTCGCCGGGGCGCGAGGCGACCTTTGAGGCCGCGCCGCGCCCGGCTATTGCTGCCGTGGCCGCCGCTGCTGCTGCTGCTGCTGCTGCTGCTGCTGCTGCTGCTCGTCCACCACCTGCCGCTCCTGCACCTGCCACTGCCGCCGCCGCGCCCGCCCTCCCCCCCCCCTCGGGCTCGTACGCCGCGTGCAGCCCGGCTGTCGACGGCGCTCGGCCGACGCGCCGCTGGTTGCTCGCCTCGCACTCGGCGCGCATGAGCTCGCGGCGCAGGTCGTTCCGCTCGCGCTCGAGCCCCGCGACCTGCGCGCCCAGCCGCCGGCGCTCCTCCGCGACGCGCCGCTCGGCGCCGCCCCTCGCGTCGACCATCTCGAGCTCGAGCTCCTCGACCCGCCGCCGCAGCGAGGCCTGCTCGCGGTTGCGCTCGGCGAGCACGCCGGCGAACGCGAGCGCGGCGTGGCGCGCGGCGTGCGGGTCGCCCGACCCCGCCGCGCCCAGCAGCGCGCGCGCGGCCGCCGCGGCCTCGGCGTCGCCCGCGCCCCCCGCGCCCCCCGCGCCCGCGCCCTCCTCCCGGCCTCCGTCCCCGTCCCCTCCGTGCTGCTGCTCCGGGTCGAGCGCCGCCAGCACCGCGCGCTCGTCCAGCAGCTGCCGGCTCTGCACGCGCTGCAGCACGAGCGCGCGCTGCTCGCGCGCCTCGGCGCGCTGGCGCAGCCGCTGCTCCGAGGCCAGGTCGGCGCGCAGCTGCGCGCCCTCGGTCAGCGCCCTGTCCAGCGCGGCGCGCAGGGCGGAGGCCTCGGCTGCCCGCTTCCTCAGCGCGGCCTCCTTCTGCGCGACCGACGCCTCGAGCCTGTTGGCCGCGGCCGACCACGACGCCGCCGACTCCTGCAGCAGCGCGGCCTCGGCGTCGCGCTGCGCGAGCGAGTCCCGCAGCGCCTGCGCCGACGTCATGGCCGCGCGCGCGACGGCGACCAGCTCGCCCCGCTCCTCGTGCGCGTCTTGCGCCTCGTCGGCCGCCTGCTGCGCGGCGGCACTCGCCTGCTGCAGCTGGTAGCGCAGCTGGCGCACCTCGGCCGCGTGCTGCTGCTCGCGCGCGTGGAGCATGGCGGAGGCGGCGGCGGCGGCGGCGGCGGCGACGGCGGCCTCGGCGGCCTGGCCGTCGAAACCGGCGGCGGCGGCAGCGCCAGCGCCGGCGCCGCCGGCGCCGCTCCGCGCGGCGACCGCCGCAGCTGCTGCCGCTGCCGCCGCCGCTGCCGCTGCCGGCGCGGGCGGCAGCAGCACCAGCGGCGTCGCCGCCCTCCGACCCGCCCCTGCTCCCCCCGTCGCGCCCGGCATCGGCGGCAGGTCCTTAATCAGGTCCGGCACCGTCTTGAAGTCCAGAAACACCCTGAGCACGCCGCCGGGCCCCGAGCGGCACCGCCTGCGGCAGAGCGGGCACTGCAGCGTCCGCGGCTCGTCCTCGTCGCCGTGCAGCCGGGCCTGCTGGCGCGCGGCGCCCTGCATCGACGCGAGGCACCCGGAGTGGAAGACGTGGCCGCACTTGAGAGCGCACCAGTCGGCGTCCTCCTCGGCGTTGTGGCAGATGCAGCAGAAGGCCGTGGGCACGAGGGCGGACGGGTCGAACGCCGGCAGGCCGGGGGTGGCGGCGGCGGCGACGGCGGCGGGCGGAGGCGTGGGGGGCTTCGCTTGGCGGCGCGCTCGTGGCGGGGTCGCGGCGACGAACGCGGCGCCATCGCCTGCTGCTGCCGCTGCTGCTGCCGCTGCTGCTGCTGCTGCCGCTGCTACTCCTGTTGTCGTCAGCGCGGCGGCGGCGGCGGCGGCAGCTTGGCGGCGCGCCCCGCGTGGCGGCGTGGCGGCGACGACGGCGTCGCTTGGCGCCGCTGCTGCTGCTGCTGCCGCTGGTCGCCGCCTGCCACTCCGCCGCCCCGCCGTTGAGGGTGGCGCCTGCTCCACCTCGCCCTCCCCCTCCTCCTCGTGCTCCGCCACGGTCAGGTCCACCATCGCCTCGGCCCGGGGACGCGTCCTGCGAGTCGCCATCCTGAGCTGTCGATTTTGAATCGCCCTAATCCATCATCGCTGCTATCGTCCCGGGCGCTCTTGAGAGCAAGAAGAGGTGTGGTCGGATGTGGATCGTGAGAGGGGAGAGCTACCTGTCGTTCCTGGTGGGCACCTTGCTTCTGTTGAGTCGGGCGTCGGCGTCGGCGTCGGCGTCGGCGTCGGCGTCGGCGTCGGCGGTCAGCTCTCGGCTCGCGCGATCGAAAACCGATCCCCGCCTCCTCGCCATCGCCGAGTCCACTCGAACAAACGCGCGCGGAGACCGGCGGCGCGGCTATATCACCTCGGATTGATGTCACTCACGTGACGTTGCAGGGAGACACGCCAGCCGCGCGCATGCCCTGCTCCTCTGCAAAACGTCCGCTTCCTTCCACCGAACGAAGCAACCCGTGATCGCGAGCCGCCCGTTCTTGGCGCTACTGTCCCCGATGTCGCGCAGTACGCGCCTCGCGGCTGCGGCCGCGCACTCGCTGATGCAGCGCGCCGCTGGCCATTCCTTATCGACGATCGTCACTGCCCCCGCTGCGACCCGCCCGCTGCTCGCGTCGTCGTCTTCGTCGTCGTCTCTGGGCCACGCGCGCGCGCCGGCACTGCCGATCTACATGGCCGCCGCGTCACCCCTCTCGACAGCAGCAGCAGCAGCAACCACAGCAACGACAGAAAGCAGCAAGCCCGGCGCCGGCGCCACCAGCAAGCCGCCGCCGCCGCTGCCCTTCACGCCGGCGGGCGCGCTCGCGGCCGCCGTGGTCGAGGACGCGCTCAGGCGGGCGGGGGGCTCGACGGCCGGGCGGGCGGACGGCGTGCGCGCCTACCTCGAGCAGCAGGACCGGCCGACGACCGCCGACCTCTTGCAGTGGGCGCGGCGCGTCCTGGCCGAGGCAGAGGCGAAGGGGTCGTCGGCGTCGGCTGTGTCGTCGCCGTCGTCGCCGTCATCGTCGTCGTCGTTTGCGGCCGCCCGCCGCCGCCTCGACGCGCTCGCCGCGCTGCTGCGCCTGCATCAGCCCCCGCCCGCCGGCCCGGCCCTCGCCTCCGCCTGGCTCGCGGACGCCGCGCCTCCGCCCCCCGCCCCGCGCGCCCTCTCCGCCGCCGGCGACGCCACCGCGGCCGCCCTGCCCGCCGCCTGCTCGCCGCTCGGCGAGCTGCTGCTGCGCGTGGCGGCGGCGGCGGCGGCGGCGCGCCTGGAGGCCCTGCCCGACGCCCGCCTCAGGGCCATGTTCGAGTACCCGCTGGCCGAGTGCGCCGTCCGGCAGGGCGCGGGGGCTTCTCCTCAGCAGCAGCAGCCGCAGCCGTCGGCCGGGGCCGTGAGAACGCACCTGGCGGCGCACGCAGCGGCGCTGCTGCCGCCGAGGCGCTGGGCCGACGCGCTGGCGGCGCCGCACTTTTGGCGGCACGCGGCCGTGTCCCTGACGGGCGGCGACAGCGGCGCAATCGGCAGCATCACTAGCAACAGCAGCAGCAGCAGCACGTCGCGCCGGCAGCGCAACCGCGCAAGGCAGCGGCGGGCGCTCGCGGCCCTGTCGGGCTACGACGCCGCGCGCGCGCTGGCGGCCGTCGACGCGCGCCGCGCGGCGCTTGCCGAGATCGGCGCCGACGCCGCGCCCGCGGCCTCGCCCTCGTCCTCGTCTTCGTCATCGCTCGGCGGCGGCGCCCTCTTTGGCGCCGCGGCCAAGGCCCTGTCCGGCGCCGGCGGCGCGGGCGGCAGCTCGGCCGCCGGCGCGCGCCTGCTCCACCCGGCCTGCGCCGCAGAGCTCGAGGCGGCGCTGCGATTTCCCTCCCCTTCCCCTTCCCCTTTTCCTTCTTCTTCTTCTCCTTCGGCTGCGGCCGGCGGCGCCAAGTCGGCCGCCGCCGCCGCCGCGTGGCACGCGGTCGCGGCCCTGCGCGCGGCCGAGGCCGTCACGGCGCTGCTGGGCGTGGCGGACGACGTCGGCGCGGGCGCAGGCGCGGGCGGCGCCCCGCCGTCGCCGCTGCTGGCGGTCGCTCTGGCGCAGCGCCTGTCCGGGCGCGTGGGCGGCGGCGCCCTCTCGGTCGCATTTTGCGGTGCCAGCGACGGCGGAGCGGACTCCTCGTCACTGTCGTCGTCGTCGTCGTCTGACGACGAACAACAACAACAACAGCAGGCCGTGGCGGCGGCGGCCGCCGTCGCCGCCCGCACCGCATTTGCGGACGCCGCGCTGGCGCCCGAGCTCAAGGCGGCCGTGCCCAAGCTGGCCGCGCACCTGGCCGCGTCGCTCTCGCCCGCGCAGATGGCCGCGCCCGGCGGCTCGCCCGGCGGCGCGTTCGCCGCGGCCGAGGCCTTTTTGGCGGGAGAAGCGCCGGCGCTGCGGGCGTGGCGCCTGTCGGCGGCGGCGAGCGGTGGCGGTGGCAACGGCGGCGACGTGGCCGTGCTATGCACGCTCACGCGCGGCGAGGTCGCCGCTCTGAGCAAGGAGCAGGCCGCGGCCGTGCGCGCGCGCGTCGCGCGCCTTGACGCCGCGTGGGCGGCCTCGGTTGAACCGCGGCTCCAGCGGGCGGCGGCGGCGGCGGCGGCGGGAGCATCGGCCGACTCGGACGCCGCCGGCCCTCCGCCCCCGTCGCTGCCTTGGTGGGCGGGCGACGGCGGCGACGACGCCGCCGCCGCCTCCGCCGCCGCCAACGCCGTCGACGCCCTCGCGTGGCGCCTGCACAAGGCCATGGCGCAGCAGCATGGCGGCGGCGGCGGCGCAGCGAGCGCGCCCGACGCGGCTCTGGAGGCCGGCGAGCTCGCCGCCGTGTCGCTCGGCCTGCGCGCCGCGGCCGGCGCCGCGCGCGCGCGCTCGGCCGCCGCCGCCCTGGACGCTTCGGCCGTCGACGCCATGGTCGTCGCGTTTGCGCTCGAGCGCGAGCTCGCGCGCCTCGACCCGACCTACGCCCCGCGCCCCGGCCCCCTGATGGCCGGCGCCGACGGGCCCGGCGCGGGCGGCGACGGCACGGGCCCGATCGACGTGCTGCTGTCGCAGGCGGCGGCGAGCGTCGGGCTGAGCGACCTGCCGCTGCTCGGCGCCGAGAGCGTGGGCGGCGGCGGCGGCGGCATGGGCGGGGGAGGCGGCGGCGGCGGCGGCGGCGGCGGCGGCGGCGGCGGTGGTAGCAGTGGCTCGGGCGAGCTGCTGTCGGCGTGGCTGCGCGGCGCGGGCGGCGTCATGACCGAGGCCCCCGGAGACCTGCTCGCCGGCGGCGGGCAGGACCTCGAGGCGGCCGCACTGGCGCTGACGCCGGGCGCCGCGGCGGCGCTCGGGCCCCGGCTGCGGTCCGAGGTGGGCGCCCTGCTGCTGTCAGCGGCGTCGGCGTCCGGGGGCGGGGCCGGGGGCGGGGCCGGGGCGGGCGAGGGCGGCGGCTCCTCGGCCGCCCTGCGCGCGAGCGTGCGCGCGTTCGCCTCCGCGCTCGACGCCGAGATGGCCGCCCTCGGGGCGGGCAAGGGCGGCGGCGGCGGCGGCGGCGGCAGGGGGCGGCAGCGCGGCGGCGGCGGCGACAAGGGGCCGTCGGCCGCGGCTGGCGGCCATTGCTCCTTTTTCGGCGGCGCCGACGAGCCCGTCTCCAACCTGCGGCAGCGCGGCGCCGCGGCCGCGCTCGCGCCCGACGCCCTGTCCGGCGCCAACGCGCTCCTGCCGGGGTCGGCTCCGCGCGGCCTCGCCGAGCTGCTCGGCGAGCGCGAGGCGAGGCAGGTGTCGGCGCTCGTGGGCGGCGCCGTCGCCGCCGCTGCGGCCGCGGCGTCCGCCTCGGAGGGCGGCTACGGGCGCCGCGGCGGCTCCTCCCCCGCCTTTTCGTCCCCCTCGTCGCGCGACGAGCAGCAGCCCTTCGAGATGCTCGAGCGCCTGCACGCGGACATCGAGACGCAGCGCCTGCTCGCCGTCGAGATGGACCCGCGCCTCGACATGGACCTCGTGCAGCCGCCGCGGCCCTCGGCCGACCCGGCGCTGTGGGGGGGCGGCGGGGGGGCGGGGGCGGCGGCGGCGGCGGCGGCGGCGGCGCGGGGCGAGGGCGACGGCGCGCGAGGCCCCTCGTCGTCGTCGTCCTCTTCCGCCTCCGCGCTCGCCGCCGAGGCCTTCCTGGACGGCATGCGCCCGCTCCTCGACGGCTGGCTGGCCGCCCAGGGCGAGCGCCCCTTGAGGGGCGTCGAGTGGCGCGCCTACCGCGCCGCCGCGCTGCTCGAGCACTCTTGCGACCGGCGGTCGGCCGAGGCCCGGCACGCGGCGCTCGGCGGCAGCGGCCTGCGCTCGGCGGCCGCCGACGAGGCCGTCCTGCGCGCCCGGATCGACGCCAAGCTCCCCGCCGGCAGCCCCATGCGCGCCCCGGCGCACAGGTACCTGGCCGCCGCGTGCCGCAACCGCACGTGGACGTTTGCGCAGCGCCGGCGGCTCGTCGACCGGATCGCCGAGGTAGCCGCGCACCTGGCGGCGCACCCGCCGGCGGCGCGGGGCGCGAGGGGCGCGCGCGGCTCGCCCTTCTCGGCGCTGTTTGAGCCCGGGGGCCCGCCGCTGGCGCCCCGGTTCGGGCCGCTGGACGAGCGGGCCAAGCTGCACGGCAAGGTGCCCGCGCTGCTGCTGTCTTCGGCGGATGCCGGCGGTGGCGGCGGCGGGGGCGGCGGCAAGAAGGACAGCGTTGGCGGCGCGTCGCGGGCGGCGCCCGGGGACGACCTGCCGCCCGCGCTGCCTTTCTAGGCAATTTGCCATTAGAGGCAACCTGGACATATTGTTATCCGGACACCGTCATCGTCTTCCGGCGGGCTTCGAGCAGCAGCACTCGTGTTTTTCCGGGGCGGAGCACATGCATGCGCCGTCGTATTTTGCGCGTCGCGGTGTCGAGCGTCGGCGTCGAGCGTCCAGCGTCGACAATCGACGGCAACTTGTTCAACGCTTGCCCACAGCGACGCCTCCTCCTCACGCGCACACAATAGCGACCGTCGACACACGAACAACAAGCAAAGGTGTGCGCGCGCGCGCCCCCATTGTCCCTCAGCGCATCAAAAAAACAAACGACGTTTCTCGCAACAAACGCCCGCTTTTTCACGCGTGCGCGCACAACCCCTTTTTGCAGCGCGCGCCTGAGCACACCCGTAGCAAACGCACCCAGAGGCCCACTCTCACGCACTCACGCAAGGGAGAGAAGGAGAGAGAGGGGACAGAAGAGGGACAGCCATCGCCAACACAAAAAGACGCGCCGGCCCGTGAGAGGGGCTGCGTCGTCGTCGTCCTTTGCAGCCAGACCCAGGCGCGCGACGGGCAGGTGAGCGAGAGAGCGAGAGACAGAGAGAGGCAGAGCGGGAGCGGCGGTCTCTCGCGCCGCCGAGCGCGCACGCGCGCGGGCGCCGGACGGACAGCGCGGGCAAGCGCCGCCTGGCGCCCCGCTCGCTCTTGACAGACAGACACAAAAAAAATTGTTCGCGCGGCATCACGCCCAGCAGCAGGCGGCCGACGCAGCGCAGCGGCGGCACGAGGAGCCGCAGCCCGCCGCGCACGACCTGCACTCGCTGCACGCGCACCACCACCTCCGCCAGGGAGGGGCGGGCGCAGGCGCGGCGGCAGGCGCGGCGGCCGCGGCAGGCGCGGCGGCGCCGCTGGGCGCAGCAGCCGCCGCCGCCACGACGGCGACGCCCGGCGCCGGCGCCGCCGGCCCCGCCCCTCCGCCCGCCCGGCCTCCCCCCCTCCTTCCCCCCCCTCTCCTCAAGAGTCACTCTCCTCCCCCTGACTTCCTTCTTCTCGCACCCGCCCCCCATACAAAACCAAAGAAGGAATGTCCAGCTGGCTCGGCGGCCTGGGCGGGGCGGGCCGCTCCAAGACGCCGCCCATCCCGGACGGCAAGCCCCTGCCGCTGGTCAGCTACGACGAGGCCGCGGGCCAGTGGCGCGCCGGCGACGAGGCGCTCCAGGTGATCGCGCGCTGCCGCCAGGGCGCGCCCATCGCCGTGCTGGCCGTGTGCGGCCGCGCGCGCCAGGGCAAGTCGTTCGTGCTCAACCAGATCCTGCAGCGCCTCACGGGCCACGCCTCCAAGTCGGGCTTCGTCGTCAGCCCGACGCACCAGTCGTGCACGCGCGGCCTGTGGCTGTGGAGCGTGCCGATCCCGGTCGAGGCCGGCGGCGGCGGCGGCGGCGGCGGCGGCGGCGGCGGCGCGCCGGCCTGCTCGCTGCTGCTGGTCGACTGCGAGGGCGTCGACGCCTACGACCAGGGCGCGCAGGCCGCCGCGCAGGTCTTCTCGCTGGCGGTGCTGCTGTCGTCGGTGTTCGTGTTCAACCAGCTGGGCGCGGTGGACGCGGTGGCGATCGAGCGGCTGGCGCTGGCGTGCGAGCTGGCGAAGCGGGTCAAGGACCGGAGCGGGGGGGCGGACGACGGCGGCGGCGGCAGCGGAGCGGGCGGCGGCGGCGGCGGGAGCGGCGGTGCGGCCGACGGGCAGGTCGACTTCCACCCGGCGTTCGTGTGGCTGCTGCGCGACTTCCAGCTCGAGCTGCGCGAGGGCCGCACGCGCCTGACCCCCGCCGAGTACCTCGAGGAGGCGCTGTCGGACGCGGCGGCGGCCGCGGGAGGAGGGGGAGCAGGGGCGGGGGGCGGCGCTGCCGGCGCCGCCGCCGCCGCCGCGCGCAACGCGCCGCGCGCCACCATCCGCGCCGTCTTCCCCGAGCGCGACGCCTTCACCCTGGTGCGCCCGGCCCTCACCGAGGACCAGCTCAACAAGCTCGACACCCTCCCGGCCACCGCCCTCCGCCCCGAGTTCCGGCAGGGAATGGACGACCTGGCCCGCCGCCTGAAAGAAAAAGCCGTCCGCCGCCCTCTCGCGGTGCAAGGCGCGCTCGTCTCTGGCCCCGCCCTCGCCGGCCTCGTGCGCGCCTACGTCGACGCAATCAATGGCGGCGCCGTGCCCCAGCTGGTGTCCGCGTGGGCGGGCGTGGCCAGGCAGGAGTGCGGCAAGGCGGTCGAGGCGGGCAAGCAGGCGTACGCCGAGGCGTGGCGCGACCCCCAGGGCGGACCCGACGGCGGCGGCGGCGCGGCGGCGGCCGACGACGCGGCCCTGCAGGCGGCGCACGCGCGGGCGCTCCAGCAGGCGCTGCGCGCGTTCCGCGACGCGGCCATGGGCGACCCGGCCCTGCGCCTCGAGCACGAGGAGGCCCTGCGCGCGGCCCTCGACGCGCGCCTCGAGGACGCGCGGCGCGCGGCGGCCGCCTCGTCCGAGCGCGTGGCGGGCGAGATGCTCGAGCGCGAGACCGCAAGGCTCGGGCAGATGCTTTCGCTCGGGCCCGCGGCCGACCTGGACGCGGTCGAGGGCGAGCTGCGCCGCTTCCTGGACGCGTACGACCGCGCGGTCCCGCCCACGTGGCCGCCCAAGTACAAGCGCGCGGCCGAGTTTCTCATGAATTGCATCCTGGGGCTGAAGGGCCTGCTCCGCGCGGCGTCGGCTGCGCGCGACGACGCGGTCGCGCGGCTGGCGCGCGCCGAGCAGGCCGCCGGCGACCTGCGCGCGCTGGCGGCGGGCGCGCAGGAGCGGGCGGGCGTGGCCGAGGGCGCCGCGGGCGAGCTGCGGCGGCGGCTGGCGGGCGCCGAGGCGGACCTGCAGGCGCGCGGCGAGGCGCTGGCCGTGGCGGAGGCCGAGCTCGGGTCGGCGCGCGCGCACGGCGGGCGCGAGGCGGCCGCGCTGCGCCAAGAGGCTGCGGCGCTGCGGCAGGAGGCCGGGCGCGCGAGCGCCGCGCTGCAGGAGGGCGCGCAGGCGCGCGCGCGGGGCGAGGCCGAGGCCGCGCAGCTGCGCGCCGAGGCGCAGGGCGCGCGCCAGCGCGAGCAGGACGCCCTCCGGCAGCTGCAGGAGGCGCGGGCGGCCTCGCACGCGTCGGGCGAGCGGCAGCGCGCGGCCGAGGCGGCCGCCCTGGGCGGCGAGCGGCGCGCGGCGGCGGCCGACCGCGACCTGTCCGCGGCGCGCGCCCGCGTCTCGGAGCTCGAGGCGGCCGCGCAGGGCGAGCTGCAGGGCGAGCGCGGGCGCGTGGCCGAGGCGACCGCCGAGCTGGCGCTCGCGCAGCGCGACCTGGCGGCCGAGCGCGCGGCCGCCGACGCCGCGCGCACGGCGCTCGCAGAGGCAAGGGCAGAGGGCGCGGCGCTGCGGGCGGCGGCGGGGGCGGCGGCGGTGGCGGCGCAAGCGGCGGCGCCTGCCTCCGCCGCTGCCCCGGACTCTGCCGCTGGCAAGCGCGCGCGCCGCGGCTCTGCCGCCGCCGCTGCCCCTGCTGCTGCCGCCGCTGATGGTCACGACGCCGAGGATTTTATGGACGCCGAGGAGGCAGAGCCTGCATCGGCGGCAGCGGCGGCGGCGGCGGGAGGCCCGTCGCCCCGCGGCGGCGGCGGCGGCGGCTGTGCGCGCAACGCGTCGGCCGGCGGCGTCGCCGCCTTGTCGGAGCCCTTGCCCGCCGACCCGTCCAAGATGACGGTCGCGGCGATCAAGCAGTGGGTCACCGGCAACCGCGTCGAGGACGCCGAGTTCCTGACGCTGTGCGGCGGCAAGGCGAAGAAGGCCGAGTGGGTGGAGTACGTGGTGCGGCGCAACCGCGAGCTCGGCGGCGGGTGAAAGTGTTGATTTTGACGGGGAAGGGGCGCGGAGTGCGGAGTGAGACCGCGTTCTGGCGCGAGCGGCGCTCGGCGAACGGCGCTCGGCGAGCGCGTCCGCCGCCGCCGCCCGCGGCCGTTACCGCACTTCCAACTCTTGCAAACTCTCGACCGGACGTCTGACACCGCACGATTCCCACCGTCGCGCGCATTCTGTAAAACGCACGCACGTCGTAAAGCACACACGTCTGTCTCCACGCAAACAAACACCTCCTCTTCCTCTGTGAGGCGAAACGCCTCAAACCCACAGCTTTTCATTCACGATGGACGACGACGAGAAAGTGTCGACGTTCTGCTCGCTCACGGGCGCCACCCACGAGCAGGCGCGTGGCGTGCTCGAGGCCCACGACGGCGACCTCGAGCGCAGCGTCGACTTTTACTTTGCGCACGGCGCCGGGGGGGGGGCCGCCGATCACGCGGCGGCGGCGGCGCCTCCGCAACAAGCGCAGGAGCGCGAGGTGATTCAGGTGAGACATGTGTCGAGAGAGCGAGAACAACTCGCATGCGAGGACGCCGTGCCATGCCCCCACCGATCTCTCGCGTGCTCGACTCCAACATAACAAAACACTCCCCTCTCTAGCCCAAACCGCTTTCCACCCCACCACAGATTGACAGCGACGACGACGACGACGACGACGACGACGCGGGAGGCGACGAGAACGCCGGCGCGGCTGCAGCAGCAGCGGCAGCAGCAGCGCGCGCCCCACCGCGGCGGCAACCCCAAGGACGCGGCGGCGGTGGCGGCGGCGGCGGCGACGACGGCGGCCCCATCGTCCTGGACGGCGACGACGACGACGACGGCGACGACGGGATGGGCGAGGGCGACGAGGACGAGGAGGACGAGGAGGACGTCGCGCAGCTCGCGCGGCAGCGGCTGTCCGCCCTGCGCGCGCGCGCGGCGACCGACGCGGCCATGGCGGCGGCGGTGGCGGCCGCGGCGCGCCGGTCCCGCGGCGGCGCCGGCGCGGCGGGCGGCGGGTGGGACGGCGGCGAGGAGGAGGACGAGGAGGACGGGTTTGTGCGCGTGCCGCGTCCGCCGGCCGGCGGCGGCGGCGGCGGCGGCGGCGGTGGCGGCTATGGCGGGGCCGGTTTTGGCGGCGGCCGCGACGCCGACCTTCCCGACCTGCCGGACGGCATCAACGTCGAGGAGGCCCGCATGCTCGAGGCCGCCATGCTGGGCATCCCCTACACGGGGCCCATGCCCCGCGCCAACGACAACGCAAACCGGGGCCCGCCGGCGTCGCCCGGCGCCCGCGCCGCGCGCGACCTGCGCGACGAGCAGGACGAGGCGTACGAGCAGTCGCTGGCCGCCGACCGCGCCAAGCAGCGGGCGCAGGCGGCGCGGGAGGCGGCCGAGGCCGAGGCGGCGCGGCTCGCGGCCGAGGCGGCGCGGCGGGCGGCGGACGCGCGCTCGGCCAGGGCGCGGGCGCTGCGCGAGCGGCTCGAGGCAAAGCGGGCGGCCTTGCCGGCCGAGCCCGAGGCGGGCGCCGCCGCGCCGCCGGGCGCGCTGCGCGTGGTGGTGCGGCTGCCGCACGGCGGGCGGCTGGCGCGCCGCTTCCTGAGGACGGACCCACTGCGCGCGGTGTTTGACTTTGTGGACGTCGAGTCGCGCGCGGAGGGGGCGGGCGGAGCCGCGGGAGGGGCGCAGGAGCCGAAGAAGAAGGAGGCGGGCGAGGCGGGCGGCGGCGGCGAGGGCGAGGCGGGCGGCGGCGGCGGCGGCGGCGGCGGCGGCGACGACGACGACGACGCCCCCGACGGCGGCAACCTTCCGCTCGGCGGCTACCGCCTGGTGACGCAGTACCCGCGCCGCGCGTACGACGAGGAACAAGAGCGGGGCACGACGCTCGAGGAGGCCGGCATCACGGACGGCACGGCGCTCTTTGTGGAGCTCACGTGACAGGGGGATGGCTTGAGGGAAGAGAGGGAGGACCCACATGAAAATGACGCCGGCGGCCGATCACGATCGTTTTCAGCGCACCCACTTGTAAAACACACAACGCTATTTTGCTGGTGAACCTCCGATCTACCTCAGCATGTGCCATCGCTAGGCACGCGACGGGGCGCGCGCCCGCGGCCCCGAGGGTCTCTTGGCCAAAGACAGGCGCGAGCTGCCGTCAACCTTTGAAATCGCCGGTCGCCGGGCGGCGGTCGAGCACGAGCGGCGGCGGCGGCCATTATAGCTCTTCGCGCGCGCTTCTCCTCCGAAAACACATCACCACTTTTTCGCCGCCACCGCGCGACCACGAGCCTCCGTCTCTATTAGAAAACGCCTCGCCCCGCCCTCCCTCCTCCGCCCCTTTTCTTTCACACCCCTTTGTTCGCGGAGACGGAACTTCACCGACTTCAGTTCAAAAAAAACGAGGTGGGTGAAAACGCCAGCCCTCTCTGTGTGCATGCCGCCCCCTTCGCGCGCACACACGCGATCGCAGGCGCGTCACCGTGCCGGCGCGCAGTGTCGCGTTTGCCGCGTGACCAGCGGCCCAAGAGGAGCGGCGCGCGCGACGGACGTAGAGAAAGAGGAAAAAGTCCGCAGTTTAAACTTTTTCCAGACACCACATCATCTGTCTCTCACCCGCGCAACCGCCCTCCCTGCCCCCAACCCGCCACACAAACCGAAACGACCAACCCACATTGAACTCAACAGCAGCCAACCATGATGCTGTCGTCCTCGCGCGCCACCGCGGCCACCGCCGCCGCCGCGCCCCGCCGCGCCGCCGCCGCCCCCGCCCCCCTGTCGTCCGGCCGCCGCCCGTCCGCCGCCCCCCGCCGCCTCCCCCTCGCCCGCTCCAACCCCGAGGGCGGCGGCGGCAGCGACGACGCGGCCGCGACCGGCGCCATGCCCCCTTCGGCCAACTACTCCCCCTACTCCGCCCCGTCCCCCAACTCTGCCTCTGCCGGCAACGGCGGCCACGGCGCCAACGGCGAGGCGACCATCAAGGTCGTCGGCGTCGGCGGCGGCGGCGGCAACGCGCTCAACCGCATGATGGACGCGGGCGTGCAGGGCGTCGAGTTCTGGGCCATCAACACGGACGCCCAGGCGCTGGCGCACCACGCCGCGCCGCACAAGCTCCAGATCGGGACGCAGGTCACGCGCGGCCTCGGCTGCGGCGGAAACCCCGAGCTCGGCCGGCAGGCGGCCGTCGAGTCGGCGAGCGCCGTCCAAAAGGTGGTGCAGGGCGCCGACCTCGTGTTTATCACGGCGGGCATGGGCGGCGGCACGGGCACGGGCGCCGCGCCCGTCGTGGCCAAGGCCTCGCGCGACGCCGGCGTCCTGACCGTCGGGGTGGTGACCTACCCCTTTCGATTCGAGGGCCGCCGCCGCTCGGCGCAGGCGCTCGAGGGGATCGAGGCCCTCCGCGCGGCGGTGGATTCCGTGATCGTGATTCCCAACGACCGCCTGCTCGAGGTGGCGGGCGAGGGCACCGCCTTGCAGGACGCCTTTGCCCTGGCCGACGACGTCCTGCGCCAGGGCGTCCAGGGCATCAGCGACATCATCACGGTCCCCGGCCTGATCAACGTCGATTTCGCCGACGTGCGGGCGGTGATGGCCAACGCGGGCACGGCCATGCTCGGCGCCGGCCGCGCCTCTGGTAAAGGTCGCGCCGAGGCGGCCGCGCGCGCCGCCACTTCGGCCCCGCTCATCCAGTGCTCGATCGAGCGCGCGACGGGCGTGGTGTTCAACATCACGGGCGGGCCCTCGCTGACGCTCGCGGAGGTCAACACGGTCTCGGAGATCGTGACGTCGCTCGCCGACCCCGCGGCCAACATCATTTTCGGCGCGGTGGTGGACGAGACGATGGGCCTGGGGGAGGGGACGGAGGACGAGGTGCGCGTGACCATCATCGCGACGGGCTTCACGCAGTCGTACGAGGAGCAGCTGTTCCGGGGCGGCGGCGCGGCGTCCGCGGCCTCGCCGGCCGGCGCGCGGGCGCCGCAGCAGCAGGCCGCGTTTGCGCCGGCCGCCGCGGCCGCGCCTGCGCCGCAGCAGCAGCAGCAGTACCAGCAGCAGCAGGCGCCGTACGCTCCCCAGCAGCAGGCGCCGCAGCAGGCGCCGCCGCAGGGCGGGCGCGCCGGCCTGCCCTGGAACCGCAGCCGCGGCTTCCTGGGGCGCGGCCTGTTTTAAGAGGAGGGAAGGGCCGGCGAGAAGCGTCGCGGCCTGCGTGTGGCCGTTTTGGCGACAGCGGCGTCGGGCGCGCGGAGGTCTTTCATGATTTGCCCGCGGGGCGCGAAAATCCATACCATGCGATATTGATCTCCATGTGTTCATCTTATGCCACCACCGTCATTCAGTAAACACGAAAAGGCAGAACAGCTAGCGGCGTCACTGGTCATTTTTCCTCCTCCCTCCTCCCTCCCCCCTTCCCACCTCTCACTCATCCTGCCACCATTCGCTGTGAGCCCGACCAACGGCGACGACGCTCGGCCGTGCGGTTTGCACGATCTCTTGTGTGATTCTCGTGCCTCCGGGCTGGAAACGGCGCGGCGGGAGAGGGAGAGGCGAGCGCGTGTTCTCGGCGATTTCCTCATTTGAACGAGTTCTTCGGTCCCTTCCTCCTCCCGCCGAGCAAGAGGGGGTCAAGCGGCGGCGGCGGTGGCTTGGCTTGACGGCTCAGGGGAGGCCCTGATGGCGGCGGCCTGGCGTGACGACGGCCCAGGAGGGGCAGCAGCGGCAGGAGGCGCCGCCGCCCGCGCGCCCGCGCGTCGGCGAGAAGCGGCGGCGCTGAGCAGGAGAGGCCGCCGACGCCCCCTCGTCCTCCCCGCCGCGCTGCTGCTGGCCGCCGCCGCCGCGGTCCTGATCCTCTGCCCGCGGACCGCCTCGGCCCTCCACCACGTCGGCGACTTCTTGCACACGAGCCGCCGCGCCCAGTTCGCCCGCCAGCGCACCGGGTGGCACGACCTCGTCGAGCAGCACTGCCCGCGCTTTGGCCGCGAGCGCACGGTCGTCGTCCCGCTGGCACGGCCGACGACGGCGGGGGGAGCAGGCGCCGGAGCAGCGGGCGACGCCGCCGGCGCCATGGCCGCCGCGCTTGCCGACTACCGCATCCAGCTGTCGTTCGACGGCGACCGCCTGCTGACGCCCTGGCTTCGCGTCATCGGCGGCAACGGCGCGCACGGCGGCGCCGGCGGACTCGCGCACGGCGCCGACCCCACCTCCTCCTCCGGCCCGGGCATGCCGCACGTCGAGGTCAAGCTCCGCCGCGTCGGCGCCCGCCTGACCGGCGTCTCCGCCGCCGTCAAGCCCTTGCGGGAGGAGTGGCGCAGGGGCGGCGGCGCGTACGGGCGGTACGACCGCGAGTTCCGAGACCCTGGCCACTGGCCGAAGCACGTGGTCGTGACCTACTCGTTCGAGGCGTCGCCTGATTCGGACTTTGGCAGGGGGGCGGCGGTGATGCTGGCCGGGTGCGTGGCGGCGGCGGTCGTCGTGGCGGCGAGCGCGATGGCGGGACTGGGCGCGAGGCTCGGGGAGTTTACGCGGGAGCTGTCGGCGTCGCTCGGAGGGGTGGCGGCGGGGGGCAGTGCGGGCGGGGGGGCAGCGCGGGGGGCGGCGGGGGCGGCGCCGCCGCGCGCCAAGGCGGAGCCGGGGGGGGCGGGGGACGCGGCGATGATGCGGCGGTACGGGAGCGGGGCCGAGGTGGTGCACGCGGGCAGCGCGGCCGTGCACCTGTCGGCGGCGGGCGGCGGCGGCGGCGGCGGGGGCGTGCGCGCGCGGTCGGCGGGCCTGACGCCGGCGGGGGGCAGCGGCGGCTGGACGGTGCCGCCCCCCGCCGCGCAGCAGGCGCAGTACCACGCCGTATCCGCGGCGCCCGTGCCGCCCGTCATCCCCACGGTCTCGAGCCCCCCGCCGCCGCCCGCCGTCCGGTCTGCGAGCGCGGCGCAGGGGTGGCCCGGGCAGGGGCTGCAGCCGCAGCCGCCCCTGCAGCTGTACGGCTCGTACGATAGCCTGGTCCCGGGAGCAAGCGGCATGTCGGCCTACGGCCAGGCGCCGCCTCCGCCGCCGCCAGCGCAGTACCCGCCGCCGCCGCCCTGGCAAGGGGCTGCCGCGCCGCCGCCCCCGCTCGCCCCGTTTGGCGTCGGCGGCGTTGGCGTCGGCGGCGGCGGCGGCCCGGTGCGCGCGTCGTCGGCGCACGCGGGACCGCCGCCTCCCTTTGGCGCAGGGGCGTACGGCGGGCCGCCCGCGTGGACGCCGACGGTCGCGGCGGCGGCGGCGGCGGCGGCGCCGCCGCAGCACCAGCACCAGCATCAGCAGCCGCCGCAGCCGCCCGTGCAGCGGGCGTCGTCTCCGTTGGGCCCGGGCGCGCGGGCGGCGGCCGCGCCTAGCCATCCGCAGCGGCCGCCGCCTCCGTCCGCCTACGCCCCTCCTCTCGCGTACGCGCCCCCGCCCGCACCGCCGGCGGACGACAACAACGAGCTGCTGTGAATGCGATAATGCCTTGTCTCTGTTTGCCCCCCCCGCTTCTTCGTTACCGTTTTGCTCGTTTTTTTTGGTCGTGTAAGATTTTGAAAAGGCTCATCAGACCCACAGATCATAGGGAGGACCCTTACAACAACAACAACAACAAGACAATCGTGCTCAAGCGGCCGGGCGCACCTTCAGCACCGCCTCCTTGAACTCGGCCACCTTTTCGGGGGCGCCCATCATGAACAGCGCCATTCGCAAAGAGTAGGTTTTCCCCGCGGGCGCCGCCACCGCCGCCGCCGCCGCCGCCCCGTCGCCGCCGCCCGCCTTGGGGGCCGGCGCCGCGCTGTCCGCCAGCAGCACGCTCACCAGCACGCGCTTGGGATTGCCCTGCGGCACGATCGGGTTGGTGCTCGCGGCGATCGGCGACGCTAGCAGGGACCGCCCCGTGTCCGTCGTGAACAGGACCATCGGCGGGCGCTTCGGGTCGCTGCGCAGCCGGCGCACTGAAAGCACGCCGAGGCCGCGCGGGTCCCACGTGGGCGCCGCGCCTTTGCCCTCGGGGTCCTTGACCTGCACGCTGAACTTGGCCTTGGCGCTGAACAGCACCTCGTAGGCCTCCGAGTCGAGCTGCACCTCGGGCGCGAACTTGGCGCGCGGCTCGTCGTCGTCGTTGCCGTCGGCGGCGGCGGACGAGGGCGGCGGCGCGCCAAAGGGCGCGGACGAGGGCGGCGCGCCAAAGGAGAAGGCCGACGGCGCCGCCGCTGCTCCTGCTGCTGCCGCTGCTGCTGCTGGTCCTCCTCCGAAGTTGAAAAGCGACGGCGCGGGGGGGGCCGCCGCGGCCGCGGCCGCGTTGCCAAACGAGAACAGCGAGGCGCCAGCCGCCGCGGGCGGGTCGGCCGCCTTGCCGCCGCCGCCGCCGCCGCCGCCAAAGCTAAAGTAGTTGGTCGGCGCGGCGCCGGCGGGCGTGTTGTCGCCGCCGCCCTTGCCGCCGCCCTTGCCGCCGCCGCCGCCGTCGCCGTCGTCGTCGTCGTCCGCGGCGGCGGCGGGCGCGCCAAACGTGAACGCGACCTTTTTTGCCCCCGGCGCTGCTGGTGGTGGTGCTGCCGCGCTCGGGGCGCCAAAGGAGAGCGGCCCCTCGTCGCTCGGCTTGCCAAAGGACGACGGCCCGCCAAAGGCGTTGCCGCCGCGGCTGCCGCCAAACCCGCCGCCGCCGCTGCCGCCAAACCCGCCGCCGCCGCTGCCGCCAAACCCGCCGCCGCCGGCCGACGCGCCCTCCCCGCCCGCCGTCTTGCCGGCGCCTCCGCCGCCAAACAGCCCGGCCGTCATCGGCGAGGCGGCCGGCTCGGCCGGCGCGCCGAAGCTGAACCCGTTGCCCGCCGGCGCCGCCACTGCCGCCACCGCCGCCGCCGTCGCCGCGCGCTTGGTGGGCGAGGTCGACGGCTCGTCGCCGCCGCCGCCGTTGCCGGCCGCCGCGCCGCCGCCGCTGCCGTCGCCGAGGACGTCGGCAAAGTCCCGCGACAGCTTCTCGGCGTGGACCGCGTAGTCGCGCGCGGCGTCCGCCCAGAGCGTGTCGACGCTCTGGGCTTGGACCCAGCTGTGATTGTTTGGCGGGGAGGCGTTTGGAGGGAGGGAGGAGGGTGAGAGGGCAGCAGGGAGGGGCAAAAGTGATCATCCGACCAAAAGAACGCACCTGGAAAACTGCTGGTTGAGCGCGCGCAGGTGCGTCGCAAACGCCAGCTTGCGCTCGTCCATGCTCTCCTGTCAATCGTGTGTGTAGGGCGATGATGGAGTGGGCTGATGGCGGGTGAATGAGGGACTTGGAAGAAGACACTCTCCCTCCCGGGCGTCACCCGACCGTGCGGTCCCGATGCGCCGCTCCCACGCCATCGCGGTGCAGCAGGTGCTCACCCTAGCGGAAACCTCGCCATTCTCCAGCTCCTCGGCTCGGCGCTTGCCCATTTTAGCAGCGATCGCTTGCTGACGTGAACGCGTCGAGAGCGCGCGATTGATCGCGCTTTGGGGGTCGTGTGCGAATGAACGGGAGGAGGTGACTGTGTCGGGCAGTTGGTTGGATGTGTGCAGTACGAAGCAACGAGGCTGCGAGAAGCAAAGTGCGTACCCCGTTGAAGACAGAGCGAGCGAGCCCTGAGTTCCTCGCCGCCGTCCTCCCCACCGACGGACAAACCCCGCCCTCGCGCGCCGACGACCGCGCTGCAGCGGCCCCCCTTCTCCCTTCCCACCCGCCGCTCATCCCGGCCGCCTCGCCACTCGACGTCGCCGCGGTGACGTCAGCGGCGGGCGAGCGTCGCCTGGTCTAAGGCTGGCTGGCGGGCGCAAGACGGCAGCGG
>Ga0209390_10004788_pt1 | contig 19976 bp, 20 predicted proteins | sample BON01_FD_187212 | JGI IMG/M metagenome (GOLD analysis project Ga0209390, IMG submission 187212) | Freshwater microbial communities from Lake Bonney liftoff mats and glacier meltwater in Antarctica - BON-01 (SPAdes) (version 2) | ecosystem: Environmental > Aquatic > Freshwater > Ice > Glacier...
TCCTGAAGCTGATAAGCCAGCTATAGCTGCTATAGAGAATACGATAGCCCGAGCTCAGGGAGTATCTGCACCCGCACTTAGCAATGATGAAGCCAATAGATTTTACTCGCCTCTAGTAATGAATATAGCTCGCACAGAGCAGATCTCTATGCAGCAGCTAGAAACTATACCTGGTACAGGACAAGAAGGAAGAGTTACTAAAAGAGATATTTTAGCTTTTGTAAAAAGTGGAGGAAAGGGTTCCCCAGTATTAAACAATTCGCCAGAACATTCTTCCAAAGAACATAGTGCACCTTCAAAAATTGAAGAAACTAAGATCGTTCTTCGTTCTGCTCCGGCTATCAGCCTAAACCCTGGTGATGAAATTATAGAAATGGACCGAATGCGTAAGCTTATCGCAGATCATATGGTGATGAGCAAGCATACTTCTCCTCACGTTACCTCATTTGTAGAAGCAGATGTGACTAATCTTGTAAACTGGAGAAATAAGATAAAAGATGGTTTCAAGGCGAGAGAAGGCGAAAACTTCACCTTCACTCCTATTTTCATAGAAGCCATAACAAAGGCTATCAAGGATTTCCCAATGATAAATATATCCGTAAGCGGAGATACCATTATAAAGCATAAGAACATCAATGTAGGAATGGCTGCGGCTCTTCCTAGCGGAAATCTAATTGTTCCCGTAATTAAGAATGCAGACTTTATGAATCTTACGGGTCTTGCTAAAACTGTAAATGACTTAGCTAATAGAGCTAGAAATAATAAACTAAAGCCAGATGAAATACAAGGTGGTACGTATACGGTAACTAACGTGGGTACATTTGGAAATATACTAGGAACTCCTATCATAAATCAACCGCAAGTTGCAATTATGGCAATGGGTGCTATCGTGAAGAAGCCTGCAGTTATAGAAACTGAGCACGGTGATCTAATCGGGATCAGACATAAAATGTTCCTATCGCACTCATACGATCACCGCGTTGTAGACGGAGCTCTTGGAGGGATGTTCGTACGCCGAGTGGCAGACTACCTTGAGCAGTGGGATGTAAATAGAGAAGTTTAGATTTTGAGTGAATACCGTACTCAAACGTTTTATCTGTTCAACTTGTCCGACCTTCGGCGGGAGTGATTCGCTTTAGTAAATTATACCGAAAATTGGACAACTGCCTAAATAACAAATCACCAAATTAACTAATCAAACAACCATGAAAAGCGTCATACTAATTCCTTGTAGACTAAAATCTACCCGTTTCCCAAACAAACCTTTAGTCAACATTCTTGGCAAGCCAATGATACAGTGGGTGTACGAAGCGGCAGAAAAAAGTGATGCCACTGATGTTTTTATAATCACTGACAGTCAAGAGATTATCAATGCTGTAGAAGCCTTTGATGGGCAGGCTATACTTACTTCAGACGAACCACAAAACGGTACCGAAAGATGTGAGGAAGCCATGGAGATTCTAAGCTCTGATGGCACTGAGTACGACGTTATTATCAATATACAAGGTGACGAACCGCTTATTTCCGCTGGCGATATCAATCGAATGCTAGATTTATTCGAAGAGGAAGACGTAGACGTACTCACCTTTATACAACCTATTGATAATGAATCAGATTATAAGAATACAAATATTGTAAAGGCAGTCCCTACTTCTTTTGACGAAGGTTTCTGCGATGTGTGCTACTTTAGTCGTAGCCCAATCCCTCATATGGATGAGTTTAGACCTGAGGTAGCATTCAAGCACATTGGTATCTATGGTTTTACTGCCACTGCTTTTGAAGAAATTAAAAATTTAGATGCATCACTATTAGAAGAAGTAGAACGGTTAGAGCAACTTCGCTGGATACAAAACCATATCGTGGTATCAGCCATGGTTACCGAAAACATACTTATAGGCGTAGATACTCCAGAGGATTTAGCAGCTGTTGAAAAGATATTGAAATCCAAGAATTAAGGATTCATGTTTTACCCTTCAGTTTAGCCTACTTTTGACCACCGTACACAAACGGAGAGTATTTTGCTAACACCTAGCAGCTTTTTCCTTTTTTGGACAGCAAAAAACTAAATATTTATGGACACAAAATACGTATTCGTCACAGGCGGGGTTACATCTTCATTAGGTAAAGGTATTATTTCTGCATCGCTTGCTAAGCTATTGCAAAAACGGGGTTACAGAGTGACCATTCAAAAATTTGATCCCTACCTAAACGTAGATCCAGGTACTATGAATCCGTATGAACATGGTGAGTGCTACGTGACAGACGATGGTGCGGAAACGGATTTGGACCTTGGTCACTATGAGCGTTTCCTTAACGTACCTACTTCTCAGGCTAATAATGTAACCACAGGCCGAGTATATAGTACCGTAATAAACAATGAACGAGAAGGAAGATACCTAGGTAAAACCGTACAAATCATCCCTCACGTTACGGACGAAATACAGCGTAGAATGAAGATCTTAGGTGATAGTGGTAACTATGATATTGTAATTACGGAACTTGGAGGCACAGTTGGCGATATAGAATCTTTACCCTACGTAGAGTCTGTAAGGCAGCTAAAGAGAAAACTAGGAAGTGATGATTGTGCCGTTATACACCTTACGTTAGTTCCTTATCTTAAAGCGGCAGGTGAGCTCAAAACTAAGCCTACACAGCACTCAGTACAAAAACTTTTAGAAGCAGGTGTGCAGCCAGACATTTTGGTTTGTAGAACCGAGCATAAGCTGAGTAAAGAGGTAAGAAATAAAATTGCTCTTTTCTGTAACGTAAATCTAAACGCGGTAATCGAAAGTATAGATGTAGAAACCATATACGATGTACCCTTGATGATGGAAAAAGAAAAGCTCGACAAGGTTGTACTAGCTAAACTTCGACTTCCTACCAGTACAGAGGCAGACCTAGATAGCTGGAAAGATTTTCTTTTCAAACTGAAGCATCCAAAAACCGAAGTAAATATTGGCTTAGTAGGTAAGTACGTAGAGTTGCCAGATGCGTATAAGTCTATTATAGAAGCATTTATACATGCAGGAGCTGTAAATGAGTGTAAAGTCAATCTTAGCCTGCTTCCCTCAGAAAACATAAACGAAGATAACGTAGCAGATAGACTTAGAGATTTAGATGGGGTCCTCGTAGCTCCAGGTTTTGGTGATAGAGGTATAGAAGGGAAAATAAATACTATCCAATATCTCAGAGAAAATAACATACCATTCTTTGGCATTTGTCTAGGAATGCAGTGTGCAGTAATAGAGTATGCTCGCAATGTGCTTGGTCTCAAAAATGCTCATAGTAGCGAAATGACCAAGACAAAAGATGCCGTAATAGACCTTATGGATAGTCAAAAAGGAATATCCAAAAAAGGAGGTACTATGCGACTAGGTGCATATAAGTGTAAACTAGAAAAAGGCTCTAGGTCTTATACAGCCTATGGCAAATCTTCTATCTCAGAAAGACACCGCCACCGCTACGAGTTCAATAATAAGTATCTGAAAGATTTTGAAAAAGCGGGAATGAAAGCCGCAGGGATCAATCCTGACAATGGACTAGTAGAAGTAGTCGAGTTACCTACACATCCTTGGTTTGTGGGCGTGCAATACCACCCAGAGCTAAAAAGCACGGTAGATGCCCCTCACCCACTTTTTGTGCGGTTTGTAAAGGCAGCTCTAGACCATAAGAGCACCTAAATTATTTCCGTTCATCTCTGTAATACTTTAAGTTGTATGCGTACATACATTTAATTTGTTATATTGTGGTTACTTTAAACCAAATTAATCAAAATCATGAACAAAAAAATCACAATCGTAGTCCGCATCCTTTTAGGTGCATTCTTGCTTATTTTCGGGCTGAATAAGTTTATCGGCTTTATGCCTCCACCTGAGATATCAGAGCAAATGGGTGCCGTGATGGGTGCACTCATGTCATCTAACTTTATGACCATTATTGGTGTTATAGAAATTGTTAGTGGAGGACTCTTACTCGCAGGAAAGTATTTACCTTTAGCACTTACTTTTACTATTGCCGTAATGCTGAATGCAGCTCTGTTCCATATATTAATGGATACACCCGCAAATGGAGGAGGTGCAATTATCGGATTAGTACTTGCTATAGTTCTAGCCTATGCTAATAAAGATAGATTCGCGAGCCTTTTCAGTGCTTAAATTCAACTAATCTTCCCAAAAAGGCTTACCAAATTGGCGAGCCTTTTTTATGGTAAAATTTTTAGCAGTTCCCTACATAATAATACTAATCTGCTAAGTATTAAGAAAAGAAGGAGAGAACAAGTAGGCTTACCTCTACCTTTAACTATTATTCTATCTAGTCTTTTGGATTCATTTTCTTAAGCCAAATGTGGCTAGTACCAAAAAGATGCCTTTCTTTCGAAAGGCATTTCTATTTTCTCAGGAAATAAACTATTCACTTAAACTAGGCAAAACTCTCACTTACTACTAATTCCTTGGTACCGTGGGTCCAAGAGTAAAATCCTTCTCCAGATTTGATTCCTTTTTTACCCGCATTTACCATGTTTACAAGTAACGGACACGGTGCGTACTTCGGATTACCAAATCCATCGTGCAATACATTGAGTATCGCCAGACATACATCAAGCCCAATGAAATCAGCCAATTGTAAGGGTCCCATTGGATGAGCCATACCCAATTTCATTACTGTGTCTATTTCAGTTACCTGCCCTACTCCCTCGTGTAGTGTCCAAATAGCCTCATTTATCATTGGCATTAAGATTCTATTGGCTATAAACCCAGGATAATCATTTGCCATAGCTGGCACCTTCCCAATTTTCTTGCTCAGTTCATCTATAGTAGCAGTCACTTCTTTAGAGGTATTGTATCCATTGATGATCTCTACTAGCTTCATCACGGGCACAGGATTCATAAAGTGCATTCCTATTACCCTATCAGGTCTACCGGTCTGTGCTGCCAACTCTGTGATGCTGATAGATGAAGTATTAGACGCCAATATGCAGCCTGCAGGGGCATTGGAATCCATATCCTTGAATATTCTGAACTTTAACTCCTTGTTTTCTGTAGCTGCTTCTACTATTAAATCTGCCTTGCTCACTCCATCAGCCATTGCTGTATAGGTAGTGATATTAGCTAATGTAGCTGCTTTATCTGCTTCAGATATTCTTTCCTTAGCCACCATTCTATCTAGATTTTTACCAATAGTTGCTAAAGCTTTGTCTAAAGCCGTTTGATTTATATCTACTAAAGAAACTTGGTACCCATTCTGAGCAAATACGTGGGCTATACCATTGCCCATTGTGCCTGATCCTATTACTGAAATATTTTGCATTATCTGTGATTACTTATTATTACTGCGAATGTATGCAATACCCGATATCCTAAAAGCGTAAGCTAACAGTAAGTCCATTATACCTTCCAATACTTGGTTTAAAGGCATAGATATCTGGAGATATTTTCATACTTAAGTCTTTATTTACTCTAAACTCTTTTAAGTGAGCATCTACATTGGCATCTATAGCTTGTAGGGCATACAGAGCTACAAAACCGATGATGGATACATCTCTGTAGCGTCGGTGAAAATCCCTTTTATTTTTAATAGAGGCGTCAGACCTAAGCGGTGCTAGATCAAGTGTAGTAGAATCTCCATCTATTTTAGACGTATAGATAGCTTGGTAATTTCTCAGGCTATCGCTATTCCACTTGTACATATATACCAGACCACCTATGCCAGCATAGACTATACCTACTTTCCAATACTTTTTATTATAAATCTGACCTGCTCCTGGCAGCACTAGTGCCAGCACAGTCGCTTTTTTAGGATTATCCCACCCTGAGGAGTCAAACAGTCCATTGCTTGAGGTTGGCTGATCGCTAAGAATAGTTTCTTGAAAATACTGAGCACTATAAGGCTTTTGTGCATACAAAGTACTGCCTATTAATACCATACAGACAACTAGAAACTTTCTCATGGGTTACAAAATTAACCTACGAAAGCTTACTTATAATATCATCTAACTGCTCTTTAGACGAAAAGCTGATAATGATAGTTCCATTGTCATTAGACCTAGATTTAAATCTAACGTCTGTATCTAGTCTTTTCTCTATTTCTTTCTTATGGTTGATGTATTCTGTAAAATCAAAATACTTAGCTGCAGCTTTACTATGCGTACCTTCTGGCTGTTCTTTCTCATTTCTTACGAGCTCTTCTACTTGCCTCACAGATAGACTGCTCTTTACCGTAGATTGAAAAATAGCAAACTGCCTTTCTGGATTTTCTACATTGACAAGTGCACGTGCATGACCCATCATTATTTCTCCATTTTTAATAGAGAGTTGAATTTCGTCTGGTAGTCTAAGTAATCTAAGGTAATTATTTACTGTAGTTCTCTTCTTACCTACCCTTTCCCCTAGCTCTTCTTGTTTTAGTCCGCACTCGTCTAATAAACGCTTATACGATAGAGCTATTTCTATAGAGTTAAGATTTTCTCTTTGAATATTCTCGATTAATGCCATCTCTAACATTTGCTGATCGTCTGCTAAGCGTATATACGCAGGTATTTTATTCTTTCCTGCTAAAATAGACGCACGCGTTCTACGTTCACCACTTATCAATTCGTACTGCTCATACCCTATCTTACGTACTGTAATAGGCTGTATTATACCGTGAACTTTAATAGAATCACTAAGCTCCTGTAGAGCTTCTTCATCAAACTCTGTTCTAGGCTGAAAAGCATTAGCCACTATCTGACTTATTTCTATATCAGCAATACTGTGCAGTGCTTTAGGCTCTGAACCCGTAATATCTGTGTCCGCATTTTCTAGCAGAGCACTAAGACCTCTTCCTAATACCTTCTTGCTCATTTATTGTATAATTCTCTCTTCCTCACTTATTTTAGTAAGTCCATTTTTTTGTAATAACTCTCTTGCAAGGTTTAGATAACCTATACTACCAGTGGATGTAGCATCGTGCTCTAGTACCGGAACGCCAAAACTAGGAGCTTCACTTAGAGTTGTATTTCGTTTTATGATGGTATCAAAAACTAACTGTTGAAAATGCAGTTTCACTTCTTCTACCACTTGATTAGACAGTCTTAATCTAGCATCATACATAGTAAGAAGTAATCCTTCTATCTCTAGTTTAGTATTAATACTACGCTGAACTATTTTGATAGTATTAAGCAACTTACCTAGCCCTTCTAACGCAAAATACTCACACTGCACAGGAATAATAACAGAATCTGCCGCACCCAAGGCATTCGTAGTAATAATACCCAGAGAAGGAGAGCAATCTATAATAATAAAATCATACTTATCTCTAATTTTATCTAGCAGTTTACCCATTATTCTTTCTCTATTGGGTAAATCTATCATTTCTATCTCCGCTCCTACCAAGTCAATATTGGCAGGCAGTATTTGTAGATAATCGTACTTCGTATCCAATATTGCATCCATTGGATTTAAGTCTTGAACCATAAGCTCATACAAGCCTAGCCTTATATTCTTTGGGTCCAAACCAAGATGAGAAGTAGTGTTTGCCTGTGGATCTGCGTCTACCAATAGTACGCGATTCTCTAGTATAGCCAGACTATAAGCTAGATTAGTAGCAGTAGTAGTTTTACCTACACCACCTTTTTGGTTTGCTATGCAAATGATTTTAGACATTATATATGTGTTTTATAGTTCTATCGTTTGATTTATGAGGGGCAATATAAGATTTAGGTCTTCTTTGGCAAAGTAATCTACGGCAACCTTATGATCTATCTCTATAGGAGGGAATGTATCAAAATGCATTCCAATCACCTTACTGCAAGACACTAACTTAGCTGCCTTTGCTGCGTCAGATATTCCCATCGTAAAATTATCTCCAACAGGTAGTATGGCTAAGTCTAACTTATATTCTAGAGGTATCAACTGCATATCTAATGTAAGTGCCGTATCGCCAGCATAATACAAGCAGTATTCTACATTACTAATAACAAAACCAACTGCAAGACCCGCATACGTTCCATCTGGGAAAGAGCTACTGTGCTCTGCTTTCACCATTTTGATTTTACAAAATCCGAGGTTTACTGTACCCCCAATATTCATAGGCACAGAATTATTAATTCCTTTTTTAGATAACCATTCGGTAACTTCATAGGCTGCTACAACTTGAGCATTACTCTGTTTTGCTATTTGTACTACATCTGCCACGTGATCGCCGTGTCCGTGCGATATACAAATGACATCTGGCTTAATTGTGGATACATCGACCATATTTGCCAAGGGATTAGGCGTAATGAATGGATCAAACAGAATATTTTTACCGCTCAATTGAAGAGAAAAGCAAGAATGTCCGTAATATGTAAGCAATGGTCTCACCGTTATCTATCTTTAGAATTCAAATCTAAACTCAAATCATTCGGTTCAATGAACAGATTTTTCTTAGTTATTCACATAGCAATAGTGTTGATTTCTTGTAACACGGACTCACAAAATACAGATAAATCAATAATACTATACAACAGTGCAACAGCAATCACCTCCCTAGACCCTGCATATGCACGTACCCAAGAAAACATACGCTCTGTAAATCAACTATTTAACGGGTTATTGCAACTTGACAAACAATTAAACATTGCTCCTTGTATAGCCAAAAGTTGGCAGATATCACCCGATGGCAAAACGTATACTTTTAGTATCAGAAACGACGTACTTTTCCACAATCACCCTCTTTTTAAGGGAATGAAAAGAAAGGTATTAGCAAGTGATTTTACCTACTCCTTTAATCGGGTAATAGATCCTAAAGTAGCATCTGATGGTGCGTGGATTTTTAATGGCATAATTCAGGATGAAAATCCATTTATCGCTTTAGATGATACTACTTTCCAGATTCAACTTAAAAAACCCTTTACGCCCTTATTAAGTATACTTACTATGGCCTATACTTATGTGGTTCCGCACGAGGTAGTAGATGCTTTGGGTATTCAGTTCGGTAAAAATCCAGTAGGTACAGGCCCATTTTCATTTTCAAATTGGTCAGAAGGCGTACGACTCAATTTGGTCAAAAATACGGACTATTTTGAATCTACCAGCACAGAGCCGATACCAAGGATAGATGCTATATCAATATCTTTTATTCAGAGTAAACAAACAGAACTACTAGAGTTTACACAAGGGAAGCTAGACCTATTTACTGGATTAGAAAGTTCATTTAAAGACGAAATACTTACTTCAAAAGGCACACTGAAGTCTAAGTACACACAAGACTTTGTACTTAATAAAAGTCCTTTCTTAAATACAGAGTATCTCGCATTCAATTTAGAAGACAAAACGTCTCCGGTATATGATGTAAATTTTAGAAAAGCCATACACTATTGTATTAATAGAGTGGAAATGATACAGTACTTGCGGAATGGAATAGGAATACCTGCTGATGGGGGATTTTGTCCGAGAGGGCTCCCCTCTTACCATAAGGCCTTGGAAAACCCATACGATGTATCACTCGCCAAGGAATACTTAAAAAAGTCAAGTATAATTCAAGACAAGCCACTTATACTCACCACCACATCTAACTATCTAGACCTCTGCATTTTAGTGCAAAAAAATTGTGCAAAAATAGGCGTAGAAATAAAAATAGATGTAGTACCAAGCAGTTTGCTCAAGCAACAAAAATCTGCTGGTGATTTATCTTTTTTCAGAAGCAGTTGGATAGCGGACTATCCTGATGGAGAAAACTATATGGCGTGTTTCTATAGTGCTAATAAAGCTCCTGATGGACCCAACTATACACGATATGTAGATGCTGATTTCGATGCACAATATGAGCAATTACTTGCCGAAACTATACCCGCCAAGCGAATGGCAATTTTCTCAGCACTGCAACATAACCTGGAAGTAGCTCAACCTTATGCCTTACTTTTTTATGATGAAAGCCTCTGGATTCGAAGTAAAAAGGTCAATACTATACGTGTAAATGCATTGAACCATCTAGACTTGAGATATGCTACTAAAGAAAAGTAGTACTATATTTGGATAACCAAAAATATGAACAACACAGTACGAAATATTTTAGCTGCCACACTAGGACTTGTAGGTGGCATGCTTTTAGGTGCCATGCTCAATATGGGTGTGCTGATGATAAGTAATTTTATAATCCCATTTCCTGATGGTGTAAATCCTGCGGACGAAACTAGTTTAAGGGGTAACATACACTTATTTGAAACTAAACACTACATAATGCCGTTTCTAGCCCACGCATTTGGAACATTAATCGGTGCCTTTGTAGCCTTTAAAATTATTAAGATGTTTAGGGCTCCTAAATCTATAGCGGCAGGGATCGCCATAGCAATATCCTTGTTATTCCTATGGGGAGGATTAGAAACTAGTAAATCTATTAACTCTCCTGAAACACCAATGCTAGTAGACGCAGTGTTATGCTACCTACCCATGGGTATAATCGGTTATTGGCTTGCTCTTAGAAGCAGCCCTAATGTAGGATAATTTATCCTGCTTTAAGATTCCCACTTTTCTTTACACCTCCTTTTGCTCTACTTTGAGCTTTAGGGGCAGACTTAGCAGAAGGCTTTTTGGCTTTAGCAGGACCAGACGCCTTTTTAGCACCTTTCTCAGCATCCTCTTCAGATTCCAATAGATTATCGAAATCTACTATATCCTTTATTATTAGATACCAACTTACCAATTTCACTATGTCTGAGTTGTAAACTTGCTCCTCGTCAAAATTTTCAACTACTTTTCTAAAAAAAGCTTGAATTTCGTCGCCACTACTCTTTTTAGTAATAAGTTTTTCTCCTCCTTCTGCCAAGGTATGTAACTTCTTGAGGATTTCTTCTAGCTTCTGATCTCCATCTTGTGTATACATAGAGATATCGCTTAAAAACGAAACTTTTTGAGTGAGATTAGTTGGGAAACGCTTTTTAGCAGCATCTAAAGATTCTACTATTAAGCCTGTCGATCTGTTACCGACCATTTTGTGTAAACCTTGTTTACCTGATACCGAAACTATTTCTGATAGATATAATGCCATTTCTGATTCTTAAAGAGTGCGAAAATATTTATTAATCTCACAAAGTTTGTAAGGTTTTGTTCACTTTTCATCTTTGTGTATGAGCATGTGTATCCTAAAAATGAAAAAAAGATATTTAACTGCCAAAATATATCAGTAATAGCTGACGTTATAGACACGGGTATAATTGATTTAATTGGTTAGTTAGTTGAGAGGAGGATTAGGAAACTAATTCTCCTCTTGCATTTTTACCAATTTTAAGTAATGCTTTCCCTTACTCTAAGTAATTTGATGAGCAAATCCTCCATCTTATGTAGCGGAAGCATATTGGCTCCATCACTTAATGCTTTAGAAGGATCTGGATGTGTTTCTATAAAAAATCCATCTACACCTACAGCGACAGCCGCCTTGGCCATAGGCTCTATGAGTTGAGGCAATCCACCAGTAGTACCGCTGCCATTATTAGGCTGCTGCAATGAGTGCGTACTATCCATGATTACTTTAAAACCCATTTCTTTCATCCAAATTAGGTTACGGTAATCTACTATCATATCTCCATAGCCAAACATATTGCCTCGCTCTGTAAGCAGCACTTGATTATTGCCTGCATCTACTACCTTTTGTGCAGCAAACTGCATAGCTTCTGCTGCAGCAAATTGTCCTTTTTTGATATTAACTACCCTTCCAGTCTTTGCGGCAGCTTGCAATAGCTCTGTCTGTCTAAAAAGAAAAGCGGGTATTTGCAGTACATCTACATACTCAGCAGCCATTTCTGCCTCATGACTTTCATGTATATCTGTAACCGTAGGTATGCCGAACTCACTTCTCACTTTTCCTAAGAGTTTAAGAGCCTTCTCATCTCCTATTCCTGTGAAAGAATTTGATCTAGTTCGATTAGCCTTGCGATAAGATGACTTAAATACGTAAGGAATACCTAACCTATCCGTTAATTTTCTTAAAAATTCTGCGGTTTGCATGGTAATTTCTTCATTCTCGATAGCACACGGACCTGCTAGCAAGAAAAGTTTTTCACCATGAAGTACCTCTTGAATGGTCGATTTTATAGAATCCAATATTGAAATAGTTTAAATACTAATGAGCAGCAAAAATACATATATAAAGAACCTTATTAAAGGTTGGCTTACTGTGTATTTCATTTTTTCGCTAATTAGTGCCCAAGCCCAAAATAAATATCGCCCTTTTGTTAAAAATTTTAAAGCGGGGGCTATAGAAGGAAGAGTCTTTCTGAGCTGGACTACTAAGGCTGGTTTTACATGCCAAGACATTCAGGTATCTGGGGAAAGTGTAGATTATTCTGAAACCAAGGGCACTTACTTCGGTGTATGTGGTGATACTACAAAGAAGGATTACACTTTTCTACTAGAGAACCCAATCCGTAACGCACTTAACTACACAAGGCTAGAACTGGTTAGTTAAGGTCACTCATATAGTATTACGGTCCGAGTAATTAAGGCTATCAATAATGTACTGGTAGTACCTCATCCTGTGGTTATTCAGAGCATATTCCATTTTCAAAACCCTTCACACGAGCGTGTCCAGCTTGATTTCTATGACCGAACGGGTCAATTCATTTTGACTATAGAATCTATAGATAATAAAATAGCTATAGGTGAACTCTCATTACATAGGGGAATAGTCTTTTATCACCTAAGAGGTAGAGGGACCCTCAATAAAAAAGGACACTCGTTATAGAATCACGATCTTAAAAAAGAAACTACCTCTGCCCAAATATTTTGTGCATTTTTAGTCTCATTCCATAAAGTTTTAGAGCCGTGATCACTACTTACACCTTGTTTTATAGCTATAACATTCCCTTTTGGCAATGCACTTTCTAATGGCTTTACTATCATATCATACTCTTCGGACCCTCCTGTTAAGAATATGGGCTTACCAAGATTGCTAACAGCCGTGCTCACTCTGTCTTGCTTATCTAAGTATTCTCCTGGACTAAATGCTACAATTCTCTCTACATTTACATTTTCTGCACCTATGATAAGTGCTAACGATGCTGAGTAAGAGCTTCCCCAAAGTATAATTTTCTTATCTGTATTTGCCTTTATATAGTCTACTGCAGCAAGTATATCTGCTTTGGCATCAATATAGTTAGTGCTCAAACCTTGAGCTTCTGCTCTCATAGCGGTTTCATTGAGTACTTCATTTGCCATTTTACCACTACGCTGATCTATTGCCAAACACGCAAATCCAGAGTCTACCAATCGCGGGGCTATTTTACTATATTCTCCTCTACTAAAATCAGCTTGATGACACAGTATTATTAGTGTATTTGCCTCACTATTAGGATAATAGTCTGCTGTTATCTCTAGGCCATCTTTAGCTAAAATAGTAATACTACCAGCTTGCCCTTGGGCTACTGAGTTAGACACTTTTTTCATTTCCCCTTTATCCGTATTAGAGTTGCAAGAGAATAAGAAAATGATAAGAATTATTGTAAGATAAAAAAGCTTGTTCATTGTCGGTCAAAAGTGTTTTATTTTTCTAACATTGCAAAGCTTAATAAACAATTTATGTCAAACAATCTGTTAAAAGGAAAAAAAGGAATAATATCAGGAGCTTTAGATAGCAAGTCTATAGCATGGAAAGTAGCTGAGAAGTGTGTAGAACAAGGAGCTGAGATAGTGCTTACTAATGCACCTATAGCTATGAGAATGGGAGCAATAGATGAGCTTTCCGAAAGATTAAATGCACCTATCATCCCTTGTGATGTGACGGATAATGATCAAGTACTAGAGCTTGTAGATAAATCAATGGAACACTTCGGTGGTAAGTTTGATTTTATGCTGCACTCCATAGGTATGAGTCTGAACGTAAGAAAAGGTAGACCATACACAGACCTAAAGTACGATTGGACGCATAAAACATACGACATCTCTGCTTTATCTTTTCATAAAATGATACAAGCATGCTACCAAAAAGAGGCCCTCAATGATTGGGGTTCTGTGTTGGGGCTTACGTATATAGCTGCACAACGTGTATTCCCAGACTACAGTGAAATGGCAGAAAGCAAAGCAATACTTGAGAGTATAGCTCGAAATTTCGGCTATCACTATGGCAAAAAATCAAAAGTACGTATCAACACTATTTCACAATCTCCTACAGTAACTACGGCTGGTAGCGGTGTGAAAGGATTTGATGATTTCATAAGCTATGCAGCTAAAATGTCACCACTGGGAAATGCTGATGCGAATGCGTGTGCAGACTATTGTATATCTATGTTTTCTGATTACACTAAGATGGTTACGATGCAAAACCTCTTCCACGATGGAGGTTTTAGCTACACTGGAGTAAGTAGTGAGGTATTACAATAATTACAACGTATAAATAATGAAAATAGGAGTACTATCTCGTAACCCTAGGCTATACTCTACCAAGAGAATAGTAGAGGCTGGAGAAAAGAGAGGTCACGAAATGGTAGTATTAGATCATTTAAAATGTGATATCTTGATTGAGAAGAAAAACCCGCAGCTTTACTATAAAGGTGAGTTGCTCGCTGGTTTCGATGCTATAATACCTCGAATAGGGGCCTCTGTAACCTTTTATGGCACTGCAGTAGTACGTCAGTTTGAAATGATGAAGGTCTTTACCACTACAGAATCACAGGCACTAGTAAGGTCTAGAGATAAATTACGCTCATTACAGATATTATCTAGGGCAGGTATTAACCTCCCAAAAACTGCTTTTACAGATTACTCTAAAGATCCAGATAGTCTTATCAAAAAAGTAGGAGGGCCTCCATGTGTAATTAAATTACTTGAAGGTACCCAAGGTGTAGGAGTGCTTCTTGCAGAGACTAAAAGTGCCGCTCATTCTGTTCTTGAAGCATTTCAAGGGTTAAATGCAAGAGTAATGGTGCAGGAATTTATAAAAGAAGCGGGTGGTGCAGATATACGTGCCTTTGTGATAGATGGTGTAATAGTAGGAGCTATGAAACGCCAAGGAAAAGAAGGTGAATTTAGAAGTAACCTGCATAGAGGAGGTTCGGCTACCATAATAGAGTTGACCGATGAAGAGGAAAATACAGCTCTAAAAGCTGCCAAAGTATTAGGCCTGGGCATAGCGGGTGTAGACATGCTACAGTCTAATGATGGACCTAAGGTAATGGAGGTCAATTCTTCCCCCGGATTAGAAGGTATAGAAGCTGCTACTGGTAAAGATATAGCAAAGGCTATCATACGATATATTGAACGAAACGTAGACTAATACTTGGTAATACTTAATAAAAAAATAGGCTACGGTAAGACTGTTATTAATCTAGACATAGCTAAGCTACATACAGGAACTCCATTAGATGTTCCAATAATCATACAACGGTCTAAAAAAACAGGCCCGACTATACTACTAACAGCAGGTATACATGGTAATGAAGTAAACGGTGTAGAGATAGTACGTCAACTTATCAATAAGAAGTACAATGTACCTGAGCGTGGCACTATCATCTGTATTCCGGTTGTCAACGTTTTTGGGTTTATAAATCAAGAAAGGAAGTTTCCTGATGGTAGAGATCTGAATCGAGTATTCCCTGGCACTAAAACTGGTCCTCTAGCATCGCGATATGCATATGCCATTATGAATGAAATAGTTCCACATATTGATTATTGTATTGACTTTCATACGGGTGGAGATCATAGGTTCAATTACTCACAAACTCGAATAGATTCCACTGATAAGGAGACATTATCCTTGGCTATAATATTTGGCACTAAGTTTATTCTAAACTCTGCTATACGGGAGAAATCATTTAGGAAATCAGTAACTGATCTGGGCAAAAAGGTGCTGCTGTTTGAAGGAGGCAAATCATTAGACTTAGACAGAATAGTAACCAAACGTGCTATAGAAGGTACTTTAAAAGTTCTGCATCATTTAGGTTTCAGAAGTGATACAGAGGAGATTGCCTCTATTTTAAACATAAAACAGTTTTTGATAACTAAAAGTGTCTGGTTACGTGCTCCTAAGTCTGGTATGTACCGTGGTTTTCAGGTATTGGGTACTTTTGTTGAAAAGGGAGAAATTCTAGGTACTGTATCAGACCCATTTGGTGCAACAGAGAAAGCTATTAAAGCTCCATTTGCTGGGTATATCATCTGCAACAATCAAGCACCTATAGTAAATCAAGGTGACGCATTATTTCGCATAACCACAGTATCTGAGCCTTTATAACTCTACTCCCATTTCAGTAAGCACAGTGTCCGCTTTTCCAAAATACTTCATTACATACAAAACGTATCGTATATCTACACCTATAGAGCGGCTATAGCTCTCGTTCCATGCATAATCATTAATGGTAGCGGTGTAAGCCCGATCAAAGTTTACACCTACAAGCCGTCCTTTACTATCCATTATTGGACTGCCACTATTTCCGCCTGTAGTATCCATATTATACAATAATCCAACGACTACCGCATTATTTACTGGGCTTCTAAGCACATCTGCAGGTTCTATTTTCATTAGTTTATCAAGATATTCGGGCTCCAAGTAGTAATCTGGATTATCTGTTCTTTCGGCCTTTTCTATAATACCTTTTACTGTAGTATATGGACTTGCTACTATCCCATCCTTAGGCTCGTATCCTTTTATATACCCATAGGTAAATCGAAGTGTGCCATTCGCATCTGGTATAAAACTACCTCCATTTACTTCCATCTCTAAATCATTGAACCTAGGAATTATCTCATCAATCTCAGCATTAATTTGGGTCATTTCTGTTTGCATATTCAAGAAAGCACCGTTTACCTTGCTTGCTAGATCTATGAGTGGATCTGATGTTTGAAGTGCTTTTATCAATTTCTTATCTGCCAAATTTAGATATTTTTCTATATTTCGGATTTCGGATTTCGCCCAAAGCGTAGCTGCATAAGCTTTTATGGCTCCTTTATCGTTAGCAAGTTTGTCTGTTTTGAAAATATTGCGAATCGTATTGTCCTCGCTTTGAGAGAGTCTGTAGTATAACTCTGCAAATAGATCTTGCTCCATTTTTTCTTTACCCAAAACACCTCTATATGCATTGAGTTGCTTTAGTATAGCTTCCTTGTTTTCAGTCAAGAAGGTATTGCTTTGTTCTCCTTTTAGTTGACTTATTTTTCCTCCGTAAAGTGCTATAGTGGAGGCCGTATTAAAAATGGTAGTTCCATAAAACTGATTCAAGTAGAGGTAATCTCTACTTAATTCAAATTTTCGTTTATAAAGTGCATCGTTTTTCGCAAATAGCGGCAAGTAATAGGTCTTATCAGGGTTTTTTTGAGCATATTCTTCTAGAGACTTTTGATCCTTGTGAGCCTGTGCTATTACATCTGTACGTTGCAAACCCTGCATTTTCCCTTTGAAATTTTTAGTCACATTACTCAGACTTGCAAGAGTTCCACTATATCTAAGCTGCAGATCTACATCATCACCCATGTATTTATTAATAGCGGCAATTTTATAATCGTACCAATCTGCAATAATGGGAAGCACAAAGTTGTTTTGATAGTCATAGAACTGAGCTGTTTGGTTGCGGTAGGTTCTACCTGGATAACCAAGTATAAAGGTAAAATCTCCTTCTTTAGTACCCGCAGGATTAACTTCTAAATGAGACTCAGGCTTGTAGGGCACTCCATTTTCATAAGCCCTTACTATAGAAAAATCCCCATTATGTCTTGGCCACTCCCAGTTATCTGTTTCACCACCAAACTTACCAATGTTTTTAGGCGGCACATAGACTAGACGTACATCATCCAGAAATTTATATCTAAAAAGTGTATATGACTTACCCACTAACATTTCTGATATCTCTATCACTAGGTTAGGATACTTCTTTTGTTCTTGCTCCTCTAGTGCTTTTATATTCGTTTCTATTAGAGCTTTTTTATCTAATGCACTTACACCTTTAGGTATAGCACTTAATATTGCTTCTGAAACGTCGCTGTACGACTGCGTTATTTTACAAGGGAGAGTGGTCTTGATTTCTTTAGCTTCACTATCTGCATAGAAGCCATTTTTTAAATAGTTAGACTCTGCTGTGCTAGCTTCTGCCACTGAACTAAACACACAATGGTGATTCGTGATTATGAGACCTTGTTCAGATATAAAAGAGCCTGTACATCCGCCTAAACGGACTAGGGCATTGACCAACGCAGGTTTGGACTCATTGTATATTTCGTCTACTTCTATTTCTAAACCAGCTTTCTTTAGATCTAGCTTACTAAGATGACTCATGGTAAATATACCTTCTTCGTCATTAGCATGTTTAAAGGAAAAGAGCCCTATAATAAGAGCTAATGCAACTATTTTCTTCATGTGATTTGTGCTTTTAAGTAAATATTTAATCGAACTGAGAAGCTTGTATAAATTGCTTCAAAGTATCATTTTCAGAATGTTTTATGTCTTTTACCTTGCCTGACCACCCGTTAGTACCTTCATAGATAAAGATTACATCATCACCAATGTCAAATACTGTTTTCATATCGTGAGTATTTATAATGGTCGTGATATTAAATTCTTCAGTAATGCTTTGCAATAATTCATCGATTAGTCTTGAGGTGACAGGATCTAATCCAGAGTTTGGCTCATCACAAAACAAGTATTTTATGTCTAAAGCTATGGCCCTAGCGATACCTACTCTTTTTTGCATACCTCCACTTATTTCTGCAGGAAATTTATCGTTAATACCTGCCATGTTTACCTGCTCTAAGCAGAAGTTCACTCTATCGTGTCTTTCTGCTTTCGTCATATTGGTAAACATTTTTAAAGTAAACTCTACATTCTCTTCTATAGTAAGTGAATCAAAAAGTGCTGTACCTTGAAAAAGCATACCTATTTCTTTTCTTACTTCTCGTAGCTCGAAATACTCTAGATTAGTGAAGTCTCTATCATCATAGAATACATTACCAGATGTAGGTGTAAGTAATCCCACCATACATTTCATCATAACACTCTTGCCGCTACCACTACTGCCTATTATTAGGTTTACTTTACCCGTTTCAAATTGGGTACTGATACCTTTTAGCACTTCCTCCCCGTCGAAGGATTTTCTTACGTCTCTTAATTCTATCATAGTAGCAACTGAGCTAGTAAATAATCTGAAAACAAAATAGCAACTGCACTATATACCACTGCTTTAGTACTACTAGCACCTACTTCTAGTGCTCCACCATTAGTTGTATAGCCTTGAAAACTAGAAACTGTAGTTATTATAAATGCGTATGTAAATGCCTTCACTAAAGCGAAAAATAAGTTGTACGGTAAAAAGGACTCACGAGCTCCCTGTAAGTACTCTTCAGCGGTAAGAATCCCAGAAGCTTCACCAGCCAACACACCTCCCAAATTACTTAAAAAAATAGAAATAATAACTAACATAGGAATCATTATTAGACCAGCTACTATTTTAGGTAAAGCGAGATATCCACTTGAGTTAATACCCATAACCTCTAATGCATCTATCTGTTCACTTACTCTCATAGTCCCTATTTCTGAAGCAATGTGAGACCCTACTTTACCAGCTAACACAAGACAAGTTATAGTAGGTGCTAGCTCTAGCATACTAGAGTCACTCACTATAGAACCTATAACAGGTTTAGCTATAAGTGGAGATATAAGCTGATAAGCAATTTGTAGAGTAGTAACTGCACCTTGAAAAATGGCTATAATAATCACAATGGTGAGTGATCCTACACCAATGTTGTTCATTTCTGTGATAGTTCTATCTATATAGACACTTAACTTTTCTGGTTTAGAAAACATCCCTTTTAAAAAGATGAGATACAAGCCAAATTGAGAGAAAAAGTTCATTTCGGCGGTAAATATACATCCATCTTATAAGGCTTACATATAAGTAGTCCACACTTTGTTAAAACTTAGATTCAAGTATTAAGTGCGACACTATGTATAGGAGTATCAGCTAGGATAAGAATAAAGGATTCTGGGGCATGCCCCAGAATCCTTTTCGGAATTTTTTTATCACTTTTGCTTCCTACCAAAGA
>Ga0209390_10004789_pt1 | contig 19970 bp, 9 predicted proteins | sample BON01_FD_187212 | JGI IMG/M metagenome (GOLD analysis project Ga0209390, IMG submission 187212) | Freshwater microbial communities from Lake Bonney liftoff mats and glacier meltwater in Antarctica - BON-01 (SPAdes) (version 2) | ecosystem: Environmental > Aquatic > Freshwater > Ice > Glacier...
CTCCGACCTCCAGGGAGACCTTGAAAGAGTGGGTGAAAAATTGGAATTTTGGCCTTCCAGGGAGAGGGTCGGAAGTCGGTAAATTTTGCTCAGAGTACGTTCAAGGTCCCCCAGATTACGTTGTCCTGAACCGACTCCTTTTGAACCGAGCCGCACACAAGACTCAAAAGTTCCGAATACTCAAAAGCGCAAAGGAACACTTTCTTGAGTTCAAACCCATCTCGTTCGTGTCCAGGTTCGTGAGAGTCACGTCTCCGGCAGCGAAGGAAAAAAAAAAAGTGGAACAGAAGAGAGAAGAGTGACCAGGAAACCACAACATGTCTTTGGCTTTCCTCGCCAAGAAGAGTTGGCATACAACCAACCTCTCCAACCAGGAGAAAGTATGGGCCAAGCAGCAGGACCAGGAGCGGGAGAAGAAGAAGTTAGAATTGCTGCAGAAGCAGATGAAGGAGGAGCGCGAGCTGGAGGAAATGCGGGAGGCGAGCGGGCAGCCCAGGCAAGCGGTAAGAATCGCACGCGCTGTCCCATACGTGGAGTGCGCCCTGCTTGCAAGGGCCCCGCGCCGCCAATAGCAGCCTGCACGCAGCTGGGATGCAGCAAGCTGCGCATAGGCAGAGCGGATGATCATCTGAAAATGAAGTGGCCTTATGTCTGCGGGTGACCCTGATTCGTGTGATGCGTTTTGCAGGAGAAATTGACTTGGATGTACTCGCAACCCATCAATCTAAACACTGATGACGAGTATCTCATGGGCAAGGAGAAAGAGCCAGAGAAAGAAGACGAAGAGCTGAAAAAGGTGCAGCTGTGTCATCGCTTAACATCCCCTCCCGATTCGCTGCATACACTGCGAAAAGATTGCCTTTTCTCTTCTGCACGCTTACTGCGCTCGCTGACGAGGGACGATATCAGGTGGTGACAAACCAGGGCATCAGCCAAGCCTTTATCGAGAAGCAGAAGGACCCAGCAAAGGCGTGGCGAGATGACATGAACAAAATCCGCGACGACCCTCTTCTGGCAATCAAGCAGGCGGAGAAGCGACAGCGCGAAAAGATCATGGACAATCCGCTCAAGATCATGCAGTTTAAAGAGGTGTTCTTGTCACGGCGGGATACACTACCCAGTGTGGATACACTGCCCAGTGGATCTGCAACCCTGGGCGCGCGGCAGCGAAGGGGCTTTAGCCACGAGCTGCCGCGCGCCACAGGGTCACGACCAAACTACCACACAGTTTCCCAATTTTTGTTTCCGAGTTGCGGCAGCCGCAACTCGCACAAAACACAAACTTGGTCGACGGAACCGATTCTTTTTCTGATGGGGTTGGAACTGTCGCAAGTGGGCGTTTGCCTCGGGGAATGACTTCCTAAATGCGTAGTGGGGCGCTTCCCCATGGGAAAGAAAATCGGGTCCAATTCTTTTTCTCGTGGGGTTGGCATTAGTAGAGCAGAGCCTATTGCCCATGACCTCTTGGGAAATTAAATCCCCCCCCCTGGTATGATCGTGACAATGTGGCGCGAGGCAGCTGGGTGCCCGGCGGCTAAGGGGCTTTAGCGAGCTGCCGCGCGCCAAAGGGTCACGACCAAACTCCGGCACAACTTTTCCTTTTTTTTTCTTGAAAAAAAGAAAAAGTTGTAATATAATCCTTTTTTTTTTTGAAAATTTGAGCTGCGGCAGACGCAAGTCCACGATTTTGTCGACTTGCGACAATAGTTTTCGACACATTTTCCTATATGTCCACTTGCGGCTGCCGCAACTCGAAATTTTCAAAAAGAAAAAGAATAATATAAGTTGTGGGCAACTCGATTGAAGCGCGGTGGCGAGGCGCTTTCCCCCATTTGGCGTCGAGGTGACTATGGTGCACTGACGCAGGAACTGGAGAAGAAGCGGCTGGCAAAAGAAGAGAAGAAAGCCATGAAGAAGGCTGCCAAAAAGGCGAAGAAACACAAAAATCACGGAAAAGGCAACCGGAGTGGCAGCAGTGATGAAGAGGAAGAAAAGCGTAAGACAGCGCTCGACCCTTCCTTCCTCAGAGGAGGCACGACCCATGGAAGGGATTGGGATCAGGACAAAGGGCGGGAAAGAGATACACGCAGGGAGCCTGAGCGCAGCCGAGACACAAATCTCGACCGCAGTCGCGACAGGGACCACGATCGTGGCGATCGTGGAAGGCATATGGATGCTGGGCGCAACAGAGAGAGGAGTAGAGACCGGGATAGGAACACGGACCACGACAGGGTTCCGCGTAAGAGCCGTTGGGAAGACACGAACGATCAAGGCAGGGACCCAGGACGTGAGCGCAAGAACCGATGGGATACCAAGGAAGAAGAGAGAAGAGATGACGATTTCTCGCGCAAGCGGGCCAGGTCACCAGATGGAAAAGATGGAGGAAGGGAGGACGGTAGAGATAAGACCGACGGTAGAAATAAACAGGAGGTGACGGATGTCAAACTGGTTTTCTCCAAGTCTCAGGCCGAAACCAAGTTTGGCTATGGTCTCTGGAAGGGGGACGCTCCCGAGGAACGGACGGAGGTCAAGAAATATGACCCAGTGGCTGTCAAAGTCCAGAAGAAGGTGGGCCTGAATCTGAGGATACAAATAGCACAGCATTCATTCGGGGCGCGCGGCAGCATGCTCTAAGCGGGTTGGTGCGCACTCTGATAGGGTTGGTGCGTGGTCGAGGAGAGCTGGTGCGTGGTGTAGTACGGTTGTTGTGTGGTCTAGGAGAATTGGTGCGCGCTCTAGCAGAGCTCCCAAAGTTCGCACCAGCCCGGCTAGACCATGTCACAAGCTTACTAGAGCGCGCACCAACCCTGGTAGAGCGCGCCAAGATCCAGATAAAGCGAGCACAAATCCAGCTAGACCAAGCAACAGCCCTGTTAGAGCGAGCACAGCCTTTCGAATCTCGAAGTAGATATGTATCAAGTTGTTGTCCAGGCATCAAGTTGATGAAAGCAGTCGCGACAGGGACCACGATCTTCGATGAGTCATTGCTGCAAGCGCACATAAACACACGCACACAGGAACGCACACACCATTTCAAACAACAGAATGCAACTCTTGTATTGGCCCAGGCGCATACAGTATTCAGGCATAGGTACACAAATATGCATGAGAATAGGAGTAGTGTAACATTCGTGAAAGCTGCAAACAGACGCAAGTCTGATCCCTGTGGTTCCCTTGACGTAAGCAAGCACAATGCATATTGACTCAGTTTCGTTTTGTGAAACACCGGTAGCTGATGCCACGCTCCGCGTGTCCTCGTGTCTAATTGCACAAACGCGATCTTTCTCGCACTTGTGCTCTCTTGCCTGCGCGCGTTCTTGCTTACGGTGCACTGTTGCAGCGCTATCTCTCCCTTTACTGTCACGCCGAGAGAGAATGAATGTGGCGATCAGAGTCCACCGAAGAGTGCGTTGCAATTGTGCTGTGCGTTGGACATTTGTGTTGCACAGAATGTTTCTGAGCTTCTGTATTCGAGCTAATCTGTGTGTGTGTTGGATATCAAACAGGAAGAATACTCATTTTCGGGCCGTAAAGGCATTTTGGATAACGGCGCAGAAGCTGCGCGGAAGCACCATGCCCAAAGGTAAAGGTATCTTTTGACACACGTCGAAACACGCAAATGAGCACACACCCACGCACACAACACATACAAACGCTCTTGCATTCAGGCACCTGAAGAAATCGAAGCACCCCACTCATACGATCCCTCCCCCCCTGTGCCTTGTGACGTTGTCGGCGATTTTGTCTACTTGGATCTGTGTGCCTTGCATGTCTGGGCTCCCATTTGACTCTCCCTTTCTGCGTTTGGATATATCCTGCGTAGTATTCCTTCGTTCCTTGCTCTCATCGTTGCGCAGGATATATTTTGCGCCCGATTGCCCGTGCACTCGCTCGCGCATGTTGTTTCATCCCGAGCACCCACGGATTGTCTCTTCACACGCGATAGTTTTAGAACAAATCATACACGAGTTTGCGTGAGTCACGTAGCAGGCAACATTGATTTGGTATCAGACCGTGCCGCATTGTCACATGCCACTTTCGACATCGAGATTGCGACTGACAGTAACAAGCACTGCAAAACACTGACATTTGTCACATATCTAAGTAACGTACTGCAACACATTCAATACACTGCAACACACTGCAACATAGCTGTGTCTGCTACTCGTCACACACGCAATGTCACTAACCCTTGAACATGTAAGTATCTTGCAGACATGATCCCATGATGACGTACTCCAATATTAATCAACGTCTGTCACAATGATAACGCACAGGCCAACAATGACTTCAGAAGAGAAGGCGGCAGCGTTAGCAGCAATGACAGGCAATGCAGCGTCCCATGACTCCCACCGTTCCGACCGGTCTGCTACTGTGCCTACCTTCATCCGTTGCAGTGTTTGCCTTTCACCCGTTGCTGTCGGCAATCTTCGAATCTTCCTTGTATTGAATCTTGATTCTTTCGCCAGGCACTTCTTATTTTCCGGGTGCTCGCTGGACTATTTCAAAGTTCTGAGTTCCCACGCACCCTCGATCCTGTCATTTTTACTAACTGCCACCCTGTAACCCTCTGGCTGGGTCTTGATAACGTTGCATCTTGTCAGGATCAAGATTGCAGAGGAGGCAATTGCGCGTGAAAAGGCGCACGCGGTTGAAGAAGCGACATCCAAGGATGCAGACTTGAAATTCCAAACTAAGCTCAACAAAGATGCCTTTATGGATTCGTCAACCTCGATGGCCGATCGCCTGTCGCAGCGCAAGCACTACCGCGAGCGCCTGGGAGACGATGAATGAGGTTGCGTTGTGCACAAGTCAAGAACGTAGACACGAGCACAGAAAGACAGATAGGAATGCATAGAAGATTTCATCTGAGTGACGCTGACGTGACATGAAACATGTATGGACACATGTTTCAACGCATTGCCGCAGACAGGACGCTGACTGAGATGCGCCTAGAAGTAGAGCAATGGTTGATTCTTTGAAAAGCCAAAACAGAGAGTGCGTTTAGCAGCAAGGCCGTGGGCTTTCCTTGCGCCCCTACAGACAAGAGAATCAAAGTAACTGAGATGAAAGGGCAGAAACACTCCAGCGAAAATGTCAAGAGACTCAGACTAATACTTTCTAGTTGTTGGCAGGGCAGGGTGGCACACATTTGCACTGCGCCTCGAAAGACAAATCAAACTGAATTTTATTAAATCGTTGATGTAAAATAAAAGTGCCTACATTAAAAAGATGAAAAGACAAGCAGGTGCAATTTGCAGAGTGGTGGGTCGTGTGCTTATGGAGTGAGTTCGATATGGAGTGCTTTGGATGTGCACCAGATGGCAAGAGACAGACACTACATGGCAAGAGACAGCAGAAGAGCAGTACCGCGTTTGATCCAGTGATCAGCCTCCACCTTACCTGACTTGATGTCGACAGTGATCATGTACGACGGGCGTTCTCGTGTGCCTGTGCGGACTGGATAGTAGTAACATGGGCAGGGGTAAATGCCCTTGGCGCCTTTCTTCTTTCCTTCAGTAGGCTTGAAATTGATGACTGGCATCACCAGATTGAGCTCCATAGCCAATGGTTCCTGCAGACAGCACAAATCAGGCTCCCAGCCTGCGCCTTCCAGGTACATGCCACCAATGTAGACTCCATCTTTTGGAGGTTGAGTAATCTCTTTGATCTCAGTGGTGTTGATGACAAAGTCCCACGACAGAATGTCAATGGGCACGCTATTTTTGCGGGCAACGGTCTGGAGCACTGCCGTGAGGAAACCAGTCGGGAAGGTGAAGTAGCCCATGTTATACACAACCGGGTATGTGGTCTCCTTCCAGTCCACGAATTGTTTCATTCTCTCAACAAGATCACGCGCCCAGGCCGCAAGCGGTTTAAGCGATGGGTAGCCCTTGATCCACGAAGGTGGGATGCGCCCATCAAATAAACAAGAGAAAATGTCATCCAAATCTGCAGTCATGACAACAAAGCCCTTGACCGCTTTGCGAAGCTCCGTGAGCTGCTTTCGCACGCCGCCAAGCATGATGTTATACCTCTCGATTTCCTGGAAGAGCACAACATGAAGCGCACTCTGGTCATCCATTTTCGCTTTCATCGTCTCCTCGAGATTTATCGGATGGGGTACCTGATCAAGGAGATCCTTCGCGGTGTTGTCCACCTGTTCTTCACGGGTGAGGCCGCCGCCGCCAGCAACTCTCGGCTGCATCATGAGCACAGACTCGAGCAGCTCGATGGTATCTTCAATCTGGGACGCAATGTCGGCATTGCCATGCTGGCCGAAGGCCTCTGGCATGTCGAAATTGGGCAACTGTTGGATATAATCCTTGTAAGACTGCAAAGGACCGTCGTCTGGGATGTAATATGTCGACAGCGAAGACATCTTAAAGTTATCCGTCTCGAAAATAGCTTCATTGTACCAGGTATCAAGATACGTGTTGAGCAACCTGCGATCCCAGGCATCTGTTACACGCCCACCGTAGTTGGCTTCGCCAATGAGGTAACGAATGGCTTCCCATGGTGTCGCTTCGTAGTTGTCGACGTATAAAAGAAGAACATCTTCGCAGATATCGAAGTCAGAGTCATTGAAATCGTATGGAATGTTCCAGCCCAGATTCTTAAATTTTCTCCTCTCGAGCAACGTGGCGTGGAAATAGCAGAGCTCAAATACCATCTTTTTGTACTTGGTGGGCTTGACAGACCGCTCAAACTGCTTCTCGGTGAACTTGTTGTAAAGTCGGGTCAGGTTAGGCTTTAGGCCGCGCGGCGGCTCTGTCGTCATCTTAAGGCCTACCTGCAGGATCGACATTGGGAATTTGGGCGTCGGTGCGGACGACAGCCACATCCTGAAATCGGCATGGGGATTGCGGGTAGGTAGCTCAGCAACACGCTTTTCCAGTTCTTGCATCCAGCTGATGCACAAGTGGCAATTGGCCAAGAAGACCCAGTGGCCTTGCTTCATGCCATCCTCAAGCATGCGCTCGGCAATAGGACCCTGTCCCTGTCCAAGTGACAGGCTGAAGAACTTTTCTCCAATGCCTCGGTGCTCTGCTTTCACCTTGAGCATGATAACAGGATCAACGCCAGGAGACAGCACAAAAATAAGAGGAGCTGTGGGAGCTGAGTCGGTGTATACTGAATCCAAATCGAATGGCGGCGGTTCGACAAATTTAGGCCCAAGATTATTGGCAACGAAAGTACTAACAGCAAAAATAACGCGATCGGGACGCAAGAATCGAATCAAGTTGAGCCTCTGCAGTTGGTTGCACTTGTTCTCCCATTCGCCGGGCAGAGGTGCAGCCTCTGGCTCGGGGTTCGTGTACCATTTTTTCCACTCCGATGTATTCTGCTCGAAGCTCGCCGCAACACCGCGCAAGTTCGGCAGCTTGTTGTCCATCTCAGCCAGATTCTCCCATGCCACATCATTAATCCATTCAGGTGCTGGGTTGGGAGGCTGGGCATCCTTATCAACAAGACCGGCACCACGCAAAAAGTACTGGTATTCTTCGTTGTTGATCTTGGCGCTACGCTGCAAGATCTTGACACACATCTGCAGAGAGAAGAGCAACTTGTGCTTCTCAAACAGACTACGGCATGTGTTCCGGTACACGGACGCTGTGTGGTACGAATTGAGATTTTTCATACGATCTTCAAGATCTTCCGACTTGGCACTTTTGTCGATGGACTGAGTGTAAAGCTCAAAATACGAATCAAGAGAAAATTGGTACATAGGATCGATCAGGGTGAGGTCACTGACGACAAAATAGAGGATCGAAGAACGGATAGCGCAAGGCCGGTAAGACTCACGGGCCAGGGCAATCTGCTCCTGTGTTGCCTCCGCGATTTTGAGAGACTCGCCAACCTCTTCGGAAGTGACCTTTGAGCTTTGCAGAGTATCCACCAGGCTTGCGTCGTCTAGTAAGGATCCTTTGGCAGATGACAATAGGTAGAGAATCTTGTTTTCGAGATCGACCAGGGTTTTCTTGCCGTGTGCTACATTTACAATCAATTCACCATTCTTTTCCTCTAAATCCGGGCGCTCTTTCCGTACCACTAAGCCCAACACCTGATCCTCCATGCCATCTTCTTTTACCGCGAAGTTGATGACAGTGGCCTTCGTCGAAACCTCTGGAGTGTAGTGCGGGTTCGCCAACTTGGTTGTGATATACAATTTAAAGTCAGGGTTGTAATCAACCTCCTTATCGCCAAGTTTGATGATGAACGAATTGCCTTTCTTTGTCACTGCCTTAGCAAGAACTGGTTCTAGGGCGGGGTCAAGCTCTTCGCCGACATCCTGGATCAGAACAGGATTGCCGAATTGAATGGCATTTTCCATTTGACGCATCCAGTCTCCCATCTTAAGGTCTACAACCTTGAGGCCTTGCGGCTTCTCTAAATTCTTAATCCATTTGTTGCCCTGAAATTGTGGGTCGACGCAAAGTGGCCAGCGTCGGCCTCGAGAGACCATGACACCATTCTCAGTAGAGAATGCATCTCCTGGCAAACCGTCAATATTCCATTGCCGGACATCAGAAGGATCCGCCAAGAATTCAGAGAACGAGTACGAATCTGATGCAGGCACCTCAAGCTTGCGCATTGTGGGCAACCACGTGACCTGCAGGAGCTCTGTCCTAAATTCCGAGTTAAACGGACCGCCATACGACAGAAAGGCAGCAGAAATAGCACAGTCTCCAACCAATGCCTCAACCCTGTTCTCTAGATCGGTAGCACTAGAATCCCAGCGCGAGCGCTCGCCTCCGAGACCACCAACAAGGCGCTGTGCACGATCAAGTTTCGCTTCCAGCTCCGCAGATTCTGCCAGGAGCTTCTCTTTCGTGTTGTTGCTCTCATCGTACTTAGCCTTCAAAGTCATCATTTTATCTGTGACGGCCTGCAGTTCATCTTGCGCAGCTTGCAACTGGGCGCGCTTTTTCTTCAAAGTGTCCATTGCTGCTTGAAGTTTTGCCTTTTTGGGTGCAACATTTTTGGCAACACGACCATATACAACCATTGCACGGACCCACATACACAACGACTTCGCAGCACCAGACTGTTTACCAACAATTTCAGGATCAAATTCGGGCCGCGACGTCCATTTGCTCACTTTGTTGACCATGGCGTCATTGAGGTTTGCGTCCTTGTCGTATGTCTGCAGCTCAGTCAAGAATGAAGGGCTTCCGAGATCTTTCTTCGCCTCTTCCCACTTAGGAGGTTTCTTGCGCAAAACCATCACAGCTTCGAGCACCATCTCAACCTTATCAGGAGGGGTCGTATATGCCTTGATCTCGGACAAATCTTTTTTGTTCAACGCCCCGAGAGCTTCCTCAGCAGAAGCCAGAGCGGGCAACGCCTCGTCAAGATCCTTCTGAGCATCTGTTGCAATGATTTTAGTTTCTGCCTCCTCTTTCTGGATCTTTTCACTTTCCGCTTGTACGCTCTTTTGCTGCTCATCCACGACTTTGCGGTCTTTCACAATGACCACAAGCATCTCCTCGCAGTCTTTTTGAGCTTGAGCAACCTCAACCTTTTTGATTTGAAGCTCATGTGACATAACTTCTACCTGCTGTTTGGAGTCATCAAGCTTCTCAATCCCATTGCGGAACTTGGAGATTCCATCTTCAAGTGTGTTACGCTTCTCTCCTAGCAAGACAAGATACCCCTTGACCAGCTCCAAATAATTGGTTGGTGTGACGTAATTGTTGCGCTTCAACTCTTCGAGTAAGCGGTCTGAACTCTTGATCACAGACGAGTGCACTACCGCAAACACGTTTGCTACTGATTCCATCACGTTGGCGAGGCTGGGTGTCTCGGACATAAATTTCATGGCCACCTCCTTGAGAGCGTCCGAAGACCATGCTGAGAACCAATCAATAGTGCAGCAGTTGACCAGGTTGGGGAACATTCGGACACGTGTCCTGAATGCCTCACCGATCGGACTCATGCATAAGATAAGATGCAAGTTCGACCTGCAACGCTCAATAAAGAAAGCCCACAAATCTCCTGGGGTCTCCTCAACCCCTGCTGCCCTTGCGTCGTTGCGCACAGCCTCGCGAAACCCGCTCATTTCATCAGCTGCGAAGAGATTCGGCACTTCGCCGCTGCCAAGAAGACTATTGATATCCTCGAGAAACGATTCATCAACAACCTGTGTATCGTTGAAAAGAAAGACTGTTTGTTGCTTCTTCACACCAGACATTTCATAGAGCTTCTTGAGATCCTCTTTAAATTCTAGAATCCTGTAGGTCTTGCTGATCTCGATCATGAAGACTTTGTAATCAGCAATGTATGATGCAATACGCGCAAGACTCTGTCGCCCGCTTCCACCTACGCCGACAAGCAGGCAATGCCCGCGGGGCAACTTGATCACACGGCTGATCCTGCACAGATGGTCGAGCGCATCACGGAAGAGCACGAGGTGCATGGCAACAAATCCTGGCTCGAAATTGTACTCCTCTAGCTTCTCCTCGACAAATAATTTGAGAACTTTCTCATCGCTCACTTCCTCGTAAGGTGCAGGATCATATCCAGACCGCATGAAGTCTGCAAACATGCAAAGGGCATCCTTGCCATCAAAAATGCCTTTCCAGGTGGCCTGGAACACATCATTGAGCTTCTGCTCAGCAAGCTTCCTGAACCATTCTCTGTCGTCATCGTCAACAAGACGATCACTGAAGACGCGGAAGCACTCATGCATCCACAGGCGAATCATGGCATCCTTGGAATCAATAAACTGCTGATCTGCACGCAGAACACCCTGGAACACTCTGCTCAGGTCGCGCATGTTGAAAACGTAGTGGCTTTTCAGCGGAGTTGGAAGGAGTTCCGTAGAAATTGTATTGTAGATGTCAATAGTCGCCATGGTCATGAGATCTCCGAGAGGCTTGACCTCGTCATTGAAGGACGAAAGCTTCATGTTGACAAGCGTAGAAAAAATGCGCTTTACAGAATTCTCGTCGGGAAATGTGAAATTGACAGAGTGGAATTTGCTTTGGAATCGCGGCGGCAACAAGTTACGTCCACCGCCTGGAGGTCCGACCGCTCCAATAACGGAGCAGTCCTTGATAAATCTTTTTTGCTGTTTTAGTCTGTCATACATGTACCCGTACTCCATCCAGCATTTGATGAGCTCGAGGGGAGGCATGCTGCCAAAAGTATCCTTTTGCGGCATGTTCATGTCATCAATAAATACAATCATCTTCTTGCTCAGAGGGGGCGCAAACGTGTCCTTGGTCCGTTTCTCCATAGCACCTTCGATGATTTCCTGAACACGGTTTGAGCTGGTTTGGGCAGAAAACTGCATGTCCAATTCAGACATGCTATCTGGCTTTGCAGCCAAAACTTGTTGCAACACACTAGTCTTACCACATCCCACTGGGCCGCTGACAATGACATCTCTCCGCATTTTGAGCAAGGTGTCCAGCAAAAAAGAGTTTCTGGCCGAATCCACAGTGGGAACCAGTAGCTTGAAGAAGGGAGTATCAGCAGGAGCACGCCACTGTTTGGAAGTCACCTTTTCTTCCCAAGCCGTCCATTGCACCTTCTGAACATCGACGTAGAAGTCGTACATTGTGCCCTTGCCTGGTAGCTGCGCATCAATTTCGCGGATATACTGATCAAGCTTTTTGCGGCCTACCTCGTCCGCTCCACCACCAAGAGACCATGCAATACAATAGATAAACCACATTTCGACGAATTTGTTACAGTTTTCGTCGCCAAGTTTAACGCCATTCTGCGGGGTGGCCAGGTTATCAAAAAGAATACACATGCTGGCCACGCAGGAACACGGCGACAGCGGCAACATTTCGTTGACATTCAGCCGCTTGAACTCAAGGAATTTCTCGACAAACTTGTCTACCAGCCCAGTAATCACCGGCACCAACTCTGACTTGTCGGGGTCGGCTGCTTTGGCCTCGAGCCAAGACTCGATATATGGACGCCAGCCTAGGCCTGAAATATCGCAATAAATCATTCCTGCGCGGCTAACGGTGGCTGGAGAAGCAACAGACAGATCCTCTACTTCAAAGAGGCATTTGACCATAGGCGGCATCGAAATGCGCTCTCCACTGATGAGGGTGAGCAATTTGTTGTCGTCAAGAACTGTGTTCATGCTCTCGATCCACAGCGTGTCAACAGGACCGTCCATCAAAATCCACTTCCAGTCGGATTTTTCGTCAGCACAAGCCTCACGCATGCAGTTACTGAGAGTTCCATCTGTCCATTCTCTGGTGACGAGGTCGTATCCACCAAACAGCTCGTCCAGGGAGAACGCTTTGGGGTTCACAACGTAAGTGTTGACCTTTTCCCAGATGGCCTTTCCAGCTTTCTTCAGCTGGTTGTGAGCCATCTGAAGGGTCCGCCATGCCGTAGACTTTCCCGTCATGGTCCTGCCAACAAGCATGTTGCCGTGCCTGCATGCATTCGCTTCAAACGTCTGGATAATCTTGAGAATGACAGTAGCATTATGCTGAAGACCTTGTGCAGTCAAATTGTCCTTGATAGCAGTAAGGAGATCACCGTAGTCGACAATTGGCATTTCGACCCCGGGGAAGAGATCGCCACAAAGAGCGTTGAAAAGAGGCACATCTGGTCCTACAAGCTTGGGAATGGACATATCTCTCACAGCACGCAGCAAAATGACCTCTTCTGGCATTTCTGGGTCCACACGTTTCACAGCGCCGGCTACGACGAGAACAGCCTTGATCGCACGCATACCATAGTCGTAGTGGTCTTGCTTGCTCATTTGCTGCTGCATCAATTCGTACAGCGTGATCAGCTTCTTGCCTAGAATCTTGCCGGTCAGGAAGCCTTCTGCGCCCAACATGATCTCTGCAATCAGCGCGAGGTCCGGCACCATCATAGCAATGGGCCTCAGGAGAGCCTTGAGGTTATCGGGTAGCTCTGAACGTCCAGCATAACCCGGGTTCATGGTTACGAAGATGCCGAGACTAGAAACTAGTTTGATGTGGATGCCTTCAAAGACGAGCGACGTTGCATTCGTCCTTAACCCTGTGAAGATGATCAAAATCTGCTGCGCCACCACGGAAAGGACTTCAATATCGATACGGTTAAACTCATCGAAGCACGACCAAGCGCCCTGCTGGCAAAGACCTGACAACATTCGCCCAATTGACTTGAAGTCCAGACCGTCAGAGCAGTTGAACACGATGACATACATGGCAATGGCCTTGCCCAGATCCTTGACAGTCTCGGTCTTGCCCGTACCTGCGGGCCCAAGGGGATTCCCTCCTCGCTTCAAGGTCAAAGCCGTGCTAAGCGTCATATAGCAACGATCGGTCAAAGGCGTGATGACTAGCCTACCGTTGTTGCCCTGGTACTCATGCCCATAAACGAACAAGCTCTGGTTCTGCTTGATAAGGCAGTCGTCTATGTCTTTATCCCAATAGAATCTCAGCTGCGACATCCACTCGAAGTCACTCAGATAGGTTGTGCCTACCTTGATCATCCTGTCGATTACGTCACGAGCATGAACTTCAATGGTAATGATTGCTACAACCTTGTTCCTGTTGAGCTTCGACATTTGACCACGGACCATCTCGGCATATTTGTTGAGCATGCTCACTTGCTTTTTTTTCACAGTGCGCATCCCCGCTCTGTTGCCCTTTTCACACTCGGCCAGGCCCTTCTCGCAGTCAACTGTCCATGAAGTCTGACCTGCAGTAATGAGAAGCTGGCCAGGGAATTCATTGACCCACTTTTCACGTTTGGCTCCCTTCTGTGAAGCAATCGTCGCATACAGAGTCTTTTTCAACGATGACCGCATCACCACTTCCACCTCCAGCAGCCATGCTTCAACCGCGCCATCAATCACTACGCATCCCGGCGTGAAGGCTGTATACTCTCCATCAGGAGAGTTCATACCGAAAGCCTCGTAGTTTCTCCTTGCATCTTTGCCAGGAGGCTCCATCTTGAGGGATTTGATGGCCTCAAAACACTTTTTGAGATGAGGCTGAACAGCCATAGGCTCACGGGCTTGCCCCAAGATCTCGAGCAGGTCGTCGTTGGAGATGAAGTAAAAGCGAGGAAAGGCCTGGCGCTTTGTTTCCAGGTACTGGTCCAAAGATTTTTGAATCTTTTCCAGTTTTGACTCCATATCATTGAGCTGCCCAAGCATCCCATCGATCCTGCAACCATTTACAACGTTGCCTTCCTGCTGCAGCTGCTTCATCACTTGCTTCCAGGTGGTGTTAACACCGTCGAACATTTTGCTCTCTGCTGGCAGCTGTTTTCGGATGTCTTCTGATCCGACAAAGATATTCTCCAGGTACATCCAGTTACGCTGTACGTTGAGAATGCACTCGATGGTCTCCGACACAAGTGCCAGTGTCTGCTCCCACTTCTCGAGCTCGGGCAGAAAAGAGAGAGCAAATTTGGACGCTTTCATGGTCGACAGAGTCACGATGTTGTCTTCAAGCGCCGCAAATACATCGTCAGCAGAGCGCAACTTGAGGTAATCGGTCTTGTATTTCTGGATATCCATTTGCATTGCGCCCCATGTCGCCTCAAGGCTAGTCACGGCTCTTTCTACCATGAGCTCCTTACTGGCAGCATTTGATAGCGAACCGACGAGCTCTCCAAAGTTGGGCAGCCCAAGATCAACCACCTTGGCAAGAGTGAAATCTGGCCCCGTCGGATCGAACTGCTTGCCGATCTGGTCCATAAGCTGCTGCCAGTGGCGATCACGCAGAGCTTCATTGCGAAGATCGGAAATCAGTGGCAGGGCCTTTTTGAACTGGTCAACTTTATCCTTGATTGCCTCCCAGGTCTTCCACGATTTGATGTCCTTGCCAAGCTTCTGAAGTTTCTTGTTGAACTTGCCAGAAGCTTCTTCCATGGCATCTATATTGAGATCAGTGAAACGGCCCAGCTTCCATTCTTCCCACATGTCATTCCACTCATTCGCAAGATCCCACACCTGCTGCAACAGATCCATGTCCTTTTCGATGGCAGCGATGTCCTTATAAACCGGACGGTCCAGCCCGAAAAGATCGACCCCGCCCTGCATTCTGAGCTCCGATTCGCGGTCCTCCTGGACCCAAGAATTCCATTGCTTGATACCATCCAACGCCTTCTTGATAGGCAGAGAAGCATCGAAAGGTCCCTCTAGCAGGAATTTCTTTCGCCGACCTGCAACGGTGCTCTTAAAATCCTCAAGATTCTGCATCAGGTTGCCCTTCATCTTGTCTTTGTTGGTATTGAGCATGCGCTCTGAGTCATTAAGCATAGATCCGAATTTGGTAAACTCAGTCTGAAGAGACTCTACCCTGTCCTTCTCTTCCTCTGGAATCTGGATGTCACACTTTTCGAGCAGGTTGTATTGTTCATAGAGCGGTTCGAAACGGCCAGAGATGGACTCCTTCTCACTCTGCAACTTCTTGCAATGATTGATTGAGTCTGCTAGTTCCTCAAGGGTGGTGGGTACTTTTGCCAACCTCGTTGTGTTGTCAGAGAAGATTTCTCTGAGCTCCTTCAGTTCGTCCTTAGCGTTTCCATGGAGCAACGAGGTATACTTGCTCTGCCATAAGACGCAGTGCCCAACAATAGCCTGCTTCAACGGGCTGCAGTCAATGCAGATGAAATTCATGTTGACGATGGTTTCTTCGGCCTGGATCTCATTCTGCAGGTCCTTGTAGCGTTGGATGTCAGATTCGAAGGCAGCAAGGGTGCGGTTTGCCTTGGCATACCGCCGGATGTACGCGTCCTTGTCATAGTCCCACGTGTGCTTATACTTCTCCCAGAAAGTGAGATACTTCTGCAGCTTGTCCAAACTGGAGCTCATGCCACCCATGATGCTCACCATGATCTTGAGAATATCTTCGTCGTTCGAAATGCGAGCATAGAAAGACTGTTTGGCATCCCCACCCTCCTTGAGCAGCGGTATGATGGTCACTACCGTGATGAGTTCCTTCGAGACTGTATTTACCATGTGGGTCAGGCTGTTCATGCCTGGTTTGAATTCGACCTTGTCTTTGTCCAGCGTCATGTTGACACGGAAGATGGGGTGCACCTCGGTGCGTGCATCGCCGTTAATGGCACGCGAAATTTCCTGCAGGGACTTGCGCACCGTGCCGCGCAAGCCATCCTCGACCATCTTGTCAATGCGCACGACATAGCGCTGCCACTCGCGCTGGATTTCCTCCATGTCGTTGTTAAACATCTCATAGCTGCTGGCCATCAGCGTCTTGATTTCATCGTGAGCAGACTTAAGCTTCTCTTTCACCTCAGTACGATGCATCTCCTGAACGTGCTCGAAGCGACCATCTTCGTAAACTACCTTGCTCTCGATCTTTACCAGTAAAGTCTCGCCGATGACGGAACTGAGGGAAGTGATCTTCTGGTGGTTAGATTTAAAAGCCATCACTAACTTGTGCATCTCCTCCGAGTGCGTGCGGCTCTGTCGACAGTAATAGTCTACGATGCCTCGGGAGGCCCACTGAAGCTTTGACACTCCTGGATTAATTACACGCTTCAAGTTGCTCATTTTCTCCTGAAACAGGCGCCGCTCGCCCTTGTCCGCTAGCGCATCCAAGATTTGATTGTAGTCCCGCACGACAAGCATGACATTGTCGCGAATCTGGCGAAATTTCTCACTTTGCGACGCCATCTCCATGGCCCCATAGGGAATAGGGAACATGAGCTTCTCCCAATACCTTACCTCTTGAAACAATTTCAAAAGATCCTTGTCGAAATTCATTTCGAGATATCCACCCGCGACCTGAACCAACAGATTCCTCTCGAGCTTGGCGTGATTATTCTCTTCGAGAGTGGCGGTCCAGTCTTGATAGTTTTTCTTGATGTACTCGTCTATCGAACCACTTACAGCGTACACACTTGCTTGTGTCTCCTCGTGCTCACGGCAACTCTTCAAATAGTAGGCAGAGTTCAGGATATTCATCTGGTCTTGCAGACGTTTTTGCAGCGATTTAGCCCAGGTGGAAGCTCCAGCATACTTGGGAAACGATGACGGAATCGGCGGTGACTTCCTATTGTTCTGGAACTCTTTTGAAACAGTAGTGAAATCCTGCTGGAATATGCCATAGACATATGACGCCTTGTTCTGCACAGCACGCTTGATTGCATCCCTCTTGGCCAAGTGATGAAATGCCTCAAGCATGTGTAGGCCTTGCTCGACTGTTGTGACGGTTTCAAAGGCACTGGTGATGACATTCTGCATCATCACCTCCAAGTCTTTGACACCATTTTTGAAAGCGCTGTAATCGTCATGCCAGCGTGTAGCTTTGACATCAAGAATGTCATACTTAAGCGCAGAGATGTTAGAAATCAGGCGCTGAAAGCTGGTTTGGATCCGGGTCAAGTTCTTAAAAATTTCCTCGCCCTTTGCTCCACTAAAAGTCGGCATATCGCCTGAATTTCTCGTGAACTGGTGCTGGCTTTCGCACACTTCGAGCAAGTCACGGCATCGTTGCATGAAGGCATCAATTTGAGCAAAAATTCTGCTCTCGTCAAAGTTCCAGGCCTTTTCAGGATCTGCAACTTCCATGCGATTCACAGTCTTCCTGTAGATGTCCTTCCAGTCATCGCCCGATTTGATACTTTGCTGTAGAACCGCCATCGGCTCCTCAATGCTGCCCTCAAACATCTCTTTGAGGTTGATATGCTCACAGCAACGCAAAATGATCTCATTGCTCACTTTCCTCAGCAAACCTGTTATACGCTCGGGGGTATGGTAATGCTCGGATAGGTTTGTAATCATGCGCACCAGATCAACAATTTCTGGGAGGTGCTGCGAAATTTCTTTTGGCTTCGCCTTAGCAAGCTTAGTGCATGGGTCCTCTAAGAACTGTAGGAAGACGAGATTATTTTGTGCTTCTTCACTGCCCTGCACAATCTGGTCTGCCAGCTCATTGAACGGCTTCAAGTATGACGACTTGGCCAGATCGAGAACGCTGGTGATCGTTTTCACGTCTTCGCGACCAAGCTGTGTGCTAATACTAGTCAAGTCGAGTGACCTACTACGCCAATACTCGATTTCCGCCAGTGGGCCTTTGTCCTCATTCTGTGAATCACCGTGAGAAGCATCCGAACCTGTCAAGACCTCCTTGATCTGCCTGGTCCAGTGGATTAGCGTGGTCTCGAGCCGCTGGACGAGATCTTTATCCCGTGTTGAAGCTTCAACATCTGAAAAATCTTCCCTCGGCACATATAGCACTGTATTTCCATTTAGTTCGTAAGCTGTTTCTGTGAGCGTGGCCATGAACTTGTGGACCTGCCCACTAAACTCCTTTCGGAAGCTATCTGGCCACGACGTATTGCTGGAAACAGCAGGCACGTAGACGGCATTCATCAGCCGCAGCAGACTCTGTATACTCTCATTGCCAATCCCATTGAGCTTCCCATGTTGAACAACGCGCCCGATGTTTTCCTTGGACACAGGCTGGCCATTCGCGCGCAGAAAGTACAAGAATTCCTTCGCACCCCTCGGAGGAAGTGACTCGGTCAGAATCAACGAGCCATTCTCAGGCGACTTGAAGGCCATCAGGCGAGCGCTGCGATCACTCGTCAAAAATTTCACAGCCTCGCGGCGCACTTCATTGTCCATTTCGCTCTCGTCTGTGCCAATATTCGCGTCTATAATACGGTCTCTGAGCCACTCAATACACTGCAATACCCGCATTCCATCCAAGCTTGAGTTGTTCGGGTCTATCTCTCCAGGCAAATTTTCCATGGCTTCGCCTGCTGAGACGCGCTGCTGGTCCCATGCATCATCTTCAGCTGCTACTTCGCCGCTTTCCGCACCTTGTCCAGGAGCATCACCTGTAAGGAGAACTGTTAGGCCAGAGCATTAAGCAGCCGAACATGACGCCAGCACCAAACAGGTAAGGGCGCACAGAAACAATCAACAGCTTCGCAAGCACATTGAAACCAGAATGACGCAGCAGGTTGTGCGAACATGTGCACACCCGCACACACACACAAACACACTCAACAGACAAGACGTGGACAGATAGACAGGCTGACCGGCAACTTCAGCACATTCTCCGACAGTTTCTCCAGGCTCGCTGCTTCCAGCCGTATCAGCCTGCACGGATGTACGTGTTAGCAATAAGTACGGGGTGGAAACAGACACAGGAACAGCAATCGAGAAGGTGAGGAAAGCTTGGAAAAAACCTGGACGGGTGGGACATCGACAGCAGCAGGTTCATCAGCAGGCTCTTCTGCTTCTGCCGCGGCTTCGGCAGCAGGAGCCTCCGGCGTATCCGCGGCAGCCTCAGGCGGGACTTCCTCATCGGAGTCTCCCATGGCAGGAGGGCCTTCGCCTACGGACCTTGCGCTTCGCGCCCAATTTCACCAGGTTCCCCACTTGCCCCAGACCCTGTTCTGTGCCGTGCCAAAGTTGCGGGAAACGTGCACAACAAGGTTGAAGGGGCCTCCCTCCCCCTTGCCTGTCTCCACACAGCCTTTGATCAACCGCCCAAAAAAAATTCGAAACGTCCCCCTGGATTCCCGAGCCTTCCCGAACCCCGTCCGGGGGTACATTATTTATTATGTTCCCTGATCAAGGAAGAGGACCCCCCCCCTGAAGAACCACCGCCAAAATTGATCAATTTTTGGGGTGGTTCTTCAGGGAGGGTCCTCCTCTGAGTCCTCCCGGTTCTTGATTATGGAACATGGTAAATAGGAACCCCCCCGTTTCTTTCGATCAGCTTCAGGGCCACCCAATTACTGTGCACGCGTCACAAAAAGTTCCTGAATTCTCGGGAGGGTTAGCAGTGTGGTGGCCTACCTAATAACCAGTGGCAAAACCAAAACCAAAAACCTTGCAGTATAATACTGATGAGGTGCCAACCGACGACCTCAAGCGCGTTTCTCTTGGCAACTACCGAATCTCCAGAATATCCCTTGGCACTCAATATGTGTTGCCGCGTAAATTGATTTTTTGTCTTAAAACAATGAAAGTTGAAGGTATATTTATATATATATGTATACACATA
>Ga0209390_10004790_pt1 | contig 19964 bp, 18 predicted proteins | sample BON01_FD_187212 | JGI IMG/M metagenome (GOLD analysis project Ga0209390, IMG submission 187212) | Freshwater microbial communities from Lake Bonney liftoff mats and glacier meltwater in Antarctica - BON-01 (SPAdes) (version 2) | ecosystem: Environmental > Aquatic > Freshwater > Ice > Glacier...
ACCGAGCAGGTTCCGAATAAGGCGAATCGGGCAGATTTCAAACAATGGGTTGCACCGGCACGACAAATTCGAATATGATGTTTTGGTAAACTAAAACGATTTCTGTTGTACCCATCCATCACTTTCCGCCAGGTACAGGAAGGTTGTGAATTGGTACAAGAGAACCCCCCTGGTACAAACTTGGATGTGTTGAGATCGACCCCACGGTATTTGTTCCCTCAAGTTTGGTTTTGCCAGTTTCAGCTTCCAGGAGCTCGAAAGATCCCGATTTTTCCGAGAACCGGAAGTTGAAATATACCGACCAGAATCTCACAATATCAAGGATCCAAACATGCCTGGTACAAATGATTCCATGGAAGCAAGAATTCGAAAACTCTACATCCTGACGGGAAAATTCAGATTCCTGTAACTATTACAGCGAGGTTGCCTTAGCGGTGTGGCAGTTTTACAAACAAACAAACAAACAAACAAACAAAAAAACAATCAAACAAACACAAGAAACAAAGAAAGAACTGGATTCGAAAAAATGGCTGTTTTAGATGGCGGCTCAGTAGATCAACCGGCAATCAAAAACGCACATAGTCTACAGCATCATGAGAGGGACAACAGCGGGCGGGTTAACGGATTTGTGGAACCAGAGGTAGTGGGGAAGATAAACCTACTATGGGCCGGCCAAAGGTGAATTAATGAATGAATTAATTCATTGAGTACTTACAGAAAGAAGATTCTGAGCTGTGATTTGTGATAAACAGATTACATTCGATATCAATAGGACAGACTACCCATCAGAATTGAGTCAACGAATCTGGCCCGCGGCGCATTTTGTTTGATAAATGTTGCCTGCAGCGCATTTCGTTTCATACAAAAATCTGGCCTGCGGCGCCATTTTTTTCATAAAACATCTTCTTCTCAGTCATTCTGGGATGCAATGATTTCATATTGCTTATTTTGTCTACCAATTCTTTGGTGGTGAAAATGGTTCGAACTCCAATACCCAATGATGACAACGACACAATTTATACTAAGCAGTAATTAAGAAAGTGTCAAGTAACAAACCCTGTGTCAAGTCCAACCTCTTGAGATACAAATTGCACAACACCAATTCAATTCCAATTTAGTTCATAAAAAACAATGTACATCAACACACGTAACATAACCATCATAATGACTAGGATTGTCGCCAATCTTCTCCGTTTGTGTGCTGTTTGTTTGCGCCTCCTCCTATACCTCTGGCACAGTAACGATCCTGAGCCGCAGGTCCACTTTTTCCTGCTGGATTCGAACCTGCTGGAGTCGAAGCAGCATTGGAGAAGCAAGAAATGTATTCGACCAGGCCATTCAGTCCAACACATTGCTCTCAGATCTAGCTGACATGGAAGCTGGGATTTCTATCAGCAATATGCGCATATAGGGACTCCAGCAACGTGTAGCTGGAGTCCCCATTTGAGATGATACGTGGGTAAAAGATTTCGTCAAGGAAAAGGCTCGGGTCGGCATTACTCATGTCGGCAAGCTCGCCGTAATTTCAGATGGCTACATTCACTTGCAAATGCTCATTTTGTGCCAAAATAGGCGCCCAACGCCGGCAGCGCTATTTTTACTTTCTACTCTGCCAAATACTCGCTCATTGCCTGGATGGGGCCTCATGAAAGAGCTCAACAGTGTCAATTCCTGGGCACCAGGGCAGGATTTAGACATCCCTGTATCTTGGCTTGCAACCATTTTACTGGCACTGGTGCAATCTCATGCTCTACCCCTCGACTTTTAGGGAGCCCGTCTGAGATCTGGGAGCCTTATGACTCAAATTACCATTTACCCTCTTGATACGGTTATCCCTTTAATAAACACTCTCTACTACTTCTCAAGGACTATGCGCGTGTATAGTGTTCCCTGAGGGGCTTGCGCCTGTGCCATTGCCAATGCGCCAGTGCCTATGGTAATCTCGGGTTCAGCGGCTCTTCCTGTCATATTGAATGCTGATTCTCGTACCCCCTCCTTTGCACTCTCTGCTGCTCTCTCTTCTGACTATCCCCCACTTCATGTGCTCTTTCAGAGTAATCAAAGAGACAGCCTTCACAAGGATACTGAGCCAGATGCGAATACTGTTGAGTCCCCACTAAAATGCACCCTCACGGCTCAGATCCTTGTTCATTGGGTGGAGCATATTGGAGCTACTAGTCACATTGGTCTCAAATGTTCAGTCGAGATGTTGCATCTGCAGTGCGCTCAGCGTTTCCCTGCCGGTCCGGCTAACTCCGCGGACTCAGTGTTTGCAGAGCTCTTCCCAGCTGGGAAGAGCCCATGCCACAGAAGAAAGAAAAATGTTTGGTCGCTGTCACCCACTCTCTTTTCTATCTAACTGTTCAGCGCATAAGCTTCCTACCCTCTTTTCAAAGGCAGTGTGGCAGGCTTTTTTCTGCAGGAGCCTTGGAGCGCTCATCCCCACGATGCTAGCTCAGGCTCACGCTAAAGCCCGCAATGAATGTGCCTGCAAATCAGGCATTGATCCGTTGGGTGAAAAAATTTTACCTGCAAGAAACACACTGGCTGCATCCGTGGTCATAACCACTTCTGGATGTACTGGCCAACCTGGCTCGAAATTCGAAGATCGGTTCTGTACGTGTCAATCGTCGTGTATTGACAACAGGCGATTGCGGCTGCAAGCAAGGCGACGTTGAAATCCTGCAATTTTCTCTTGTGGGTTTTGACGGTCTTGTCATTGACTGCTCTAATGCTTGGGAGTTTCCAGGTAGCAGCCGTGTGGATGGGGGATGGCGTAATGGCCAGCTTCACACTAACGATTTCCTCGAAGCTTGCGCCCGAGTCAAGAACGACAAATACAAGGACGCCTATGTCCTAGTACACAAGGCATTATCGCCGGCCATCGTCTCTATCACGTTCGGGCAAGATTCACAGGAACCTCTGCGACTGTTCTAGATTCTGGCAGACAATCAGGTAAAGTCTTACTATGAGCGCATGGGGCACGAGGATAGGATTAGTAGTGAGTTGTTTCGTTGGGCGCGGGCCTATGCTTTCAACTTCGTCAAAACTTCTGTTGGTCGGGCCGTTGCATTTGCATGTGCCACCCCTTGTCATTTGTCGGTGCACAGTCTCACCCACCCACACGCAGAGGCAGGACGAGGATCACGTGGTCGTGGACCGTGTGCATCCAGGGATGATGCGCCCTGCAGCCGCCGTGCCAACACAGCAGGACATAATGGCACCTCACGTGATGGCGGTCTACCCTCCTCGGCTTCCCATGGTGTCACTCAGCAAAGTGGATCTTGTCATGGGTTAGATGCTGCGATTGCAGCGTCAAACATCGCACCTGTTGCTGTTGATGCTGTCAAGCTGGATGAATATCCCAATGTGCATTTGTATTCGGTGTTGGATGCTGCTGCCCTTCGTGCCGCCCACTGAGATGGATTACGGTTGAAGTTGAACCGTGCTGCCGTCGGATCCTCCAACGCCGAGGGGGGTGGGAAGTGTGTTGGTGTCGTCAATAATGTTGCTTTGACAGGAGACGTTAAGGCAGGCGCTGTTATCGTAGATGAAAGCATTGCCGCTACACGCGCTGCCCGTACAGGGCTGGGGCCCCTGCCGTCGCATGAGCCCCTGATGTCATAGAGGCTGTTGAAAGCAAACTCTGGTGATGATGTCACCACGGTTGTCGATGCCACATATGTGGTTTCAGGTGCCAACGGTGTGGTAAGCGCAGATGTGCGTCCAGGTGCTTGCATCGCAGCCGTTCGTGTTGCCTTTCCCTGGACTCCAGGTGCCGACAGTGAGGCAACCGCCGATGGGCGTCTTGGTGACGACGTTGCAGTCGTGTGTCATGCCTCTCCCTTGGCTCCAGGTGCCGTCTTTATTGTTGCAGATTCTGATGCCTTGGATTCAGATACCCATCGAGTCATGGTGATTTCGCTGTTGCTATGGCTGATTCTGACGACGGTGATAGTGGCGTTGTTCCGGCAGTCGGTGAGGGTGGAGTCTCTGTGGTTGTTGATATCAACAGGTCTGCCTCATACCCTCTGACTTTGAGTATTGAGTAGGAGAATGCAGCTGAGAGAGATAATATTGTTTATTGGAAAGAACCAAAAGGAACATCAATGTTGATCTCTCATGCAGCTGAAGAGTCGGGTGTTATCAACGATTTCCTAAGTAATGGCCATTTCTCACCCGTTGACGTCTTTGAGACACTCCAGACTCAGCCGTCAACCGTAGTGTAGTTTCCCCTCAACCCCCCCTCCAGTCTGGGAAGCTCTCAAGCTGCGATCTCGGCATCTTTCGAATTTAATGTTTCTTGCTCTTGTTCATGAGGTTAATCTTTATAAACTCTCTCTGGCCCTTCTGCGAGCCAGATATGATATCGAAAGAGACACTGCGATCTTGACCAGATACTGGCAACAAGACAAGGATGTGTGGCAAAGCATCTTTGACTGCTAATGCTGTGCATGCACCGAACACAGGGTAGTAGCGGCGCCCATGCCATTAGAAGATATCCACGATACCACCAAGAGCACAACCGAACTCCCGGCGCAGGCATCGGGCATAACTTCCCCGGACCAAAAAGATCATTGAGGAAGCAAGTGTTTCAACACTTGCTTCCTCAATGCCACCATACAATGTCTCTTAGTCATTGACGAAATTCGCAAAATCCGGATTTAAAAAAAGAAGCCCGTGACGACACAAGACAAACTCTCAATCTACATAATGGAACTACAAAAAACAGCGTCAGCCTACACACCCTTCCCCCTCATACAACATATTCCCCGTTTGAACCACTATGTGAAAGGGGAACCGGCAGATGTTCATGAATTGCTGATTGCAGTAATCAACGACATGAGTGAAAATACGACCCATCTGTTCCAAGGCCGGATGTCCTCGACGGTCAAGTGCTCCCTGTGCGAACACATCACAAGCAGAACAGATAACACACAAGAAATCTTCATCCAGATCAACAAAAACATGAACCTGTCAGTGGAAGACAGCTTCCATGATTTCTTTGAACCAGAAATACTAGAGGGGGACAACGCCTACTGGTACGATACCTGTAAAAAGAAGCGTCGAGCAACAAAAACTCTCTCCATAACACGAACCCCCACGATTTTAATACTACATCTAAAGAGACTGATAATAAGGGAGAAAATACAAACCCACACGGCCTCTGGCACCACTTTAGATCTCGGACCATACATGACACTGGAACCATCACAACCCCAGCGAACACAATTGGCAGGGGTAATATCACACCACGGAACAAATGACAGTGGACATTACACAGCAATAACGAAGAGGGAAGAAAACTGGACTCTCTTCAACGGTACCAGCGATACACATATCCCAACTCAGAAAGTACTCCAAACACAGGCGTACATCTTGCTATACAGGAATCCAGACCCCATAGCCAAACCGAAGGAGACAGAACAGAGGGACCGACCCCTTTAAAAAGGGACCAAATCGCCAGCCATAGGAGACCTTAAACCCAGACCGGCGAAGAGACGGAACAGAGAAATCCTCATCCCAGGACTCGACTCGTCAACTCAGGATCCTCAAGACAGGCCCCCCCCTCGACAGAAGAGAACAGAACCATGGACCAACTCTGCGCCGGGAGAGGGAATACTCATAGAGAACCAGTTGGGGTCAGAGAAACAGCGGACCCCACAAACAGACACACCACCATTCCCAGAACCCCAAGGAAGGACTCCACAGAGACAGCCGAATCAAGGGACTGGGACTGAGAACCCAACCACCAATATGGAGAAGGGCATAAAGACCCCACAGGATCCGGAGGAACAGCAGGAACCACCCACAGGAATGCTACCTATCCTGCACAACCTCATCCCTACCTACCTCCAACTCAGCTAAGGACGTATCGAGGATTTAACTGGCCTTCTGAGTGAACTGTCCGGCACACCGATCACCTTAAAGATGACCAGCAAATGGCTAGACATTGAACCACTGGACCCTGAAATTCCCCACGGTATATGGACCGAGGACCTGATCGACTGCCTAACAGAAGACCCAGAGGACAACCCGATTATGTTAATACCCACGATAGAGCTACACATAGCTCGCCTCCAAAAAGCACATCTCCTTCGCTCAGCAACCTGATCTATACTGAAACACAAATGGGAAGGGGGTACCAACCTGGCAGACATAGGCAAATTCCTTCAATCATGGGCCCCAGAACCTTACAGAGATAAACCTATGCCACTAGGAATGGTACAAGCACTCCTGGGAATAGCACCCACCAACCAAAGCTGGTCCCCAGCAGACCTATTTGAATGTATCTTCCGAAATGCGGAAGCCACGGACAGAGAGGAAGACCTTGTACAGAAACTAAACAACCTGGGCAATTCAAAGGACTCTAAGGCCAACACACCCACCGAGAAAATACCAGATACGGGGACCAGACACACACGCATATTCCCCCGAATGAGAACACTCCACAATACTAGGAAAGACCTTGGAAGAGCAATTATGGCTAGCCATCCCTGAGGGAGGAAGGACGAGACAATGCCTCACCCATGCCCCAACGAAATCCTGGAAAATAAGGGTACAATTCAACACGGCCCTGATCACAAACATAGGATACTAGATACGTAATCTGGAAAGAAGAGACGTCATATTTTTGGCGTCAATGGTTGAAAACATATTCGGGTTTGCAGGCACATACGCCAGACAAAAACAAGCCAGCCTGGGCCCAATACAGACAGGGTGGAAAAGATGGGTGGAAATGCAACAAAAAAAAGACAACATGATCCCAAGAATAGGCTGGATGTCAAACCTCCTGATATCCGGCTCCATCGAAACGAACAAGGTTGAAAAAGCAGTATCCTGGACTGTAGGGCCATACGGGTACGAGGGGATCAAGGAAGTAGTGCACCAAATCTTTGAGCAGGGACCCCCATCATCTGCCTCCAAGACGTGCGGATACCAAAACGCATGAAAATTTCAGTAAAGAGAGAACACCAACGCATCTTCACCCATTGGATATATATAACACAGCCCAGAGCCCGCACAAGGACAGCAGGGACCGGCCCTACGTATTCTCAGTCCTAACGGCCCTGCATTCGGCATTTCTTCCCAAGGCCAAGCAAGTACGATGTCGACACTCAAGACAAATGAGACCAGAGATTAGACAAATGAGACGAGAGTTTACTACCAATTTCCCGCCTTCAACCCTACAGGTCAAACCGAAATGTAGAATACGACGGAAAATTGGATAACCAAGCAGAAAAAAGGCCGAATGATTATGCAGGGGGACTTAAATAGTGCACATCGGGGGTGCCGATGGGACTATGCACAACCCCTCAACAAGGATCTAAGAACGGCCGACAACAAGCTTGAACACTTCCTCAGCAGCACGGGGGGACACTCCCACACACAGCAGGAACATACATGAAAAGTCAAGGGATGCCAAGCAACACTGGATCATGTGGTCACATGGAATTATCATCTCCCACCCCATGTCGCGAAACTGAACCCCAAATCACTATCAAATTGGACCATAATCAAATCTGGACGCAACTCCCCCATATGGATTTCACCAAACAGGCAAATTCAGCACGGACTCCTCCACCGGACTTCTCCCAGCGAATCGATACTGTCTATTTTAAACGACACACGGATGACTGGAAAGTACGGATCAAGAAACGGATCTTAGGAGAAATGAAAGAGAATCCGACAGGCCAAGCTCTGGCCCATCTGATACAACAGGAACAAGAAATCCTCGCCAAAGAGGTTAGATGTCTGCAGGACAGAGCATGGAAGGCACGCAGACGAGCTGGAGAGAGAAAAGAACAAAGGAATAATACCCAAAACAACCTGCGACAAAGGATCTCCCTGCTCAAAGCAGCGCTCGCGGAGGCTGCGCCGTCACAATCCAAGGATAAGATGAAAGGAGCCACACGAAAAGCCATGCAGGGACTGGGGTTCATCCACCTCAGAGACACCCTACAGAAATTGGTTGGGCAACACATCAAATGGACGAGCATTCTCACAGAGAAGCTTCAATCCCACTCTTCGAGGCTGACCCAGGAGGTGGTGGAAACACGACTGGAGGCCCTAGCCGAGATGACCCTCCTTATGCAAGCGACCCAAACTCATTCACAGGACCTTCAAACACGTTCCCTCATCTATGACGTTGGACCCTGGAAAGGGGAAAACCTGTTAGTGGGAATCGAAACTTTCTTTCAGAAGAACGCCTATCATCCTTATGCACCTGCGGCAATACTGAATGTGGGAAAATGGGCCCTATACCGTTGTCCCGCGTTACCAAGAGCTCCATATTAGGGCAACCTTCTCCAATCAGAAGCACAGAACATTTTTGCGAGGCCACAAAATGCTTCCGTATGGATCCGACACACTTTCGCAGCACGAGGCATCTGACTAAAGATAAGACCTTCTCAGACAAAGCAGGCATATTCGACTTTCGAACAATAGCGAAAGGAGAGACAATCCGAGAACCTGTAAACACATTCAGAAAGTTCTCACAGTTCATACAAAGAATGCCCTCCCACAAGGCCCCGGGGTTTTCCGGGATACCGGCGGACCTGCTTAAACAAGACCTGGCCCCATTCGAAGGGCGCATCCACCTCCTAGTAAATGAGATACTTGAAGGAAAGTTTGACTGCGAGCAGGATCTACTTGTGGCAAAAGTAATCCCATTCCCAAGGACAAAGACATCGCCATCCTCGACCACTACAGACCCATAGCACCCTTCAATACCATATATCAACTCATCAACATCATTATCACGAGCCAACTCAGAAGACTCTCGGAGAAATACGCGGTAATGGAAGGCTTCCAATACGGAATCCCGAGCACACCACGAAGTACAAATGGTGGTACAAAGGGTCCACTGGGTGAAAAATAGTGGCACTCTAATCCGAATCGATCTAGACTTCAAAAACACATTCAACTCAGCAGGGCACTCCTGCCTCTAGGCAATCCTGAGAGGACTGGGAGTTCCGGACAAAGATTTCCTAGAGGCCCTATATAGCAATTCATGGATGAAAATACAAGTAGGATCAGAATACACAGCCCCCATACAGCTAGACACAGGCACAGTGCAGGGATCCGTACTGTCCCCTCTCCTCTTTGATCTATTTCTTAACGCCCTTCTACGATTGCTTGATGCGACAGGCACAACGCACGGCATAAGGGGAATACCCCAATGGAACCATGCGGCCTTTGCCGATGACCTATCTATATACGTATGTACTGTCAGGGACGCCAACAAACTGCTGGACGTGGTCCACGAGTTCGAGGACTGGAGCGGACTCCGCATCTCAATCCCGAAGTCGCTGGCCACGGGAGCAATGTACGGTACTGGGTCGGAGAGGAAATCAGACAGGGCGAAAACGGACACAGCCAAGAGGAAAAAAGAGGCTGGACCGGACACCATGAACCCTCAAATCCAGGCCCTAGGGGCCATGGATGTGGCATTAGACGAAGAAAACGCGACACAACTCAGCAAAAAAGGACAAGAAGATTGGCAAATGAACCTGGCAACGATGAGCAGCCAATGTCCCATATGCAACAAAAAATTGTCACTTCCCAACACACCTCACCTCCACCCCACCCTGCCTGGAATGCCAACACACGTGGAAACCAGTAGGAATTCAATACAAAGGAACAGACCTGAAGGTTATCCACGCCGGGACGGGCGCCAATGAGACTCCTGGGCATACGGTACAAAATGTGGCTAGACAGCACTGCACAGAGAAGATATGTCATGGACGGAATAACAGAAAGGGCTTGCTTCTTCCGCAAACATAGAGATCTTTCAATCGAAAACAGCCTGAGATTGGTAGAATGTACTCTGGCCCCTCTCCTTGCCTTCTCAGGGCTGGTGATCATATGGCTGGAGAAAGAATTCAAACAACTCACGGCAGCCTTTGTGAGATGCAACAAAGAAGCCTGGCATATGTCACCAAATACGTCCACGGCACTTTTTATGTTCCCCCGAGACCAAGGAGGCCTCCAGATAAAAATGCCAAGAGCTATCATATGTCTGGCTGCGTGGAGCCACTTAACCCAGTGTTGCCAATTCGATGTTGGAACAAGACAGCGGGCTGAAATCACATATAAGGACGCCCTAAAACAACACGGATGCCTGGACATGGAAGACCTACAATTTGAAGCGGAATTCCTAACTTGTGATCAAGCGAGTCAGAACACATTTGCGTTTGCATGTCACCTCACGAGCACGCTAGGTATAAAAGTAAGTTGGGACCCATTCCACCCGATCTGCCACACATACAGATGTAGCACAGGTGATGATAACTACTCAACACCTGGTCCACATACAACAAAAGGACGAGTGGAAGAGGGTTCAAACCATGGAGGTGGCGGCAAAGGGGAAACAAGTAACCATGCGATTCGTAGGAGGCGAAACGTTCATGATGAAAACTGAAGGCCAAAATACAACCACAGGATACCCAACCCTTCGATAAGCTATCCAACGAACCTTCCCCACCCTAGTGCGAATATCGCAACTTACAGAACCGGACCGTATATACGGCAAAGAGTGCCAGGAGAAAGGCATGAAGAAGACAGAATAAGCGCCTGGCCCATGGGCACTCAGGCCTGCAATGGATTTGGAGTTGTACGTCCACAAATAGAGCTTCCAGCAACGATACTAGATTATTTCTTATGGTGGGGTTGGGTATTTCTCGAACGAACGCGGATTCTCAGTGGAATCCAGTTTACAACGCATTTCATCGAAATTTTTGTTGTGGAAACGGAACGATTCGTCAGTAGTTCTGTAAATGTGATCTTGACGCGGCAAACCTGCGGGCAGCGCTCGAGCAGGGCTGCGGAAAGCAAACGCCATCGCTAGGAAATTTTTTTTCCGAGCGAATTTGCCATATGTTCCTAATGTAAAATGTAGAGGAGACTGAGATCTAGGTCTGTGCACTTTTTTTCTACTTGCAAAAAACTGCTGCGCAATGTCTACTTTCGAAAGAACCGCTGCGCAATGGCGACTTCCGAAAAAAAACGTGTTTCGCCCGCAGAAAAAGTCAGAATTCGGCATCGCGCAGCGGTTCTCTTCTCGCAAGTACCCAAAAAGTGCACAGACCTAGATCTCAGTCTCCTCTACATTTTGACGTTAGAAACACATAGCAAATTCGCTCGGAAAAAAATTTCCTAGCGATGGCGTTTGCTTTCCGCAGCCCTGCTCGAGCGCTGGCCGCAGGTTTGCAGCGTCAAGATCACATTTACAGAACTACTGACGAATCGTTTCGTTTCCACAACAACAATTTCGATGAAATGCGTTGTAAACTGGATTTCACTGAGAATCCGCGTTCGTTGGAGAAATACCCAACCCCAACAACATCAATCAATGACACGAGGACGCCCCGATGAAAGGGGGGGAATAACCCCTCCGATTTTGTGTCACGCGTCCCGGTCGTGTCAACTTTCATTTTCCACGGTTTAGCCGTTGCATAACCTACGGTTTAGCAGTTTTTCAGTGGAAAGGCATTGGAGGCCACAGCTACAGGGCAACTTTACACGCACGAGAAGATGGCTTCAAAAGGCGACGTGACTTCGCAGAATCAATTTGGACTTTTCGAGTGAGTTGCATCACCGCGCAGTCCGAGATTATAGTACATGTACAGAGACTTGTACGAAGCTTATTATTCACAATTCTCAAACTACATACATGCCATGCAAACGCAATTGCAGGTACACAAACAGTGTGACACATGGCGATCCATACGGCAAGAATGAAAAGTCAAGGCCTGAGACCAAAGAAAAGGGCAAACAGTTCTCTACTAGCCCCATAAAAAAGGTCCCAAGCTCAATTGCTGCACATTGTAGTTGTTGTAGGATGTTTAATATATACTAGGTGCCCATGAGTGAGTGCGAGTTTGTATGCTGCTGGAATACAATACATGTATATAGCCTTAAAAACTGGCACTTCAAACTTCTGTTGTCTAAATCCTGCAATTTCGCTGTCTTTCCGCTTCTCGCCTCTTCTTTGCCTCTGCTGACTCTCCTCATCTCAACACAATCAGGGCAAGACACCGGAAGTGTACTTCAGCACGAAACAAACCGAGTCTGTCTTTGTTGGGTCTAAATACACCACTCTTTATGATCAGGTCTTGACTGCATTTGAATGTGATTTTTCAGTGTCTCTGTTTATATGGTATGCATCATGCGGCATGTGTGTGCGCGTGTGCGTGCGTGCGTGCGTAAATAGACAAACATATCTATATGTATACGTATGCGTATACGTATACTCATATGAATATATATATCACGGTATACGTACATGTGTTCGTATATGCTATTACATGTAAATGTACTGACGTGCTCGTGTCATTTCATGATTGATATCTACCAGGACAAAAAATATCAGTTGGAGAAAAAGGCTCTACAGATCGTGCCTGCCCCCTTCAAGCCCTCAACCCCTAGGTTTGTGAGTTTGTGCATTCTCGAAAGAGCCTTATATCTCCGCAAAGGAGCCCTGTACAATCTCAACAGAGCCCGATTTCTCCGAGAAAAGGCCTGTTACATCCTTGATTGCGTGCGTGCGTGCGTGTGCATGTGAGAGCGACAGAAGATTATGTGTGTGTTTGTATGTGTGTGTGCGTGGCAGAGAGAGAGAGAGAGAGAGAGAGAGAGAGAGAGAGAGAGTGCGTGTGCTCATGTGTGTGTGTGCTCGTCGTGTGTGTGTCTGCATGACATGCGTGTATATTGCAGTGCGTATGGGTGATTATATGTGTGTGTATATGATTGAGTGTGTGTGTGTATGCACGACATGTGAGCACATCGCAGTGCGTGTGCGTTGTTATGTGTGTGTGTATGTGATTGAATGTGTATTTGTGTGCACGACACGCGTGTATGTTGCATTGTGCGTGCGTTATATGTGTGTATGTGTGTATGTGTGTAGGTGTATGTGTGTGAGAATGAGTGTGTGTGTGTTTGTGCACGGCATGTTTATATGTTCAAGTGCACGTGGGTTGTTTGGTGAATAGGTAGGTGTACGTGTGATTGCATGAATGTGTTGGTGTGTGTGTGTGTATGTGTGAACACCCCCCCTCCCCCCACCCCCTTTGACCCTGTCTCTCTCCCTCTCCACTCTATATATATACATATACAAAATACATACATAGGATATAATTCATATGTATATATACACATATACATACATATACAAATACATATGAATATACATATACATATGCACACACATATACGTATACATATACATACACGTATACATATACAAGCACATACACATGCAAATACACGTATACATGCACATGTAACCAGTACACATTCACATATACAAACACATATACATACACATATACAATTACATAAACATACACAAATACATACACATATTAAAACATATACATACCCACGTATATACACACATACACATGCACACTCACAGAACCCGGCCAGAAGACAAAGGTGCATATTCACCCCCCCCTCCCTCCTCTTTCCTCTCTTTCTCCTCTATTTCCCACACTTCCACAGCAACCGGCCAGAGGGTAAGGGCGCTTATTTCGGCACATTTGGAAAGTGGCAAAATATGAAAGCCTCCAACTCATACGACAAGCGCCCTCTCACCAAAGGCGAGCAGCCCGTCGCTCTGGTTTGTTTTTTGAGTGTATGTGGTGAATCGCAGAAGAGACCTATCTACTAGTGCAAAAGAGAACTACATGGCAGTGCAAAAAAGACATACGTGATGGGGCAAACGCTGTGTAAAAGCAACCTATGTCATAGTGCGATAGAGCCCTACATAATCGTGTAAAAGAAGTACAAAAGAGACCCATGTGATAGTGCCAAAGAGAATGATGTAAAAGTGCAAAAGAAAGCTACGTGACGGGGTTCTTTTGTTTATGACACACACTGTCTCGCCATGGGCAAGCAAAGACCTTGGACAGTCCGTTGCCCTCGTGTTTTGATGTGTGTGTATGGCATAAGAGACTTAAGTGATAGGACTCTGTTGTTTATGACAAGCGCGTTTTTCGCCTTGTCAGATCTTCCCTTCAAAATCAAGCAATGTATGTATGTATGTATATTTAAACCATGGGAATATGTATAAATATATATCTATATACATATATATTCAAATGTACACATATATATATATGTATATAATATGTATATACATATATGTATATATATATAAACATAAATATATATATATATACATATACATATATATATATATATATACACATATGTATGTATGCATTATATATATACATATACATATATATATATATATGTATGCATGCATGTAGGTATACACACACATACACATCTACATATCTCGGGTTAACCCATAGCGAGCGCTTGCCCTAAATGCGTCGTTGACACAGAAATAGATCGATAACTAGATCGATAGATAATCTACAGATCTATAGATAGCTGCATAGATAGATAGATAGATATGTGGATTATCTATTTATCTATCTATCTATCCCTCTATCTATCTATCTGTCTATTTATCTACCTATCCCTCTATCTACCTATCTGAATACATGTCTTCCATAGATAGATAGATCTGTATCGATCTCTCGATATATCGATAGATCTATCGATAGATCCATAGGGAGCGCTCGCCTTGAATGCGTCGTTGACACAGAGCCGCGCGCCGACGGTGGACATGTTTTGTGAAGGAGCAAGCCCGTCGATTACTTGGAGGAGCGAGGAAGATATATATACATATAGATAGGAAGATGGATAGGTAGATATATAGACAGACAGATAGATAGAGGGTAGATAGAGGGATAGATAGATGGATAGGTAGATAGGTAGATCGATCGATAGATAGAGGGATAGAGGGATAGATAGATCGATCGATCGATCGATAGATCATCTACAGATCTATAGATAGCTGCATATATAGATAGATACATCTGTAGAGCGGGCGCTCGCCTTGAATGCGTCGTTGACACAGAGGCGCGCGCCGACGGTGGACGTGTTTTGCGATGGAGCAAGCACGTCAATTAATTCAAGGAGCGAGGGGCCGTTGTACCATCCGAACCCCGCCGGTATTGTTGGCGTGCTCGCCGCTGTGAACAAGGCGGTGTGAACAAGGGTGAGTGAACCAGGGGGTGTGCACACGTAGGTGGGCTCCCTACATGTTGAATATGCGGAGTAAAGAATAAAATACAGTATTCTATTCACATTTCGCCCGTTTTATGAATACAGTAACCTCAAATCTGAACATGCTCCTGTCTAATACAGGGTTCACCAGGCGGAATACGTCATTCATATTCGTGTGGCTGCGTCCCAGGAATGCGTGAATACCTATTTAACCTGTAGGACCAGGGGGTGTGCACAAGGAAGTGGGCTCGCCGCGGTTCGGTCATGTCCCTCACGAGCTGTGAACAAGGCGGTGCGAACAAGGGTGAGTGAACCAAAGGGGTGTGCACAAGGCGGTGTCAAAAGGTCAACAGGTCACACGCACACGCACACGACAGCAGAACAAACGAGAGCAGAGCAAACCACCACACGAGCTCAGAGCGAGCAACGGCGCAACGACGCTTAATAGTCGAAGTCGCCGTCGCCGCCCCCAAGATCGTCGTTGTCCGTTACGCCGTCGAGCGTCGACCCCTCGCCCTCGGACAACGCGGAGTCGCTAGCCCCGACCTTCGCCCAGTCTGGATGTGAACAATTGTGAGTGAACCAGGGGGTGTGCACAAGGAGGTGGGCTCGCCGCAGCCCGGTCGTGTCCCTCGCAAGCTGTAGATAGATAGATAGATAGATAGACAGAGATAGATAGATAGATAGATATAAGCGTGTGTGTGCATGTATTTATGCATGTATGCACACATGCAAGAAGATTGATATATAGATATATATCCAGATAGATAGATAGAAAAGAACATAGATATCTACATAGATACACACATAGAAACACACACACATATTATATATATATATATATACATATATGTATGTATGTATAGACTATATATATATATATATATATATATATATATATATATATTTATAATATATGTGTGTGTGTGTGTGTGTGTGTGTGCATGTGTGTGCGTGTATATATAAGTATATACACATGTATATTTTACAGTGTATGTGTATGCGCGCTCTGGAAATGTTTGCGAGGATCTGGAGATTCTCTTGCGTCAAAGGGATAGCCTAATAGATTCAGATACAAACAAACTGATATTGCAACAACCAGATGCCGACATTCAGAATGTGTATGTATATTATTGACTCCAAAATGAAAATATATATGAAAAATATATATGTGCATCGTATATAGCAACAATGCTCTATGCAGCGCATATATGCAAACAAATATTCCATACAGAGCAGCGACACTTTATTCTTCAAGTGTTTTGGCCTTTTGTTTGTCAAGTTGTGTGTTTACAAAGAATTGAGATCAAATGTTTCCAATCTCCCATGTGTCTTTTCCCTCAAGCTCCTCCCTTCCCATTAATCCTTGTCGTCAAATATTGACAATGTGGATTTCACTATTTGCGCCCAAGGTGCGAAGAGTTGATGCTCGTCGTTGTAGAGAGAACAGAACGAAGTGTCTGCACAAAAATATATTTTGAGAACATGCCTCACAATTGGGAGCCAAGAGCTGACCTAGTCTGCCTGTCTATTTCGCACGTGTTAGGCATTTCTCGAATCTACAGCTGTAGGGCTGTTAACAGATTTGATACTGGGCCTGCCTCCATGAAATTGATACGTCAATGCACTCTCACAACGAAACTGCCAAACATCCAAAAAAATCGCAAAACATCTACGCCTACGGCACATTGGGAGTAAAAGAACTTAATGAGACTCAACGGAATTTCATCCTGTCACGCATTTAGTTGAAACCAATGAACGCAACAAACTTTCTATGATGATGATGATTGCTTTTATTTCTTTCAACAGTAGTTTAGTACCCTTGAATCAGGGTCTATGTAGTTCAAGTCCATGGGAATTTGAGTTCTCGGGGATTAGACGGAATCGAACCGACAACCTAGGGATTAACAGTCCTTCGCTCTGACCAACTGAGCCACGCTTGCACGTGAGGTCAATCCAGGCTTACGAATCGTGCCTACTGCGCAGTGTCTAGATACGGACGAACAAGACACTACGTCAGGCCCAGAATAGACAAGACGTCAAAAGGTTTCGTCTTCAGCAGCATTTTCGGTCACGATCATCCGGGAGCCCAGTGAGCTAGATGTCGCGTGTTGTCCTCAGCAGTTCCCGAGAATTGCTATGATACTCTGTTCTCTGTCCTCTTTGCTTGTCTAGGAAAATAGGCAAAAACGAAGAGCAGGCAAACATATTTTCTTTGACCTTGCGGTGCTCATCGATGAGTATTCGGCAAAGGAAGATGAGCCGTCTACCCGAGCTGTTCCAACTGAGTTTGCTCAAGACGTATCACGCTGAATATATAGAATGAATAGCCAAATACACATCTTTTCCTTGCATTGATGCGTTTTTGCAAATTAAATTCACTGTCACCCAAATCACTTTTGCCATTGCCAAGTCCTTCACCAACAATTTCGTGACATTCACTAATTTCAGGTCCCTACGAATAGTGCTCCTAGGAAGCAATGTATGGAGTTCAACCAAACTGTGGAGGGTGACGCTGAGGAACTTGCTGAAGCATGCCTGAAGTTTCTATTTTTTGGGAATCCGAGTGTAAGCATTATTAGACTTGAATGAAAGAAAGTGGACCAGGACACAACATTTGCAGTGTAATTTTGCACATTTTGCACATGTTGATACTATTGGTGGGGCTTTCGGCGCACGTTGGATTAGAGTGTTGTGTGTCGTATCAAAGTGAGTAGGACACTGCAGAGATCAGGGCGTGGCCTTTCGTGGCTTTTACTTTGATGGCATTATTCGCGACTTTTATTGTCACAGTGACCTTCGGGTCGAGTCTGATGCCGGTAGTCTACTTTTCAGTCGATTTCCTCTGGGAGGAGGCTGATTTTGACTCTTCCGAGTCCTTGCATTCGTCCTTCCTGTTTCGAGCGGTGGTCGGAGGGATGATGTCGCATGAAGTGGGGCGGAATAGACATTTTGACGCTGAGGAATCAAGGGTTTCTTGTAGGCTTTTTTCTGTTGGGCTGTTTCGTTGGACACAATCAGTTTCGACTTACCATCTGAAAACTACACGTGTAGGTAGATGTTGCTTAAGATGTGTACTACATATTACAATTACCCTCATACGACATAATGTGAACTTGGTTCATAGCTGATTAAGTTCTGTTCTTCAATTTCTAATCGGACATACTGATGCTGTTCAGGTGGGGTTGGCTGTTTTTTGAACAACGCAGATTCCAGGTGGAATCCAGTTTACAAGGCATTTCATTCAATTTGTTCCTGTGCAAACGAAACAATTCGTCGGTGGTAATATAAACGTGATCTTGACGCGGCAAACATGCGGCCAGCACTAAAGCATTGCTTCGGGAAGCAAAGGCTGGGCACTAGTATTTTATTTTCCCATTCAAATTTGCTGTATGTTCACAATATCAAAATGTAGAGGAGACTGAGATCTAAGTCTGTGCACAACTTCGGTACTTGCAAAGAGCATGCCGCTGCGCGTTGGCAAATAACGACAAATTTTGCTGCCAAACACATTTTTCATCGGAATTCGCCAATGCTCAGCGTCAATCTTTTTGCTCGTACCGAAGTTGTTCACAGATCTGGATTTGGCTGTTGTCTACATTTTGATATGGGAAAATACAGCAGATTCGTATGGAAAAATGAAATGCTAGCGCTCAGCCTTTGCTTCCCACGGCCATGCTCGAGCGTTGGCCGTTTGTTTGCTGTGTCAAGATCACGTTTGAAATTACTACCGACGAATTGGTTCGTTTCCAAAAAGAACAAACTCGATGAAATGCCTTGTAAATTGGATTCCACTGCGAATCTGCGTTCGTTCGAGAGATACCCAACCCCACCTTAATATGTTAGAAAACATGTATCGATGAAAAACATATTCTGTTCAAGAGCATGTTTTTTTTAAACAACATGTAGTGTTATTCAGCATACGATCATTACACAATATATATTATAGACGGACATATATCTTACACTACATATAATGTTATACATATATGTCTTGTATAACATATATGTTTAAGCAACAGAACTACATCACTTAAAGATGTAAACAACATATAAAAGTCATTCAATTGTATACAGCAAATGTAATGATCATTGATGTATTTAAGACATAAACAACATATATTTGATCTTTATGTAACATATTATTGAAGAGTACACCATCAAACACGCCATTCGTAGTCCTTTTCTAAGACCAATCTGTAATGGGTACTTCCGATACTTGTTTCGCATCCACATTTTGATTGTACTACCTTGTTTCCACTTTGTGTTAGTGAGAAGATGTTTACCCCTTTTCCTTCTGCGTTGGAGACTTTCTTTAGGTCCATCGCTGTTGCATGGCACTTAGTGGCGGAACACGAAGGTTGATATGTATTCTTGTGAGTATATGTGAGGTTACGCCCCCTTTTCACGTTTAGGCACCGCGCGCCCTCTCGACCTCTGGCGATCTACTCCATTCCAAGCGGGAGGTTTAAATCGACGCTACACCGAAGCATTCCTTCTTCTCCTCGAGCACATACGCCTGTTTGAAGCGCGTGTACGCATCGCAGCTGATTTTCCGTAACAGTGGCCACAATTCAAGTTGGCGAGGCAGATACTGAATCCAGTCCTGGAATAAGAGTGCCTCGAGCTCGCAAATTGAGGCAAGTGACTGCCACTTGAAAGCCTCGCGCCTTGACGCAACTACCCCTTTCAGTTCAAGTTCAAGTTTGCTATGCACACCGCGTTTCACCCCTTGCCGGCGTGTTTGCGCTCCGTCAACGCTTTCAAGCGGAAGCCTTTGTTCTTTCCACAGTCGTAGTTGGAAGCTGCCCTCGCCATGTTGAAAAAAGGTCACCCGGTCCGGTGACACAATCCAGCAAATTTCAAGAAATGTTTTGTTT
>Ga0209390_10004791_pt1 | contig 19956 bp, 15 predicted proteins | sample BON01_FD_187212 | JGI IMG/M metagenome (GOLD analysis project Ga0209390, IMG submission 187212) | Freshwater microbial communities from Lake Bonney liftoff mats and glacier meltwater in Antarctica - BON-01 (SPAdes) (version 2) | ecosystem: Environmental > Aquatic > Freshwater > Ice > Glacier...
CATAAATCGCGGACTGGAATCGGAGCGTTCGATAAATGACACCGGGATCGCGGGCAAACTTGTAATCGAGCGGAGCGGCTGTTCCATCTTCGAAGAACAGAACCTCATCAATACGACCTCGCAGGCAGTAACGTTCGCTGACCAGACTCACATCGATACGCTTATCCACGGCATTCAGGCGCTTTCTGAGATAACTGCGATTCGTGTTCTCGCGTGTCTCGTGCAGCGCACGGCCCATCTGAACCTTGGCGCGTCGTTCCTGAAACTCGGGCAGCATCTGGTATTTTTCGAACCAGGTGAAACGAGGGCAGTACAGATGTTCGAGTACATCACTGACGGTCAACAGAATACCTGAAAAGTCGAGGTCCATAATCGTTTAAATCATTCAAATCCTGCAACAACAACGCGCGTCCTTCTTTATTCAGTCGAAAGCCATTGTCTTTCTGGTCGAAGAGTTCCGGATTGATTTTTCGAGCGGCGAAAAGGTTGATACAAACACGTTCCGCGTGGACTCGGAACAATTCCACCAGATCAAAGACCAGTGACAGTTTATTGTAGTTGTCGGTGTGCAGCAGACCGATGTACGGATCGAGACCTGAGATCATGCAGGCACGCTCGACCAGGTTGTACAACACACCGTAGGCGTAATTGAGCAGGCAGTTGAATTCGTCTTTGGCCGGAGACCGACTGCGTCCGCTGAAACGAAATCGCTGTGGAAGTGCCAAAGATGTTCGATCGCCAGGCGAATGACATCTGTTGAAAGATGCACGCCGGTCGCCAGCAAGATGCTGTCCACCTTCTCCGGCGAGAGCAACGCCTTGCGATCATTCGCCATGACTAGGAACATGCCATCCTGCTTTCGCAGACTGGTGCCAAAAGTGTTCAGGATGAGCTGCATGGTTGCACCGGTTCGAGACTTCCGAATCCTTTGGAAACCGACTTCCCCAACCCCATACTTTGGGGAATGTGGAAGTTGATCGTAAATTCACCGACAAACCCCAGCATGGGCATACCTTTGTGCTTTGTGGTGACTTCACGCAGAGAAGATTCTGCAGAAAGGCGCTCGGCGATTCTGACGCCAAAAGATTTCGCCAAGGCGAGGCAGTTATTGCACAGTTGCCGATTCAGGAATTCCATGCGATCGGTTGCCGGCATCGATTCGTACCGCCGATGATTCTCTTGATTCAGTGCCAGCCATGGTCGTCGAAAACGATATTGGATTCGTTCGGCACTTTGGCCCAGAGTGACCTGGGATACTTTCAGTGTTGTGTCAATGATTGTGCGATCTGTGTTTCCCATTCGCACGGCCCGGCTGAGAAGACGAACCTTCATTAACTCTTCGGCACCTTCCTCCACGGCGATGATCAACGGGCCATCATTGTCCACCGCATAGATGACTCGGGGAGATCGATAAATCAGACCGTGTTCTCCATGCTGATGAAGCAGATCCAGTTCGGGAAACATGTGCGCCAGTGCGCCGCGCACATGAGCAGCGAGTGGCAAGGGGCGAAGTGGTGCAATATTCAATCGCAATCGAGCCATTAGAAGGTTGCGAATTGCTGAATCGGTATTGGTGTTGCTCTGTTCTGTCATGGGTTGGCCTTTCAGGCCGGGGAACTTTGGTATCTGATCAATAGATTTCCGTGCCAGCAACTTTGTCCAGTGAGAGACCGACTTCGTCGTTGTAATATATGTGGTTAAGAAACCAGAATGACGGAAAGTCGGCATTTGGAAATGGTTCGGCGACGTCTTCCGGGCGAAACGACTTATTCAGCCACGCCGTGACCGTTACCAGAGCGATGCGCGGCCCGAGATCGCGTAACCTGCGACGACGCTTCCATCGATCTTTTTCTTCATACGCGGCAACAATTTCGTCACGCAGCGATGGATCGAGCTTTTCGACGACGAACGAGACTTGTCGGTTATTGTCGCCGCGTAGTTCGCGTTGAATGTTGATGTCATCGTGGGCGAAGCGTGCCCATTTTTCCGTGAGGTCAGACCCACCGTCCTTCTTTTTGGCGAGTTCTGCAAAATATTGCTCCACAAGGTCAGTGACGTCTTCTTCATTGACAACGGGCGTTAATCGTAGAAGCTCGGCGGATGAACTGAGTGCGATTTTGTCATAGATATAGTCGCCAAAAGCCTTATGAACCGTTCCATCCGGAAGTTCGTTGAGCAGCCGGACGACACGCACTGTCTGTCGAGGCCGCGTGCCATTGCGGTTGCACCGACCGGCCACCTGAACCAGCGAATCGAGCGGCGCAAAGTCGCGAATGACAAAGTCCATGTCGATATCAACACCGGCTTCAACACACTGAGTGGTCACGGCAATGCAGGCATCACTGCCTTTGATTCGTTCGATTCTGGCGAGCCTGTCACGCGGAACGATGTCACTGGATAACAACATCAGTTCATGCGGCAGATCGCTCGTTGCGTCTTTCAAGGTACGATAAACGTCCTGAGCGCATCGGCGCGTATTGAAGACCAGGAGCCACTTTTTCACTTCCGGTGCTGAAGCTACTTCATCGGCTATTTCACCCAGCCACTGCGATAGTGGCTGTTCGTGTAAGTCGATTTCGATTTGGTAGCGAGGTTGCGCGTAGTGTCGTGGCTGATCAATCAGATCGAGTCGTGATGCGGGAGGAATAATGCCGGGTTGCGTGGCCGTCATCAGCAGCAATCTTGAACGTCCAGCGGCGGCCAACTCCGTGAGTAAGGTGCCAACCGGGTGCCACAGATGGACCGGAAATGCCTGCACTTCGTCAATGATTATCAAAGCATCGCAGAGATTGTGAAACCGCTGCTGATGACGCGACTTTGCATCCATCAGCGCGAGCAGAAACTGGTCGAACGTGGTCAGCACGATTTCGGATCGCCAGGTGTCCAGCATGAATTCTGCCTGCCCGAACGCCACGTTTTTTGCATCACCTTCAAGTGACTCTGTTTCCACATCCATGTGATCACGCAACGACAATGAGTGGCTTGTCTGCAAATGACCATCGTTGGAATGGTCTTGCAAACCCAATAGTTCCCGATACACCTTCGCTGTTTGTTCGATGACGGAAAGAAACGGCAACACGACGAGGATCTTTGGACGTACGCCTGTTTCACGCTCCATCCGGGCTCGCCAATGCATTGCCCATCCCGCCGCGCAGCGAGTTTTGCCGAGGCCCGTCGGCAACGTAAGCACTCTCGGACGATAATCGTCGCCATCTGAGTTCGCGTCATTGATAACGACCTGATAGGCAGACCGACGCTGCTGGTTGATGGCGGACGTCGAGTCGCCGGGTGGTAACTTGTCTTCAACGAGTGTAGCCGGATAGCTGCGGGGCCGGACGCCGAAATATTTCTCGACAGTCGGATGAATCAACAATGCCTTGTCAGCTTCCAGCAGGCAGGAGAAACAAAACTGCACCGCCAGACGAATTCGGACCAATTGATCGAGCCTCCCATCTTCGAGTTGCTCGGGCCAGTCCCGTTGCACGAGACGCATCGCGTTTTTGTAGACGCCATCGAAGCCATCGTTCTTCAGTCGCTTCAGTGAATTTTCGAGCGATGGATGAGCTGACGCAACGTCCGTAGACAGATTCTGTGCCTGGTCTGCCAGCAACTCTCGCTGGCTGTCGAAGGTCGTGTTCAATGTGGCCATCGTGGGCAATCGACTATGATGTCCGCGAATGGCCATTGTCAGCAGTAGCGGCAGGTACCAAGGTTGTTGTGTTCGAAAGTAATCCGCCGCCAGCAGTGCGCCCAATGGTGTGTGCGTTTTCTGTTCGTTTGACGCCGCGTTTTTGGCGACCTTTTTCTGCCATCCTTCCGTGTCGCAAATGTACTGCTGAAAGAACACAGTCGCTTTGGCGATGTCGTGCCATCCGGCTAGAAAATGCATCACCTGACGCACATTGATATTCATACTCTTGAACGCATCGGCACGATGTCTGTCCAGAATCGCCATGGCCGCAACTTCAACGTCATGCAGATGTTGCTGGAGTGGTTTGTCTGGATGCGAGAACAGCATTTGCGATGCCCTTTCAGGGCGTTTGGTTTTTGTTGAATTGCTAACCCAGCGCGTTGCCCTGGGCTGACATGCTATGGCCTTTCAGGCCGAAACGCGGATAATGATGGCCTTTCAGACCGGAACACGGACAACGATGAATTTTCAGGCCGCCTCTTTAAGGTCGAAACAGTTGCGTTTCGCCCCAAAGGGGCACAGCATATCAGCCTGGGGCAAATGAATCCGCGAATGCGGATGAACGCCGCCCCAGGTACTCTGGACACACCCGAACATTGCCCTGAAAGGGCAACGCAAATTTTCCGCTCCATCGCACCAGTTAATCCCACGCATACCGTTCATCAATTTCGATTCCATGTCGCTGACACAGGAGACGCAATTCGTCCTGAAACGTCATTTTTTTATGATGCTCCTGCTGATTTTCAATGTAGCGTCGGACCTGATCGATGTTGGATTCGCTGACAGAGAACGCGGCGTATCCTCCCTGCCAGTAAAAACCGGGATACTTGGTCCCATCCGATTTCATCCACCCTGAACTGGCTTTCTTGACTTCACCAATAACGTCCGTGAGTTTTTGATTTTTAGAGAGGCTGAACAACGCATGGACGTGATCTTCAACGCCTCCGATGATAAGGGCCTGACTTTCCATCGTTTTGAAAACACCGGCCTGAAACGCATACAGCGCCGGGCGAACGTCTTCGGGAATCCATGCCATGCGATTCTTTGTGCTGTAAACCAGGTGAATCAGGTTTTTGACAAGCGATTGCGACATGGGAAGCCCTTTCTAATTCGGTTGCCATGCCCTTTCAGGGCGTTTGGTTTTTGTTGAATTGCTAACCCAGGGCGTTTGCCCTGGGCTGACATGCGATGGCCTTTCAGGCCGGAACGCCCACATGCGATGATCTTTCAGGCCGCCTCTTTAAGGTCGAAACAGCTGCATTTCGCCCCAACGGGGCACGGCATGTCAGCCTGGGGCAAGTGAATCCGCGAATGCGGATGAACGCCGCCCCAGGTTCTCTGTACACACCCGAACATTGCCCTGAAAGGGCAACGCAAATTCGTGCTTTGCCCTTTCAGGGCGTTTGGTTTTTGTTGAATTGCCAACCCAGGGCGTTTGCCCTGGGCTGACATGCGATGGCCTTTCAGGCCGGAATTCAATCAATATTTTACAAAAACGTTATCGGCTGGTCGCCGAACTGCCACGCATGACCGGTGTGAAGCGGAATCGCTCGACCGTTCATTTCCATGAAGTAGTCTGCATGTGAAAAGATGCGGTCTTCGGTAACGTCTCTCGGCAAACGGATTTCCTGAACTGCGGGTGAATCGCCGTCGTTGTATCTGAGTTCCATCAGTCGTCTCAGCGACGGCGGAGTTGCCTGATCCGTTCGACATAACGTCTCGATGGCGTGTTCACCTTCGGGAAGTTGGTCTGCTTCGGCGAGGTGCTGTTTCTGTAATCGAGCAATCATCCATGCCGTTCCCATGCAAGGCGTAAAGTGACATGCCGGAATGTCGGCACGAAATCGGGTGACCAGATCGTCGAACCAACGGCGGCCTTCATTCGAACCCACGAACACTTCGAAATCCGGGTTGAGCAACCATTCCTGCGTCACCTGACTGGCGGCACCTCGCCCCCAGTCAGATGTTTCATCCCAGGCTGTTCCGGATTTCGCCGGTTTCAGCCGTATGGAAATCGGATTGATGATTCCCGTTCGTTTACGCACGTTGGCTTTGTGGTAGTGACGCACAGGCATCGATTCGCGAATACGAAGGCCAACTGCAGCATCTGCAAGTTCCATGGGCACAGCATCCTTGGACAGACCAAGAATCGCACCCAACAGTCCAAGCAATGCTGTTCGCGGAGGCACCGGATAAGATAATGCGGACGCATTCATCTCAGCCCGCATGAAGTGCCCCACCCGCCCGAAATAGCGAAACGCAAGAGTCTGCATGATCAGGCTCCCATAGAATCGAAGTCGAGTTTTTGCCATGAAGCAGGCAATGCCGAAGTGAACTGCACGTCCGGGTGGACCGCAACACGCACAGATTCCACCTGACTACAACTCAGTCGTTCAATCAGCTTGCTGCAATCCAGCTTGTAGTCCTGAGGTCCCGCGAGATCGGATTCCAGGATTTCCGTGTTTGGCACAACTGTGACGTAATCCAGCAGACAACCGTATTGAAACTCAGACTTCGATTTGTAGGTCACATCGACCAGCAGTCGCGGCACCTGACCGGCCTTGCTGCGAGTGTTCGCAGTTGGCGAGCTACTGACGCTTTTCCATAGCGCCGTCAGTAGAAGTTCGTAGTCCGCGTCCGTCAGTCGTGACAGTCGGGCTGAGTGTTCGTTCGCCAAGCCGTTGAAAGCGAACAAGCCATATCGCAGACCATAGAACGTAGTGAACGTGCCCTGAGTCTTCTCCGCGGAACTGGCGAAGATGGATGTTCCTGCGATGTCAACTTCCTGCGGCTTGTTCTTGGATTCTCCCATGTTGATCTGCACGGCCCCGGTCAGAGTTTTCGGACGAGGGGCGACGTCGGTCCAGCCTTCCACAGGTTTGAACGCCAGCGAGCTTCCGAATAAGCGAGCATCAATGAACGCTTTCAGAATGATGGTGACCAGCTTTTTACCCAAAGGCTCTGACGAATTATCCGACGAGACTTCGGCTTCAGATTCTGCGTCCGAATCCTCCTCATCGCCCTTTTTCTTTGCCTTTGCTTTCTTTTGTGGTTTGCTGGCAGCCAACTTCAGGTATTTCCCATGCGAATATCGTACAGAAACAGGAATTCATGGCGGTTGGAAAGAGTGTCGGTCATTGAGTATCTCCGTTCTTTTTATTGTCGGGCTTTTCGGTGAAAGTGAAGGTATAGGACATCGACATGCCCAGCATCAGAAAATACAGAACCTTGTCGTCGGGCAGGTCACGGGAGCTGACATCGTCACCGATCATGGTCCCCAACTGACCGAGTTCAGTTTCGATTTCATGAAGGCGCAGAAACTTTTTGGCAATGCCAAGCGAGTGATACTCCAACAGCTTCGATGAAATCTTCGCGTACAGTTCAGGCAGATCGGCGGATCGAATTCGGCCGCTTCGAAGCCAACTGAGTGCGTTGGATGCCACGCTTACCTTTGCCTTTTCTGCCTGAACGTAAATCAAATGCCCATACAGCACGCCCAGCAGGAACGTGAATTGTTTGGCGGAGTTGTTCAACCCCTTTGCCTGGGCCAACAGCGGCTTCAAGCCGTCCTGAGTCGGTTCGTACACATGGTCCTCCCTTGCGAAAACGCCGATCCTTGAATCGGCAAGGTATGCCAGAAACATCGTCACATGACGAATCCAGCCGTTGACCGTCAACGGCGTTCTTTTCTTTGGAGCGTTTGCTCCTTCATGTCGCAGCTGGAAGACCACGCCGCTACTTTCATTTTGCTCCAAAAGCATGACGACATAGGCACGAGCGGTCTGAGCAATCTGTTTCCAGAAGTTATCTGGAATCATCAGATGGCGGTGATAGACCGCCGCAAATAACTCACGCAAAAGATTGTGACGCTGCGGACTAGCGTTTTGCGCCTTGACGGCCGCTCCGCCAGGCCGATAGATCAGTTCTGTTGCCAATGAATGGGTCAGATTAAGCGGCCGACGGACTAACGGGTCGGCATGTTTTGGATGAAACGGGTTGGTCGACTTGTTGTACTCGCTTTGAATCCGATTCAGTTCTGCCAGCCGACTCGGCAAAACATGAGTGATCATCCCGGTCGCTTCTTCAAATTTCTGAGCAAACGAGGCCCAAAGCAGCGTGACTGACGCGACAGACCCGTCTTCCTCGGCCAGGTATTCCAGTAACCGTCCTTCCTTCCCTTGAATTGCGTGCTCAACATTTGGCACAGATTTGGTTTCATAAATTGACAGCCGCTCACGTGCATTCAAAAGCCAATGGACGAATTGAACATTATCGCCCGGCCAGATACTGCCATCCGTATCGCAAGCAACGCAGATTATCGGAGACCGACCGGAAAGCTTTGCCCCAACAATGACTTCAACTACAGCATTGAATGCGTCATCGACGACGCGGGCTTCTGCATCACCTGTATTGCGGAATTTGGTTGCCGTCAGTGCATCGACAATCCGTTGAAAATAAGGAGCAGACACGTTGTTCGTAGTCGCCAAATCCTGAAATCGCTTTAAAGTCGTATTTCGTTTGGAGGCCTGCAGACCTTTTTTGACATCGGCTTTAAACACGGGTGTCAGGTATGCTGCATTGGGAGCCACCTTGATGAATGGCAGCCGATACGATTGGCCCGCCTGAACCTCTTGCTGGTCAAGCCGAGCTGTTCCCGTTTCATCCAGCCACAACACAAACAGTGGCGTCTCAACTTGATGCGGTTCCGTAAGAAACGCCAACCGCTTCTGTTCCTCTGTCAGGTCTGTTGATCCCAGATTTCCTCCGGATTCAACAAACGCTTTGCCGAGGTTGTACATGTCAATAATCATTGCTGTTGCTTTGCCCTTTCAGGGCGTTTGGTTCTTTTTGAATTGCTAACCCAGGGCTGACATGCGACGGCCTTTCAGGCCGACAGGCAGTGATGCTGTGGCCTTTGAGGCCGGAACATATTTGTAGTGAGTCAAGTTGCGATGAACGTGTATTCATTTCGTTTCCTCCATATGCTGGCTGATGGCCTCGGCCTGCCGTCGCACTTCATTCTTCAACTCCTCGGGCTCCAGCACTCGGCAGTCCGCCCCCCAGTACAGCACCCAGCGGCGGATTTCGATGAGGCTGCTGACTTGTAAGTGCATGATCACGCTGCCATCGAGTTGATCTTCCAGTGTCTGTGTGTGGTGCCAGACTTTTTCACGGATTCGGCCCGCCATTTCCACGCGGAACTGCAATCGTACGTTCCATGTCTGATCTCCTTCACCTCGCACAGCGCGAAAACTGTTGCCAAGGTAGGTGGTGATGTCGAAATTATCCGGTCGCTGAAATTTCTGGCCAGTCGGCTCCGTACGTCGGATACGCACGGTGGAGAACATCCGCACTTCGCGCCGAGTGTGACAGTAGGCAATCAAATACCAGTCATTGTCCACCAGCGACAAATGCAGAGGATCGACAATGTGATCGGTCTCAAGATTCTGGGAAGCCGACCAGTACAGAAGTCGCAGTTGTCGAGATTGCTGAATCGAGCGTGTCAGGCTATGAAATGTTTCCACATCCTGCGTGGTCAGGACGCACGGCGTTACGGAAAGTGTGTCGGCGGCTGCAGCAAGACTGACAGTGATTTCTTCCGGCAGCATGCGAGTGATTCGATCAAACGCTCGTGCCAAATCCGTTTCAAACGGTGTGCCGCGATATTGCCTGATCAGCCGTTCCGCGAGGAACACACTGACAAGTTCGCCTTCGGTGAGTTGAAACGCGGGCAGCGTCCATGAGAGATCGGTCAGGTGATAGCCGTTGCGTTTCCGGCAGAATTCCAGTGGTGACTCATCAGGTATTCGGAGCAAGTCTACACATGCCACCACGACACACGTTGTCGTACCAAATAAGAAATCCGGAACTTTTGATAGAATCTGACCCCGATATTTCTTGTGGGATGAGTCGAAAGAACCTGAGGGACGATACAGCTTTTACAGAAACTTAGTGCTATCCTCTGCCGGCCCATCAGGGCCTGAATCGCATCTTGAATTCTGACTTCTTCTGTAATTTTATTTGTGTCGAAGATGACCGCATCGCTGAATCAGCAATTAACCCCCGTTGTGGTTCGACGGTCAACACAGCGCCGCTGGGTCTTTCGAATTCTGGCGATCACATGCGCTTCGATTGTCGCCGTGCTGCTGGCTGAGATAACTTTGCGACTGTTTGTCCCTGACACACGATCTCCGTATATCTACGATGAATTCACCGGCACGCGACTTGAGCCCGGACATAAGTTTGTGTTTCAGTCGGAAGGTTATTCGTCGAATGTGATCAATTCGCGAGGTCTGCGAGATCGCGAACATACGCTTAAAAAACCAGCAGACACGTTTCGAATTGCGATCCTGGGCGATTCGTTCAGCGAAGCATTTCAGGTTGCTCAGGAGAACACGTTCTGGTCAGTTCTGGAACGCGACCTTCAGGCGACATCGGAATTGAAAAACCGAAATGTTGAGGTCATTAATTTCGGTGTCTCCGGCTTCGGTACGATTCAGGAATGGCAGATGCTGGAACACTATGTCGGCGACTATGCGCCGGATCTTGTTCTGCTTGCGTTCCTGCCTGGCAATGATGTCCGCAACAATTCACGACAACTCGAATCCGACCATCGTCGCCCGTTTGCAGAACTGAACGATGGCAAGCTGCAACTGGATTTTTCGTTTCGTGATGATCCAGACGAAAAACGATTTCGGCAGCTCACGTGGTCCGCTTGCAAAGACCAGGCGATCCGCCATTCACGCGTGATCCATCTCCTCTATCGAGTTCTTGAGAACTGGCGATCGCGAACAGCATCTCAGAGTACGCCCAACACGGGTTTCGCCAATGCTGATGAAGCAGGCATCGACAGCGCGGTCTTTGCACCGCCGAAGACTGATGCCTGGCGAGAAGCATGGGAGATCACGGATCGAGTCCTGGAAGCGATGCAGACAGAATCCAGAGCGATGGGGGCTCAATTTGTCGTCGTGATTCTGAATAACTCGGTGGAAGTCCATCCTGATCCGGAAGTCACGCTGCAACTCGCCCGAAAACTTGGCTCCGTCGATCTAAAAGAGCCGCAACGCAGAGTCATGGCGAGTGGCCAGCGGTATGGATTTCCTGTCATCGATCTGTTTGAACCGATGCAGGAGATCGCTCGCGAAGACCACGTTTTCTTTCACGGCTTCCATAACACTTCACCAGGGACTGGTCACTGGAATGAAAGTGGCCATGCCACAGCTGGAAAACTCATCGCACAACAACTGGCACAATTGCTGAAGAGTGAGACTTCAGACCAAAGCACGCCCGAACGGTCAACGCCGTGAAGGATCTTGTAGCCGGATTCGTGAGAATTCGGGCATTCGCCGTGAACCTATTCCGAAGTCTCACGACTTCGGCTACGAAACGCAGTCTGTCACGACCATTGCTGCGGCTGCTGTTGTGGCGAAACCATGGTATTGGGATTGCATGTCGCTGGTGGCACATTGACAGGGCTGTTGAAGACTTCGTGATACACCGTAAACAACGCGCCAAAGGTCAACGGCATGATCAGGATTGCTCCCACGTAGCAGGCACACATGCCCAGCATCGTAACCAGATAATGCACAAACAACATTCCGCACAACGGACCAAAGTTGTGCCATGCCGCCCGAGCACTCAGCGTTACTGATTCCCACGCGCCAGTGCCACGATCAACGATCAATGGAAATGCGAATATGAACGGAATATAGATCACAAGTGACAGGAAAATAATCAGCGGATAAATCGTGATGAATGTCCCAAGCACTTGTGCTTCGTTGTTACCAGCGGTCGCAAGCATGAGCAACATAAAGATGATCAGTGGCAGCATCACGGCCATCGAAATGGCGATGAAGATAAGCATCACCAGAAGTGAGTTCAGAAAGACGTCAAAGCCTTTGAAAAGAGTCTCGAATCGCACCTGAATGCCGTTCATGCGATAGCGAAAGCATAGATACATGCCACACATCATGGGGCCTGTCATGATGCCCAGCGGTACTAAGGAACCGATCAGAATCGCGATCAGACAGATTCCGACAAACAGCCAGTACTGATCCCCAAGCATCGCCTTTGCCTCTTTACAGTCGCTCGATCGGTCTGGCAGAGATTCTGCGAAATTCTTCAGAACCTTGCGGGCCAAAACCAGAAAATTCATCGGGCGCGGCAAACGGATTCGACATGGTGAGTCTCACCTTGATTACTGAACTGAGTTAAGAATCGACGAAGTCCCCGGATGGAGAAACCGCCGAAGGCTAACTGTTTTCGGGTCCCTATTGAAGCGAATCCCGAACCGTGTGAGCCCCCATGACTCCATCCTGCGCAGGCAAAGGTGCCCAATTCCCATTGTGGTACCGCCAAAGAATCACCATTTGGCGCGGGGGCATGGGTGGATACAATCCGCGGCTTAGAATTCTGGCGATCTGAAACGGTCGCCCGCCGCGAAATGACTGAATCTGGAAAATCATCGATGGAAGCCGGAATTGTCGGCCTGCCGAATGTCGGCAAGAGCACACTATTTAACGCCCTGACTTCATCCACAGCCGCTCAAAGCGCGAACTACCCGTTCTGCACGATCGAGCCGAATGAAGGGATCGTCAGTGTGCCTGATGCGCGACTGACTCGAATCACCGAATTCATTCCTCCACAGAAAGTCATCCCGGCGATTCTGAAATTGGTGGATATCGCTGGTATCGTGAAAGGCGCCAGCGAAGGCGAAGGGCTTGGTAACAAGTTTCTAAGTCATATCCGTGAAGTGGACGCGATCATGCAGGTCGTGCGCTGCTTTGTTGATGACGACATTACACATGTCGGCGGCGGCGTGAATCCGCTGTCCGATATCGAAGTCATCGAAATGGAATTGATGCTGGCGGATATGCAGACGCTGGAGAACTCGATCCCGAAGGCTCAACGTGCTGCCAAGAGCGGTGACAAAGACGCAAAGCTGCGCGCGACGGTTATGGAGAAGTGCCAGGAAATCGTGAACGCAGGCAAACCGTTGCGAAGCGCTGAATTTACAGACGAAGAACGGACTGTCGTAAGAGCCATCGGTCTGATGACAGCCAAGCCAATTCTGTTCGTAGCGAATGTGGCAGAGGATGATCTGGAAGGCAAAAGTCCGCTTGTGGATCAAGTTCGCAAATACGCAGCCGAACACGGCGCGTCGGTTGTGCCGGTGTGTGCGAAGCTGGAAGCAGAACTCGCGGAACTCGATGAAGCAGATCGTCAGGAAATGCTGGAATCTGTCGGACTGACGGAACCGGCACTTGGACCGTTGGCACGAGCTGCCTACAAAACGCTGGGACTGCAGAGTTACTTCACTGCCGGTGAAAAAGAAGTTCGCGCCTGGACAATTCCTATTGGAGCGACCGCACCTCAGGCGGCTGGTGTCATTCATAGTGATTTTGAACGCGGATTTATTCGCTGCGAAGTTTATACCTTGCCGGATCTTGTCGCTCACAAGACCGAAAAAGACATCCGCGCGGCGGGCAAACTACGGGTCGAAGGGAAAACCTACGTCATGCAGGATGGTGACATTTGTCACTTCCTGTTTAACGTTTAATTCTGAATCACTCGCCCGCAGTGCGGCCAAGAGCAATATCGAAGTCGTTCATCGCGGGAACCATCATGGCAACCGAAGTAAATCCGTAGGCGACACAAATCCAGAAACACACGCCAAGGTTGCCGCCCAGAAGAAAATCCGTAATCGCATAGAACGTCAGAAACGGCAACATGATCGACGCCAAGGTCAGCGCGCCGGACGGATTGCGGTAGGTCAGTGACGTATAAAGCCCCAGACTTCCAAATCCGATGAACAGGATGAAGCTTTGCAATTGAATCGCGAACGATGACCGTGCCTCAACCAGCAGCAACATAAAGATGAAGATACCGATGAACAGAAAGAACATCGTTCCAAGACTGTGACCAATCGCCGTTCTCGAATTCTGATAGGTCAATCCCGCATGAATTCCCAGTGTCACGGCGAAAATGTTCAACACCAGAAAAGCGACACTCAAGTACAGTACGTTCTCAGCCGTCATGCTCGGAATTCGGCCCAGCAATGCCATGCCCATGATCATCAGCAAAGGCGTCAGAATCATTTCGCGCGAGTTCCACAGCGCACCCCCGATCTTCCCAAGGATAAATTCACTGGGTCGCAGATCTGTGACCAGCAAAATATCCAGAGTGCCTCCATCACGCTCGTTTGTGATTGAAGTCACAGCCTGAGCGTTCGTCAGGATCAGGCTTAAGATACCGATACCGAGAAATGCAAAAGCCGGTGCAGTGACCATTCCCAGCACAAGATCGCTGTTCGTCGAACCGGTAAATATCGCGGAACCGGCGATCAACAACGTCAGTACCAAATAGGCCAGTTTGATCCAGATCATGCGACGCCCGTAGGCTCGCGTTCGCATTTCACGCCAGATGATGGGACTATCCCAGACGACTCGATGAATACGGCCCGTGGCTGGTACAGTGGCGGCAGATTTGTCAGCTTCTGATGGATCAATAAGTTCTCCGTCCATCAGATTTGCCGGTGCGGATTCCGCCACGGATTGATGCATCTCACGGGAGGGATTCCAGCGTCGCAATTGCGTAATTGTGACCACCGACAACACGCATGAAAGTGTCAGCAGTGTGGCGACAGTCGGCAATGCGGAAACAACGATCGGGCCGATTTCAGTCTGGCCGGCGGGATCAAGCACATTCATCAATCCGGCATAAGGCGACGCCAGTGCCAGCATCGGATTGACAAGAATTCCTAATCCGTAGGCAACCAGAACAAACAGCACCACTCCCAGCACGCTGATGGCCAGAGTTTGAAACGTTTTGTCACGCCAGAACGCAACAAAACAACCCCAGCAGCCGGCCGCCAGCGCGGCGGAACCAACGACTGCTTCGGCCCACAATATCTGGGACCACGTGATTCCGCCCAACAGTTTCAGGAAACAAAACACTGGCAGCGACGTCGTCAACAACACACCCACAATCAAAAGGCTCGCCAGGAGTTTTCCAATGGCAAGCTCATGATTTCTGAGATCCGTCATTAACAGCAGGATCAGCGTCTTGCGGTCTTTTTCCTGAGCCACGTTGGATGCCGTGAAGACGGTCGCGAAGAACATTCCGAGGGTCAACTGCAGCAGAGCGAACACTTTGAAAGTCATTGCACTGAATGACGCCACATCGCCTGCGAAAAGAACGTCCTGAAATCCGATCGTCGCCTGTCGAATACTGTAGAACAGTACCAACAGCCCGGCGACAAATCCGGAACGCATCAGATAATGACTCAGTCGTCGTGGCGCGGTCAGCGCTTCTCGAACAAATATAGGACCGGCTGCCACTCAACTGCTCCGTGAAACATCTTCCCGTGCGATTCTGAACTTCAACAGGACACTATTTCTTACGTGACCGGCTTTCAGTCAGGAATTCTCGTTCGATATCCATGTGCATATCGGGATTTGATTCCCAAACACCTTTCAGAGGATAGTCGGCGGCTTCAGTTGTGCCATTGTTCTGATGGACGGCTTTCCAGAATCGGACGGTCAGCATAGCCTCTTCGCGATAGGCAGAGTTATCCACAAAGAACTTTGGATACTTATTTGATGCTTCCAGCCACTTGACCATTGAGGTTTCCAGAAGTGTCTGGGCTTCTGAAACCTGACTTGTCCCATCGGGCAGAACATTATTGTACCCACGGCCTTCTGCATATGCTTTCTTAGCGTTGGAGAATGCCTTATGAGCTTCAATGGTGACTGGATCGCCTTCGGTTTCAGCAAAATCTCGCCAATAGCGGTAGTGGACCATATCCACACTGCCATTCCAGACTCGCTTCTGCATGCTTAGGTCAACGCCATTCGCTGCCGCCATCGTTTCCAGCTCCGCTTCAGAACTGTTGAGCATGTATTTATGACTGTCGAGACCAAGGAATGGGTACTTGCCGTAATCGTTCATCCATTCATCATAAGCCTGCTTCCAGATTGAAGCGGTCAGCGTTGTACTGGCACTTTCTTCGGCCGGATTGCCGTTATCGTCCACCGCAATGCCTGGAGTTGCTGACGTTGGCACGGCACCTTCGCCATAGAATTTGCCTTCTTTCGTCAATGCTTCGGCATAGCTCATCAGAGATTTCACAGGTCCCTGGCGGAAGAACACATGGGTCATCCCCTTCACTTCTACCAGACCGTCGTTGTCATCCTTCACATTCGCATCCAAAAAATGCTGGCGGGCGACAAGGTAACTGTCGAGACCATCTTTGTTGATCTCCACGTCCGGACCATTGGCTCCGGTCACTTTGTCCTTGAACTTGACATCCGGGTCGTGTACAAAGAAATCCCGGAAGAATTTCTTTTCGTCCGAAACGCCCATCTTCTTGTCAACAACTTCCCCAACGTTGTGCTCCAGAATCGGCACTGTTTCATTGCGTGCCGTACCGCGTTGCAGGAACTTGATACCTTCCTTAACCCAGTAGAACCGGTCGTCAACTTTGTCCCACTCGCGTGAAACGTTATAGGCCAGATTCCAACCTTGAAACTTCCAGATCTGCACGTAGTGAGGCTGAAGCAGAATGATGGAATCCACAGTCGTGCGAAGCTTCGCCCACTGCTTATGCTCTTGGTATTCAATCGCCTGCAGATGCAGCAAGCTGGCCGCTGGGCCGCGAAGTCCAAGCAGAACAAGGTTCATCACGGAACTGGAAGGATCAACTTCACCCAGCGTGGCTTCGCCAAGGTCATAGTCCTGACGCAGCCGCCCAAGTTTTCCAAGACCAGAAGATGCTGCGGCACCTGTCGCACTCTGCTGCACTGGGAAACCGAGATACACGATCGGCCCCAGCAGCAGGATGATGCCGACTGCATACAGGAGTTTGCGCTGTCGAGAAGTAAGAAGGTTAGTCAGGAAGAACAGTCGAAAAAAATATCTCATTTAGATTCCAGCTCCCGGAACTTCAGCAGAGCACCAGCAATCAGTACACAAGGAAAGAGAAAGCCGAGACAGATCAAAAAGGCCGGCACCACAGTCTGAGCGAACGGAACGTCAAAACCATTTTCAACGAAGCCCGCCGGAGCGTTGAAGACACTAAAATCCGGAATAATCTGACTGAATCCCCACAACGCAGCTCGCGGAACAGCATCGATTCCCTGAACGACACGTTGAGTCGTTTCGGACACGTCCATCCCAACCGTCGGGTTACGATGCTGGGCCGTCATCACAGCCGCTGCAATTGCTCCCATGCCTTCCTGGGCGGGACTATACAGAATTTCGTTCATAAACCCATGGAAGAACTGACCGACGATAAAGAAGGTCAACGTGAAAAACAGAGCGACTGGTCCCTTGACGATACAACTGACCGTCACGCCCAGCACGATGATCAGCATCATCATCAGAGCTGTCGTCAGCAGTGCTTTTACATATCCAACACCAAACGCTCGGTCTGGTTTTCGAACAAACAAGTCAGGTCGAGCCATACCAAGATACATCTGATCATTCAGGCAGGACACTTCGACTCGCAGCCGACCATCAGGTGCCAGATCCTTTACGAGATCCCGCTCCATCATCCAGCCTTCGTTGTCAGCAGATATGAGCAAATCCTTCTGAATCAGTGAGTCAAAGAAGCTGAACCATCGCTGACCATCTGCCACGATCAATTTGCTGCCTTCGACCTTGAGGGCTCCGGCAGCAATCTGCTCTGCGAGCACGTCAACAACCAGGTTCGCATTCTCTTCCGAGATCTGTCCTTCAGATTTCAGCTTTTCTGCCAGGTCAGACTTCAATCCATCGCCTTCAACCAGACTGTCGGCATCGTTCAGTTTTCCAAACAATCCTGCAAGGAAACGACTTTGAGTTTCCGCATCGGCACTGAACCGGATCTTTCGTGGAACAAAACTGATATTCTGCGGAGAGCCTTCATGGTATTCAGCGACGTGAAATGAAGGCAATGGCACTTCGAGTTTCGGCAAATGCTCGTGCAACGTGTCCGCCTCTTCATTCAGAACAACGGCAAGCTCTTTCAAGGACTCAGCAAAAGCCGCATGCAGAGGAGGCAGCGTTTCGGAATTGCTCGCCCCACTGGCCGTGATTTCGTTGATCAAAGTGGCGCCAGTCTCGGCGGTCTTTTGAAACGCAGCAATTGCCTTTGCCAGAGCGTCGTCTTTACGGTCACCCATCACGCCAGCCGCATAGACAGCTCCCAATTGCAACCCCATATAGTCAGCGGGCAGCAACTCTGGATTCTTCTTTTCTTTGGCGGCTTCACCATCGGCTGCGATCTTTTCACTAAGTTCTTCAAGTCGATTTGCAGCCGTACGAAACTGGGCATCCCGCAATGCATCTGCCAAAGGACGCAAGGTTTCACTCTGCGAAAACAAACCGAACGCTTCCTCGCGAGGATTGTTCGACAGCACATACTGAGCCTGCAGACCTTCGCGAATTGACGATTCACTTCCCTTGACGGTACGAAACGCCTCGAACCGACATTCCATCTTTAAGCCAGGAACCTGCACAGATCCAGTTCCGTCCGCAGCAGATTCAGACCCCATCACCAATGCCGATTCATCAATGCCGTCGAATAGAAACACCCCGCGAGCACGCGAGTTGCCCTGAATGTGCGATCGAAAATCCCAAATGTCGCCGACGTTAATCCCCTTGAGCGAGGGCTGGCCTTCCGGATTCACGAATTGCAACCGGCCAAAAACAGGAACACGACACGTGAGTTGACTCTTCGCTTCCGGTGGCAATTGACGCACGATCCAAAGAAATCCAATCGCTCCCATGCTGACGAGCACGATCAACATAATTGACCACATTCCAAAGATGCGTCCCAACACGATCTCAATTCGGCGTGCAGGCTTCGTCACAACCGTATGCAACGAACGTATACGAATATCTTCGGGCAGTGCCCAGCAACTCAGAAAGAACACGATCGGCAACATCAACCACGAAATCGTCTGCAGAATGAACGCAATGTGAATTCCCACCTGCAACTCAGCACGTTCGTTCGAATTCGTCAGGAACCAACCCGCGAACATTAACAACACGGCAAACACGAAAAACACCAGCAATGCTTTGCGACGAATCGCCTCTTTCAGCGTTAGATTGGTCAATGCCAGAATACGGCGAGGCGACAAAGATCCGACGTCCGTCAGAAAGCTCACCAAGCCTTTAAAGAAACCGCCAACGCCAGCAGCACCATTCCGAGCCACCGATAGCAGAAACGAGATCGAGAGACTGAGAAAGACCAACGCGCCAATCAGGTACAGCCATGACTTCAGGCTTGTCGCCATATCCTGAAGCGTAAACGGAGCGATATCGAAGTCCATAGGGAACGTTTCCCGATTCACATCTTGGGACGCTCATTGAAGAATGAAACGCCCAGACAAAAGAATGACAAAATTAAAAAACTGAAACTGGTCCTAAGCCTGCCCACCAGACTTGCCTGCAATTTCTTCGGTCGTAAATCGGCGACCTGGTCTCTCGCCGCTTTCGCGAACCGTACGCAGGAACAACTCCTCAAGGTCAGCCCGAGGCCGAGTGAACGTTGCATCCGCTATGTTGTGCTTCTTCAGCACCTCACGAATGTCAGACATTGCAGCCTCGCTGAGATTTGATGTTCGCATCTGCATTTCGTCACGAACTTCCAGCAGATCCTCCACACGACCCAAAACTTTCAGTTCTCCCTGAAACAACACGGCGATACGATCACACACGTCCTGCACGTCGGCAAGCTGATGACTACACATTACGACGGTTTTCCCCTGTGCCTTCAGACGGAGAATCAGGTCTTTCATTTCACGAGTACCAATCGGATCCAGCCCGCTGGTCGGCTCATCAAGCAGCACCAGATCCGGATCGTTGATCAAGGCCTGAGCCAGACCGATACGGCGAGCCATCCCTTTTGAATATTCTTTCAACTGACGTCGGCGAGCTTTCCCAAGCCCAACCATTTCAATCAACTCATCTGCACGGCGATTGCGCTCAGCAGAAGTCATGTTAAACAGACGTCCGTAGAAATCGAGCGTCTCGTCAGCGTTTAGAAATCGGTAGAGATACGATTCTTCAGGCAGGTAGCCGATGCGTTCATTTTTGGAAACATCCGACGCTGGCTTACCAAGGATTGTCATTTCGCCGGAGGTCGGAAACAACAGCCCCAGCAGCATTTTCATGGTTGTCGTTTTGCCGGAGCCGTTTGGTCCCAGCAGCCCGAAAACTTCACCCTTTTTGACATCCATGCTCAAGCTTTTGACCGCTTGAACTTTCTTACGACCCCAAAA
>Ga0209390_10004794_pt1 | contig 19937 bp, 20 predicted proteins | sample BON01_FD_187212 | JGI IMG/M metagenome (GOLD analysis project Ga0209390, IMG submission 187212) | Freshwater microbial communities from Lake Bonney liftoff mats and glacier meltwater in Antarctica - BON-01 (SPAdes) (version 2) | ecosystem: Environmental > Aquatic > Freshwater > Ice > Glacier...
TGTTGGGATGAGACATAAGGCGCCAGCCAGCCAGCTTCGCGGTGATCGAGATGAGACCCAGCTTGGCATGAGCCGACAAGGCTTCTGCATGACACAACCAACGTCCGTCCAATCCCTGGTCTCACTCGCGCCAACTCGCACCCTACACACACACACACAGCAACGTATATCGTCACCGCTTCATGGCGCTGGCGTCGTCGGCCTGAGCGGAAAGGAGGGAGAGGAGATTCGCAGCAGCACCATCATCATCATCATCCACATCGGGACCAAAACCAAAACGACCAGAGCTCCCGCAACCAAACAACAATGGAGACACCGCTGCACCACAAGGTCGATTGCAAGACAACAATGACGACAAGCAGCCGAGGGGGCAGCAGCGGCCGGAGCATGAAGAGACGGCGGCAAGGCGTGGCGTTGCTGTCCCTCCTCCTGGGTGGGTGCTGCCTCTGGCCTCCTGGCACTGGTGAGTCTTGTGTGTGGTGCTCATGGCAGGAGAGATGGGAGGGAAAGAGGAAGCTTGAGTATGGGTGTAGTCATGCTCTTTGGCCTTGGCGTGCTTCTTGCGGCGCTGCGTCTCTTTGTGTGTGTCTAGAGGCCTCATCCTTCCCTCATCTCCTCCCCCCTTACCTACCTTCTCACTTCACACACATCCGGCACCCCAATCATTTACACCCCACGCCACACACATGCTCATCCACTCCATCCCTCCGTTCTTCTCCTTCCCCTCTCTTTCGCAGGCGCCGCCTCCGTCTCCCCCTCCAGCCGGGGCTATTTCAGTGGCAGCAGCACCGCCGGCACCAGCCCTCTCAACCCTGGAAACGATCGCAAAAACGACGGCCGTGGTAATGGGCGTGGCGGTGCCACCGGCAGCAACGCCAACAGCGGCCCATCCTCCTCCTCCTCCTCTTCCATCCCTACATCCTCCTCCTCCTCTGCCTCCTCGCGTCAACAGCAAGGAGGAGGAGGGGGAGGACGAGGTGGAGGGCCATATGGTGTGGGTAGTGGTAGCAGTGGCGGTGCCGCGGGTAGAAAAGGAGGAAGCGCCGGAGGAGGGGGCCCGAAAAAGCCACTGGCTCAACCAAAGTACCGGACGCTGCAACGCTTGCTGCAGGATTTGGAGGAGAGTGATTATGGAGGGATTGGGGCGTGGGGGGAGTTTAATACTAACCCTCGTCGGCGGGTGTCAAGGTCATTTAATTCAGAGGGAGGGGGAGGGGGAGGGGGAGGGGGAGCGACCAGCATGGGTGGGTTTGGCCAGATGCCACCGCAGCAGCAGGGTCAGGGGGGTGGCCAGCAGCAGCAACAGCAGGCGCAGCAGCAGCAGCAGCAGGGAGTAGCGCAGGGAGAGCAGATGCCGGCGGGGGTGGGGGGAGGGATAGAGGACGAGGCGCACCAGCAGTCTGCGCAGCAGCAGGGTTATTACTGGGGTCCTTCCAGCTTGCAGCAGCAGCAACAACAACAACAGCAACAGCAGCAAGCCGCTCAGCAGCAGCAGCAACAGGCAGGGCAGCAGCAGCAAGGAGGGGGGGGAGACATAGGGCCCGTCCCTCTTTATCGGGACGAACGGCTAGTGGTCTACCGCAACGATGGAAAGATGATGGAGCTGGCGCCGCGCACCTCCTCCAGAGGAGGGGAAGACCTCTCCCTCCTCCTCGACGATTACCCGGCTCGGATCCTGTCCATGGCGTCTGTCGCTCGGCTGGGCTCGTTGGTGTTAGCTGCAACGGGGCTGGCGTATCTTGCGGTGGTTCCTCGGAATGCACCTACCCAGCATTATAACTATTTGTTCAAGACGAATGTGTTGTTGGTTTCGGCGTCGTTAGCCTGGCCATTGCTCTTGCTGGGGCTCATGTACAATGCACGGGAGATCAATATTAATTATTTGATTCGGACGTTTTTCACAGCGGCGACTGCGGGGTATGTTGGTGCTTTTGTTGGTGAGATTGCCGTGGCAACGGGTTTGAAGCTCCTGGCTTTTTATCGTTTAGAACCAGGGATGCATGCGTCATGTCCGGAGATTCCCTCGATTCATTTGCCGTGGGTGTGGAAGAGTGATTGTACGGGGTATAGGCCTCGATTACTCACCTTGCTAGTGGCAGATTTGGTGATTAATTGTCTCGCAAGCCCTGTGATTGAAGAGACGGCCAAGTTGCTTTCTTATAGGTGGGGGTCCTGGATTCGACCAACCACGGCCATGCAAGAGGAAGAGAGGGAGGAGCAGCTCCTGCAGCGGCGGCAGCAGCAACAGCAACAGCAACAGCCGGGGGCATCAGGCTCTGTCGGAGCCACCGGACAAGCCACCTCTACCTCCTCCTCTTCCTCCTCTGGCACCACTGGTGGCCTCTCCTCCTCCTCAATGACCACTGCGCAACGCTGGCGCCGCCGCCCCATCCGCAGCCTCCTTTCCCTCCTCCTCTCGATCCTCCTCGCCCCCTTCTCTGCCGGCTCCGGCAGCCGGCGCTATCGTCGGCCGGACAGCGTGCATTCTACCCTTGTTTATATGACAGCAGCAGCCCTCGGCCTAAAAGCCGCAGATAACGCCCGTCGCATCTTGATGTACACCAAGCCGGAAGACACGTCCAAGCCCTTCTTTGCCTTGGCTCGAGGCTTTTTCCCCGTCCACGAATTGTGTGGGGCGTTCACGGCATTAAATCTAGTGAGGCGGGATATACTGGGTGAACGTATGTCTTGGTTTAGATTGCTGGCGCCTGCGGTCATTTTGCACTCGATGGCGAATTTTAGGGGTATGAAGCCTGTGTTCAAGTGGGCGTCGTCCTCGCCTTGGACGGAGATGCAGCTGCAGGCGTTGAGTGCCCCGGATTACGCGACGGCGTTGCAGCAGATTTGGAAGGCTGTGTGGGGGTTGGTCTGGTTTGCGGTCTTGGCACGGGTGTTGGGGTATATCATGTTTAGGCATTACTTGTTGAGCAAGCAGGTGAAGCTACGGTATGCCAATTACCGGTTTTAGGCGTTTAGAAAGAGGGAACGGTACAGTGTATGATCGCAGGGGGGATGGCAGTTTTTTTGTATGTACGTGTATAAAGCAGCAAAACGAAGGAAAGAGGAAAATGAAGGGGGGTGGGGAGGTTGTGATCAACTGCCTTTGGGGTGGAAAGAAACGCCCTGTTAGATGAAAAGAAGAAAAGCCTTGACAATATGTATGGAAAGAGCTCTTTTGTTGTCCGGGGGGGGTTCTTTTGTTGGGGTCTTCCTTTCCCAGCCTCCGCCCTCCCTTCACCACCTCTAAAACCTCTTCAACCTTCGCTGAATCCAACTCATCATCGCAGCCCGCACACACTCAACCACCCTTCCCGCTGCCTACCCTGACAGGCGCCATGGCCGAGGACGACGGTACGCAGCAGTCAAGAGCCGCATGCCGGGTCGCCCAAGGGACCTTGGCCTGGCTCACGGGCGGCGTCGAGGGAGAGGAGCAAGGTTACCTAGTGGGCCACGCTGCATTTCCTAGCCGCAGCTTTCCGGACGTGTTGGGCGCCCTGGCCAAGCGGCCGGGCAGTGGGACCTGGAAGGAAGACAAGCAGGTAAGGCACGCGGGGGCAGGGGTGGTTTATCATGGGGAGGATGAGCAGGAGATGTGGTCTTGGGGCGTTCTCCACTGCACGGCCCCTCGCAGCCTATTCACACACAGACACCTTCACCACCTCTCGCTCCCAAAAAAGGAGCTCGAGCATCATCTGCCAGCAGGCTTGGAGGTCGTTGGCGTTTACAGCGAGTCGTTTGAGCGAGCGGTGGCTTTGCACAAGGATTTGGGGCTGCCGTTGCCAGGCCTGCTCGCTGCATGTACCGGAGGCGCAGTCACTCTTCAGGACACACAGGTAGGCACATCGGAGGGGTTTTGTATTAAGTGGGAAGAGAATCAAAACGATAATTGCGAAATGAGACATAATCATCTCACTTTTGTCTGCATCTCCACTTCTACACCCACTAGGGAAACCCCGTGACCATTGAAGCCGTGGTGGACGCACAAGGCTTGCTGACGAAGGACTACGTCGTACTGCGCCTTTCATGGACCCGCTCTTTTTCAACTAACGACGACGCTAGCACTAGCGACCTCCTTGGCGACAACACGCACCTGTTCTTCACGGCCGCGAGCGACGCTAGTGGTGCAGCGGGGCCGATAATTTTGCCTGTGCCCCTTCCTTCTTCCTCCTCTTCCTCTTCCTCGCCGTCATCCCCAGCGGCGTCTTTCAACGACGTCCTCGCACAGGGGGCAATGGCAGGGGCAGCCGCAGCAGCATCAACGATGGACGCGATGAGCAGCGCCAGCAGCAGTAGCAAAAAGAATAAGAAGCACAAGAAGAAAGGAGGCGGCGGGAAGGGCTGCGACCAAACCGGACGCGCTGTCTATGAAAGCAGCGCCGTGACAGCAGCAGCCTCCCTCGAGAACTTAGTGCGTGACACGATCATTGGCCCTATACTGGACGTGACCCTGCTCCAACTCCAATCACCCTCCTCAACCACCGCCTCCTATCACGGCCCCGTCGCCCTGATCGGCAACATCAGCCCCGACACCCACGCCTCGCCTACAGCTCCCGGGGCACGCGTCCGACGGCGAGCCAAGGGTGAGCTCCTGGTATATGTGGCTCACGCGGCGCCGTTCGCAAGCGCTGCGAGCAGTCTTGTCAAGGGTCTGCAACAATCATGGGCGCGCGCCCGAAGTTCGTGTGCGGCAGCGACGGGCGCGGACGGTAATGCGTCTTCCTCGGTCGAGGTGCTGTCCTATCATGCTTTCGGTCCTATTGCATTGAAATCGAGCGGCGCGTCTCCACTCGCTTTCCCACTTTCAATGACTGCGCCTTTGACTCTTGTCGCGCCTGGTGGCACTAGCAGGCCAGGCGGTGGCTGGGTTCATGCTCCGGGCCAAGAAGACGAACGGCCTGAGCTCATGGCGGTTCGGCGCGCGCTTCACGAGCGATTGAGGCTTCCTTTAAATAGGCCCTTCTTCCGCTCTACGTGCGCATTGCGCCTTGCTCCTCCTGCTCCAAGCGCTGCTGCCATCGACGACGACGACGAGAACACGGGCAAAGGTCCGCAGCGGCTCCAAGACGTGCATCTCGGCCTTCCTCCCTCCAGCGTGGCTGGTGGCACGCGGCACCTGGTGGACGGGTCCTACCTCTTCTACCACTATTTACAAGATCGCGTGGATGATAAGGGTTGGGGTTGTGCTTACCGATCGCTCCAGACACTCGTGTCTTTCTTTCGGCTGTCGCACTACACCACCGAGCCTGTGCCCTCTCATCGAGAAATCCAACAGGTCCTGGTCAACATTGGGGATAAGAACCCGGGCTTTGTGGGGTCGCGGGAGTGGATTGGGAGCATGGAAGTAGGCTTCTTTCTTGACCAAGCCTTGGGTTTGCAGTGGCGGAGCGTTTCAGCGCCCTCGGGACCCGAGCTTGCGGAAAGAGCTGCAGAGTTGGCCGCACATTTTGACGATCAAGGAACGCCCGTCATGATGGGCGGGGGCAGTCTGGCTTTCACTTTGTTGGGCGTGGAATGGAACGAGGCCACGGGCGAAGTGGCTTTTCTGATCTTGGACCCCCACTACACGGGCCCTGAGGACCTACAAAGTGTGCAAAGCAAGGAGGTTGCCCTGGAAGGCTACCGAGCCACCGCATGCGGATGGAGATCGCCAGCTAGTTTTGCGAGAAATAGTTTCTTTAATTTGTGCCTGCCGCAGCGGCCAAATTTGTATTGAGCTCACTTTAAAGAAAATAAGATTTGTAGTTAAATCGGAGTGCTTGTTTCTTATTCCTTCAAAATATTTATCATAATGCATAATTTACTTAAGTTTACGTCCTACTTTTTCTTCTATCCTCTATAATCATCTTGCCTTGTATTTGGCTGGTACAACATCAGCGGGTGCCACGCGAACCAGCTGCGCCGCAGTCACAGGTCTCGCGCACACCGGGTCGGCCACCTCCTCGGCGTCCTTCCCTTCTATCTCTATGTAGTCAAGGTACGCGGAGTAAAGCGCCGGCAAGCCCGAGTTGGGACAGATGCACCAATCCTCTCGCTCCATATGGCGGCCTGAGACGACGCACATGGGTATAGCGGCCGCATGCGGACCTGGACATTCCAACTCAGTCAACGGAAGAAACGTGTTGCACATAGGGCAAGGCGACGTGGCTTCGTCTTCGAGCCAGGCTTCGTCCTCTTCCATTCCCGCGCCTTGTCGGCGCACGATGGTCTCCACTTTGCGGCGGATCTTGGCATCCATTCCTTGTCGGTATTGAGGGTCTGCCAACAGGAGCAAGGCGTGTTGGTAGGCGGCAGCGGTCAGGCCCACCCGCTGGCATTGGAGCACGACCGACGTGAGAAGGCGCACTGACTGGCCTGGGAAGCATGCGACGTGCTTGGCCACGCGCAGCAGCAGGCGGGCAGCACCCTCGTGGTGCCCATGGCGTAGCAAGCATTTGACGAGGAGGTAAGAATGCAGAACCATAAAACGCGTTTGGACAGGCTCAAGAACAGACATAGGTACGCACAATCTCTCTAGATCTTGAAGAGCTGCATGGACGATGCAGCGCGCCTCGACATAGTGTTCGTTCGCTTGCTCCTGGTCGGCCCGCGCCAAGGCGACACGCACCACTTGGGGGCGGTCACCCAGCGCAGAGTAGAGTTGACCCAGATAGCGCCAGTCCTTGCCCGGCCCGTCAGTCAGAAAAGCCACCATGATGTCCTTGGCTTTTCGGTCCGAGGGATCACCCGTCGCTGTCACCATCTTAATGGCATCCTCGATCGCGCCACCCTGCAGTAGCAACGGCAGTGCCTTGGCAGGCTGACCCAGACGGTGATACAAGCGCCCGGCAGCGGCCCACGCGCGGCTTTGTTGGTAATAGTCGAGGACGTGCTGCACGTCGCGGTCTTGCGTCAATAAGAGCTGGGCATATGTGTCCACGACTTGATGAGCCTTGGCCACCTCAAAGGCTTCCTCCACTTCTTGCGCCAACAAGAGAAATTCCAAGCAGTGGACCATGTCCCCAACCCACTGACAGTGCTTGGCAGTGAAGAGAGCTGCCGTGGCGGACGCCGTCTCTCGGACTAGCTCGAATGCCTTGCGCGGGTTCTCTCGCAAAAGTAGGCGAATGACACTGTCTCGGTCGTGGGCCTTTTCGTAGCCAGCAATGGCAGCGGTGTAGTTGCCCTCTTCCTCGCATGCCTTGGCAAACAAACCGTGTAGTTTTGGTTGCGTCACTCGGGCCAAAAGCGGCGCCGCTTGATCCAAGGCCTTGGCTTCAATGTAGATTTGGGCGGCGTGCTCGTCCTTGCCCGCGCGCTCGTATAAGGTCGCGGCCTCGAACCAGGTTGCTTTGATGCTTTCCAGAATGCGCGCGCACTCTATCAAGACGAGTTTCGGTGAGGTACTATTGGTTTCTTGCATGCCGTTGTCCTTGTCAGTGTCGCCGTCCTCCAGCAAAGCCAGTGCGAGGGCCATTCCTTTGCGAACATGCCCGATCCGCAGCATGCACCGGGCGCTCCCGCCCCTACAAGTCGCCAGCAAAGAATCTTGACGCTGTGGTGGCGAGTTACTTGCCGCACTCAACAATCGTTGCTCGGCCATCTCGTAAATTCGAAGTGCACCGTCGTAATCGCCGTCTTGCAACTCAAGCTGCTGCGCATATTGCACAGCCACCTCGGTCACGTCTTGCGGGGCCACGGCGCGCGCCAGTTTCAAAGCCTGCTGAAATAGCAGCAATTTCCGGCGCATGTCGACGGCGGCGGCCGGGCAGGACGAGGCTAGAAACAGCTCCTCGGCTTGGGCGTACCGCCCAAACAACAAGGCCATATGGCCCGCGAGCAGCTTCTGATCCTCGACGTGCTGTACCTTCTCCAAACCAACCACCATGCCGGCGTCCCCCAGCGCGCGATACACCCAAACGGCCGTGGGTAGATCCAATAGCTCGATGGCCTTGCTACTCAAGGCCAACCAGCACGCGCGATTGTTCAGGCGGCGGGCCAGCGTTCCGGCGTCGCCAAAATGTAAGAGGGCAAGGCACTGTTTGAAGCGCTCCGTCATGCCAGCGACACTCTCCTTCTCGTCACCAGTATCGTCGTCCGGGTAGGACGGGGCTAGGACACTGCGTAGCTTCTTGAGCCCCACACAGAGCAAGCGCCCCGCATGGGCAAGGACAGGCACCCCGTGCTTGGCGGTGACAAAGTCGTAGGCACAGGGGTTCATTGTAACATCGCCGTCCTCCGAGATTTCCAGGGGCCCGACGTTGGCGACCCTCGGACCAGTCATGCTCGAGGCCGAATACACGTACGTATGCAGGTGATTGTTGCCGTCCAAAATGTGTATTGCGTGCCGGTCAACCAAGTCCCACAATACTTGAGTCGCTCTCTGCTCAGTAGGAAAGTCGGGCAGAGGCAAAAACGCGTGCTCGGCCTCGGCCGGGTTGTATACATAGCCAGCGCGGGCTGCATCGATGACGAGGACGCGGGTGCCTAGCGCGTTGGGATGAAGGCTCTGTATAGGTGATTCCAAGGACTGGGCGCCAGCGCTCCAAAGGCGATTCCATGCGGGGAGCGAGAAGACGTGGATCTAGAGTATGTGCGTGCGTAAGAACAAGTGAGGATCAGCATTATATTCAAGCTGTAAACGCAAACAGCAAAAGACACGAGAAAGTACAAACGTACATTGCCGCGGTCATTGCCCAGAAATATGAACTGGTCTGTCAGGGCGACGCAAGTGAGCACGGCTCCTTGGTGGCTGTCATCTGCGGTGAGGAAATGGGGAAGAGGGGAAAAGGGGAAATTGTCATTTTGCGAAGTTCCCGACGTATCAAAGAGAGGCACTTACCGATGCCAAACCATTGTTCTAACCTTGCACGATTGAGTCCCAGTACTGGAGAGAATTTCTTCTGCCCACGCAGAGGCGCCTCCTCCTCCAGGGCATGCAGGACTACCTGCGGTGGTGAGGTCGCCAGCAGCACGGCCGCGTACTGCTGGTTGAGACATAGCTGCAGGACTTCCTCGGGGTACTTGAGCTCTACCGCCGCTTGCATTAAGGAAGATTTTAGGTCATAGAGCCGCAAATTGTCATTGTTGCCCTCGAAGCCGACCGCGAGATGACGGCCGCCCAGAGCCAAGAGGGAGAGAGAGGAGGAGAGGGAGGAGGAGGAGGACGAGGGGTGGGCCTTGTCATTCAAACCCTCGCCGGTCACGGACAACACGAGTACTGTCTCGGGTTCACTTTTGTCGCCGCCCACATCCACAATTGTGACATTCCCAGTGGCAGTAGTGGCATAGGCCGCCAAATTTTTGTAGGTCGCGTGGAGCATGGGGAATGGGCCGCCTAGTGGTGGGTTGGACGGATAAAAAAAGGGAAATGGTCAGGATAAAATGTGCTCTAGGCATAATAAACACTTGGATTGGGTCATCATGGTTGTACTCCTGCTGCGGCATGATGTGTAGGTGGCATTGGCTGCCGTAGGGGGTGAAAAGAAGGCCCAAAATCAAGGGGTGGGGGAGGTATGAGGGGCACTCGCCCAAAAGGAGAAGGAGGAAAGAAGCCAAAGGAATGCCCTGACCGCGCTCTCACCACATATGCACAGGCCTCGCACCACGCCACGCCCTACCAAGCCCGTAGACGAGCGGGGGATGTTGCTTCTGGCTGCCGCGCTGGCTGGGCCACCTGCTTTTCCCCTGCCAGACCTCGCTCCCTCACCCCCTTCCTCCCTTCCATGCCCCCCCAAATCACAATCAGGAAATCATGAACTCGGACGCGGGCGCGGGGGCCTTGGAGCAGTTTACCATCCTGGCCAAGAGCACCAAGGGCAATGGCTGCGCGGCGCTTATTCAGCAGGTAAGGGAATTGCTTGGAGAGGGAAGAGGGAGGGAGGAGGGGAGGAGGAGGGGAGGGTGGAGGGGTCGCACACGCAGAGCGAGAAAGCAATGAATCACTCACGCGCATCCCCCACTTCCTCTCCACCCTCTTCTCCGTCAAAAGGTGCTGTCCATGCGGAAGATCCTAGTCTTTGGGGAGCTCTTGACCATGCCGACCATGCAAGCGGTACGTGTGTGCTAGTGATTCCGTGCTCTCCTTCACTCGCTCCTCTCCTCCTTCTCACACTTCCTCGTCCTTCCGTGACGCAGTTGCGAGGCACGGAGCACGAACCCTCCCTGATCCTCCTAGAGATTTTCGCCTACGGGACCTACGCCGACTACCAGAGTACGTTGGCTTTGTGCTTTGCTCTCCCTCCCTCCCTCCTTCCCTCCCTCCCTCCCTCCCTCCTTCCTCCTTTTCAGTTGCCACTCACACACACTCACCGAGCCCTACTCCATCTCTCTTCATTTCTCCCACCCACAGAGCAACGCGAGAGTGCAAAGCTTCCCGAGCTGACGGCACCACAGCTCCGCAAGCTCCGGCAGTTGACCTTAGTGACCTTGGCGCACAAGCACGAGGTAAGCGCGTGAGAGAGAGGGAGGGTGGGGAGGGAGGGAGGGAGGGAGGGAGGGAGGGGGGACGCGCCCATTTAGAAAAGACGAGATTATCGAAAAGGCATGTAGTTATCGGAATCACCTCCTCCTCTTCAACCTTGCCTTCCTACCCCTCCTCACCCTTCCACTCACACCCACCCACCAACAGAGCATTCCTTACGCGACCCTCTTCCAAGAACTCGGCCACGTCCGCGAAACCGAAGACCGAATAATCTATCTATGTTTTCTCATCGAAAACGCGGACCTTTTTCTTATCTTCTCATCTCTTACCACAACAGAGCATCCCTTACGCCACCCTCTTCCAAGAACTCGGCATCGACGGCACTGTCTTGGACGTCGAGGATCTATTCATCGAGACCATCTGAAACGTAAAACACGGACCTTTTTTCTCACATCATTCCATTGTAACCACTTTGATCAAAATAGAGCATCCCCTACGCGACACTCTTTCAAGAACTCGGCATCGACGGCAACGTCCGCGAAGTCGAAGACCTGATCATCGAGACCATCTACATGGGTTTCCTTTCGGGGAGGTTGGATCAACGCCGTGGCCTGTTTAGGGTGAAGGGTGCGGTCGGGCGGGATGTGAGGCTGGAGGACGTGGAGGGGATGATTGGGAAGCTGCAAAAGTGGTGAGTTAGGGAGGGAGGGAGGGAGGGGAGGGAAGAAGCAAAGCAGAATTTCTCTATATCTCTACGTAATATTGTAGTACTTACGCACATATATACACAAACACACATTTTCACAACCAGGGTGGGGAATGCCGAGACGCTGCTAGCGAACTTTGAGGGGCGTATGAGGTACGTAAATGCTTCGTCATCTTCTTTTTAACGGGGATGGATGGCTTTTGTTGTTTTTCTGTTTGTCTTCAATAATCATCCATCAAATTCACGTATTCCGCATCATGATTACTTATTCCACTCCACCTCTCTCCTTCCTTCCCTCCCTCCCTCCCTCACCAGCGACATCCACGCCGGCCGCGCCGAACTAGCCCAGCAACGACACGACTACGTCGAGCAACTTGAGCACGTCAAGACCCAACCGAACGTGGGGTTGCAGCCTTTCCGAGGAGGAGGAGGAGGGGGAGGAGGGTTTGACGGGATGAATGCGTACGATGATGACGGGGTGGAGGCGTTCTTTCCTAGGGGGGGAGGAGGAGGAGGAGGAGGGGGAGGGGGAGGGCGTCGAAAGTCGGGGGGGGACGGACGGTTCAAGCGGAAGAGCAATCGGGAGCCGACGAGCCGGTCGCGGAATAAGTAGAGGGTGGAGAGGGAGCGAGGGGAATGTGAATAGTGCGTGAACGGAAGGGAGGAGAAGTAGTGTGGGAGGGAGGCAGCAGCAGCAGCAGAGACATTTATACATGGGACAAACAGCGCGAGGCCAAAATAGAGGTAGCCATCAAAATACAAGAGGGAGAGAAAACAGACGCAAAAGCAGAAGAAAAGAAATAATACAGCAGGCAAACGAAAAACAAAAGCACGCTTTGGAGGCGTCGACCTCCTCCCTCCTTGCCTCTCCACACGGCGGGCCCCTAGCTGCCTTTCCCTCCAGTGGAACGAGCTGGCACCGCCTTTTTCTTCCTTGCTCCCGCTCATTAACGCTACCACCACCACCACCACCACCACAATACAGGCACCAGCAGCACCAACACCCAGCACAGCTTTACACACATTCACAATGCGGAGCGAGGATGGGCCCGCAGAGAGCGCGTGTCCGGCCGTCATCACTTCGCCCAAAATGCTCCGCGTCTCTTGCACACAGACACTATCACACCATCACGCCATGCCCACCACCACCACACACGCACAGAGTACCCTTCTCGAGTCTGTGAGTGCCGAGGGGGGGCGACGGCTCGTGTGCGTGGAGCTTTCTTGTCGAGCATCTCCTGCTCGGCCCCTTCGTCATATCTCCGTCCTTCCATCATTCAAACTGCTGCCGCCCCTGCAGTAGGCGTTGACCACACACGCCATCGGCAGAGGATGCTGCCTCCAGCACCACCAGCTGTGCGAACCGCAGTATGTGATGGCCGCGGGCTCTTTGCCTTTTCATAGGCCACGTCTGATAGAAAATTCTTCCCCTACTCACCCTCCCCACCCACCCCCTGCCCACACACATTCCCACACACAGCAGCACTCACCATGCTGACAGCAGCGAGCAGCGCAGCCAGGAGACGGCTGCCGTCTGCCGCCGCGGGGCTTCCCCGCGTCCGCCTTCCCGTCATGACGCAGCAAAGTTGCCGCGCCTTTGCCGACGGCAGCGCCTCCAAGAAGGACGACGAGACCACCCCTGAAGTCCCCACACGTCCTGCCTATGCCAATCCGTACGCCACCGCTGGTGCAAAGGCGGGCAAGCCCGACTTCGACCTTATCGTGGTTGGCTCTGGTCCAGGTTAGTTTTACTTGTGAGAAGGGTGTGATTCGATGAACAGTCAACCCCTCTCACATACTCCCTCCCTCCCTCCCTCCCCCCTTAACAGCCGCCCAAGCCTGTGCCGTCTCCTCTAGCCGGCGCGGCAAGAAAGTGGCCGTCATCGACAAGCCCGGCATGCTCGGCGGGGTGTGCGTCAATACAGGCACTATTCCCAGCAAGACTTTTCGAGAGGCTGTCCTTCATTTGACGGGTTACCGGCACCAAGGCTTCTATGGCAAGGCCTACTCACCTTCTGATAGAATCAGCATGGAAGGGATCTTGCACAGGGTGTCGATGGTGGTGAAGGGCGAGAAGGATGTGATGCGGAATCGGTTTCGTCAATACGGGATTACCCACATTCATGGCACTGCCCAATTTACGGGGGAGGAGAGGTCGGTGCAAGTCACTTCTGCAGCATTGGAAGACGAGGAGCAGAAACGCGAGCACGCGATAGGCACACCAGGGGCAGGGCTGGAGGTGGAGCCTCATAGTAAGCCGTTCACGGCGGAGAAGGTGTTGGTGGCTGTGGGAACGACGCCGGCGCGAAGGCCGGATTTTGATTTTGACGGGGTGCATATTATTGATAGTGATGATTTGTTAAGTGGGTCGATTCAGAAGGTGCCACGGGAGTTGATCGTGGTGGGGGCGGGTGTGATTGGGATGGAGTATGCGAGTATGTTCAATGTGATTCCGGGGTCGAGGGTGACGGTGATTGATGGAAGGCCTGATATGTTGACTTTTGCGGATAAGGAGATTATTCAGAGCTTGGAGTATGAGATGCGACAGAAGGGGGCTCGGTTCCTCTTGGGGGAGGAGGTGTTAAGTGCTCGGATTGAGGGTGATCATGTGATTGCCAACATGGCGAGTGGCAAGGTGCTGAGGGGGGATTGCTTGTTGTATACCGTGGGGAGGCAGGGGAACACGGCCGGGTTAGGGTTAGAGAAAGCCGGTTTGGAGATCAATAAACGGGGGCTTTTGACAGTGAATGATAATTACCAGACGTCTGTTCCTTGGTTGTATGCAGCGGGTGATTGTATTGGTTTCCCGGCGTTGGCCTCGACGTCCTCGCAGCAGGGACGGATGGCGGCGCATCATATGTGGGGGGAGGAGGGGGAGGAGGCTAATAAGGCCTTTGGGGGGTTCCCTTATGGTATTTATACTATTCCGGAGATTTCAATGGTGGGGTACACGGAGCTACAGTTGACGCAGCAGAAGGTCCCGTATGAGATGGGCGTGGCACGGTATGATGAACTGGCGAAGGGTCAGATGATGGGGGGGAGTAATGGGATGCTCAAGATTCTGTTTCATGCCGAGACCTTGAAAATTCTGGGGGTGCATTGCATGGGGGAGAGTGCGACGGAGATTGTGCATGTGGGCCAGGTGGCGATGGATATGAAATTGGACATGCATTTTTTGACGGAGAATGTGTTTAATTACCCGACGTTTGCCGAGTCGTATCGGGTGGCGGCTTTCAATGGGTTGAAGAGGCTGGCGTTGGCGGGCTACACTGACTTGTCCCACCATGGGGAGGGGCCTGGGGGGGCGTCGTCGCCGTAAAGGTAGGGGGAGGGGAGGAAGAGAGGGAGAGGAACGATTTTGTGCGTGTACCAGGTTTGTAAGGAAGGAAAAGAAAAGAAAAATTGCAAGGCGCGGATAAGAAGCAGATTGTTTGGTTCAGAGGAGCAAGCTGAGTCAAGACCACTTTCTTTTACTGCTTTAGCTTGATTTTATTTACATTCGAGCCATTTCTTATCTAAAATAATTTCTTGTATTTCTTATGCGCATGTAGCGACGCTTGTACGCCTGCACTTTGCGGTGGACCTCAGTGTCGGGACTCAAGCGTTGGTACCCTCCCAACTCCTCCTCCACCCCCCCCTCTCCCTCCTGCTGCTGCTGCTGCCGCTGCCCCATAACCACCCTAATCGTATCAACCATCAAAGCCTTCTTCACCTCTCTGTCCAACGCATGCTCTCTTGCCAAGGAAGGCGATGCATTGACCTCTAACAACCAAGGCCGAAGCTCGGAATCCAACAAAACATCAAACCCAAACAGCTCAAATGCCCCCGGCTGCGAGGGAATAACATCTTCCACACACACCAAGCTCTTGAGAGCCACCGCTACAATTTCATTCCACACCACCGCAGTGTCTATCCCCTGATCCTCCCTTAGGTGCTGCCACAGGTAGGACAGCCGTAGCTTGCTCCCACCTACCTCCGCCGATGGTGCTGTTCGTAGGGGGTGGTGGTCCGGTAGGGGCGGGCCTTGACCTCGCGTGGCATGTCGTGTTTGAATGCTGCTGTTGCTGACATGAGCTAATGTATTGTCCAAGTCTTGGAGTTGAAAGGGCGCGGTGCAAAAGCGAGCGAAGCCCTCCGTGTAGAGGAAGGCCTCGAGCGTCGGTTGGAAGGAGGTGACGAGCACGTACAGCCTTAGGTCAAATTTGTAGCCGTTCAGGAGTAAGGGATTAGTGATATACCTTTGGATTACAGCTGGCTCGCTATACATAACATGTACCAAATCGTTCACCAGCTTGATGCCTCGGCCTCGGGAAGATTCGACGGGCTTGAGAATCCAGACGTTGCCTGAGGAGGAAGAGGAGGAGGAGGGGTTGTCGTCTCGAAAGGCCGCGACGAAGCTTGTGTAAACTTGTGGCAAGGCAAAGGTCTGAGGCATAATATGAAAAAAAGAACGAGCGGGTGTCTTCATGCTGCTGGCGGAGGAGGAGGGTTGTTGGTGCGTAACGCGAGCTCGCGCACTTGCAGTCAGTCTCGTCATTCCGCCCGTGCTGCTGCTGCTGGTGCTCAATGTCAAGTGCCGAGTCAAATGCCGCACAAGCAGGTCCTTGCGTGTCAACTCCCGCGAGCGAGGAATATGGTTCACTTGCTGGTGACCAAGTAGAGACGTGTATTCCACCCGAGGCTTGCTCCAGGTCCAGAGCAAATGCCACGTCTCATCTTGCGGCGTGGATGATGCTGATGCGTCTTTGCTATCGTCGTCGTCGTCGTTGTCTTGAAACTCTCCGGGCCAGCGTCGCCAGTCTGGAAAGGCATCGGCAAACACGTCCGCTACAATGCTTTGGACCTCCGGCCGGGAAGAGGACGTGCCAAGGCGGAAATGGAATTGTGGACGGGTGGGCGTGATGCTGCTGGTGTGTGTGGGCGCTTCTATTTCCTCTTCTATGTCGAGCCCGTCAGCGGCCGAACATGATGTCTGAAGTGGAGGGTCTGATGGTGGAGGACCGGCGGGCAAGGAAGGAGGAGTAGTATGAGATGGTAGGAAAATTGGAGGAGGGGAGGATGCTGGAGCAGGCAATGGTGGTGGCGATGGAGATGGAGAAGGCGGAGGAGTGGGTTCAGCAGGAGGTGGAGTTGGAGGGAGAGACAAAGGAGAAGGAGGAGGAGGCAGTGTTGGTAATGGCGGTGCGGGTGGAAGAGACTGAGGTTTGTCGCAGTCAGTTTGTTGGGCGTCGCTTTGCTCTTTTTCTTCCAGACGCCAAGCCTTATACTGCTGCAAGCGGGCCCGCGCGATGGCGCGAGATTTGCGTCCACCCCGTATAGAATGCTTGGGGCGGGGGGAGCGAATGACAAAGTGCGGACCAGGAGGAAGTGTGGTAGGCATTGGCAGCATTTCTGCTTTGGCGTACGGGCGAACTAGGGGTAATAGTGGTGGGTAAGCCGTCTCGGTTATCTTGACGTGGGGGCGAGCAGCATCCTTCACGCTGAGAGGAACTGCTTCGGGTGGGGAGGACGGGGACTTCTTCTCCACCACGGGCTGACAGGTCTGTACCCCTCTTCTCTGCAGCTCCCGCGCCATGGCCTCGAGCTGGCGGCGTGCATACACGCGACAGAACAAGGGGTCTTGCAGGGGCTCCTCCTCTTTCGATGCCTCCTCCTTCCTCCCAAATTGCTTCCGGAGCAAGGCCACGCTTTTGACCAAAGTGTCCGTGTCCACGCATGGCAACTGGTCCAGCCGGAGCAAGGGGAATCCCGACAAGTCCGCGGTGGTGGGCGACTCGGGGAAGGCGGCCGGGTCGTCGATCATGGCCGGCCCATTGTGCCTTTGAAAAAGCTGTCGCGGAAAAAAGGGGCAAGGAAATCGAGTTGCAATCAGTAAAATGCTTGGCAAAATGAAGAATATGTATGAACAAAGCTCGTGGGTGCTTGGTTCTTGTGAAAATGCAGTGAATAGCAGGCCCAAACGCGCCCAAAAGCAGGTAAAAGCTTGGCCGTTTGGCTCTTCTCTGTTCTTTGACGCCAGAGAGAGCCACTGAGGCGGAGCTCCGAGTGTCAAAGCGGTCATCCTTCACTGCGCTTCGGCTTGTCCTTGCTTGGCTTTGTCTGCGCAGCTGCTACGAAACAGAAGGGAACAAGAAAGGTAAGATGGCCTGCTCGACCGCGAGGATGTCGTCCCACACGGCGGGGCGTAGGACGTCTCCCTGTTTCTTGTCTTTGTGTGTGTGAAGGCGTCGTGTTCTGAAGCCCTTGCTTGGCAAGATCTTACTTCACTTGACTCCAGCAGGTCGAACCGAGCTATTTAGTGCTCCTGGCCCCTCCTCCTCCTAGTTTGGATTGGAATTCTCGAATTCTTGCCCTCATTCACCGCGCTATTTCCTGTCCTCCTTCTACCACAACACACAGGGGTGGTGGGTTGCTTGGCCCAGCACAGACACACGTCACACACACGGATCACGTCTCCCTCGGGGAAGACGACGATGGGAGGCGGCACAGGGGAGATCGCCGTAGGGACGTGCAACAGCAGCAGCAGCAGCAGCGCGACCAACAGCAACAACATTGCAAGTCCCATGATGCCTGTGGTCACCCTCAGCCAGGTACGTGGAGCGGTAGGCGTGGGGTTCGAAAGAGCGTGTCTGATGATGTGGTGTGGCCTCGCACGGGGCAAGAAAGACGGGTGGTGCTGCTGCACGCATTTCTGGAAGCCGCCCCGGCCCGCATGCTCATGTACATTCACGCGTTCCATGCGACATTCAGACCTTATATGTCAATACCAGCTCCCTCGCATAGCCATACATGCATGTCCTAGCCCTGCTTGTCTTTTCCCTTGCACCCAATCCTTTTACCAACCCGTGTTCTGTTTGGACCTTGTCGATCCGCACCTCCCTACCAGAACACCCACACGGAAATGTACCGAGTAGCACCGCATTCTCGTCATTTTTACCCATGCTATCAATGCGCATCGCATCGTAGATTCCCTCCTTGATTGGGTGAGTTTGCATCTGCCCTCTATGACCTCTCTCGCACATAGCTATGCCCCGTCGCTATTTACATTTACCTCGACCGATTTGCTCTACTAGCACTAAAATCAGGACAACCATCAAAATTACTCACAACATCCTTCCTCTCCCTCCTCCCCTCCCCTAAAAACAGGACGCCACCACTACCGTGGCCAGCAGCATGATACTTCCCCTCCTCCCCCCCACTCCTGCCCTCCCTGCTCCCACCACCAACGCCGCCGGCGCTTCCGCCTCTTCCGGCGCTGCCTCCTCCTCCACCACCAAGTCACCCAAAGGCACTTCCTCCATGACGCAGCTAGGGGAGATCGGACGAGAGAACACTGGCCGATGGACCTGTGAAGAACACGTTCTGTTCCTCAAGGGCCTGGAAATGCACGGCAAAGGCTGGAAGAAAATCGCGAAGCTAATCAAAACCCGCACCGTCGTCCAAATCCGGACGCATGCCCAGAAGTATTTTCAGAAGCTGGCGAAAGCCAAGAAGAACGGGCATCATGGGGATATGCTTGGAATGGAAGGCTCGCGCTTTGGGGGAAAACGCGTCAAATTTACGGGGAAACGCCGCGGGCTTGTCTATGGCTCGTACCTAGTAGGAGTGGAGGCGACCTCGGCTGCTATCTCTCCTGCATTGCAGACATTTATGCCGACGACCGTTGGGGTGGAAGAGGGGGAGCAGGCAGGTCTCCTGACGGATAAGGAGGAGGATGCAGCGATTGAGAAGGGGTTGTATCGTTTCCTCTCCCCCGTGGTGCTGGACCCCGCCACACGTAATCTCGACGCGGCCGCTCCTGAAGTCCTTCCCTTGCCGCCCAGCACACCAGCGATGGGCGCGCACCATACCAGCAGCAGTGGCAGTAGTGGGATGGATGGAGAGACAACGGGGGAGGAGGACGGGGGTTGTGATGCTATGGAGGTGGGGGATGGAGGGAGCGATCATGACGCAGAGTCGTCGTTGGGCGAGCCCTTGCCGACGCTGGCGAGGGTGACGCCGGAGATGTACGCGAGGTGTGGGGTGCCCGAATGGTTTAAGAAGGGGGGGGATATTGATGAGTTGCTGGCGGAGGCGGCGGGGGTGGATTGGAGGTTGGACTCGGGAGGGGATGCACGGAAGGTGGTGGCGCAGGGGACGAGTATTTTGAATGCGAATATCATCAGTAGTAGTAGTAGTAGTTGTGTGGCTGCGGTGCCGGCGGTGGTGAGGAGAAATAGTTGCAGCAGTAGTAGCAGTAAGATGGCCTCGGCGGCGGCGCCTGCGGTGAACATGATGGTGGTGGCTGGAGGAGGGGGTGGTTTGGCTGGGAAGGGGAAGGGGAACGGCGACGGGAGCAGCAGCAACAGCAGCAGCAGGAACAACAGCATGACCTTGACGGCGAGTGCGTCGGCGGGAGGTGGACGAGGGGCTGGGGGATGGCGGGGGGGACAGCAGAAGAAGAAGCAGCAGCAGCAACAGCAGCAGCAGCAGCAGCAGGTGCAGGAGCCGCCACGGCACGCGCAGCAGCAGCAGCAGCACGACATCCACGTAAAGGAGGAAGAGGTGGTGCTGTTGGTGGCAGGGAAGGAGGGAGGGGTAGGGCATGCGCACACGCACGCGCAGGAGGAGGAGGAGGATGATTTTGCGGCATTCGACCCCCATCATGATGAATTGAAGGAGGAGCATTCTCACCATGGACTGCTGCTGGAAGAGCTGCACCACGACGGGGACGAGGACGCGGATAATGCTTTGGCGCATATTGTGTTTTCGGCGAGTGGGGAGTCGGATGTCCATCCGTCTTTGCCTGGGGGGGGAGGAGGGGGGGAGGGGCATGTGCATGCGCCGCCGGGT
>Ga0209390_10004796_pt1 | contig 19931 bp, 16 predicted proteins | sample BON01_FD_187212 | JGI IMG/M metagenome (GOLD analysis project Ga0209390, IMG submission 187212) | Freshwater microbial communities from Lake Bonney liftoff mats and glacier meltwater in Antarctica - BON-01 (SPAdes) (version 2) | ecosystem: Environmental > Aquatic > Freshwater > Ice > Glacier...
GGCCTTTTCCTCGGGTCACACTGGCTCTGCAGAGACGTTGCGCCGCTCGTTATGTCGCAACAATGACGAGTCACCAGCGCAGCGCGACCTTCTGACGAGTCTTGAATTCCTCGAGGAGTTTCGCAAACACGTGGACACAACTCTCGACTCGTGTGAACGCAGCGGCTTTTCCGCTATTGCCATGCTGTGTCGGAATATTGTGAATAGCCCCCTTTGCACGTTCGACACATTGCGACAGTGGGGTGTGTGTGCTGTCACAGGGCGCACGGTCAACCGCATGCTGCAGATTACCAGCGACACGGAGCGCACTGTAGATGACAACCTTGCGCAATTTTTGATCAGTCTTTGGAGCGTCAGCCACTTTGAATTGATCGAGTCGGCCCGAGCGGAGGTCGCCGCCGACGAGGACACCAGACACGTGTGTGTCGAGGACCTGGTCGCTTCGTATGTCTCTGCGTATCAGGTGATTACAACAACTCTGCAGTCGACTCTTCTGTCTCTTTCCACGCAGTGATGCGCAAAAGAATCACCAAACTGGCAGTGTTCAGCGTGCCGAACAGGACAAAGATAACATACTCCCATAATATCGCGTGGTACACTTGCTCCAGCAATGCTGTCAAGCAAAACAGAACACATGCTGCTACGTACGATGCGTCTGCCGCAAAGTAAGAACAGCGTCGCATCGCGGCATGCTCCGTACAAAGCGCACGTGAAGCAGCATACCGCTGACTGATCCAGACGTGAATGGTAAAGAAGCACCCCAAGAACAAGCCTACGCTGGCAAAGTGCCAGTGGTCCACAGGATTGTCCCCCGCATGCGCCCGTCGGTGGTCAAAGCTGATCAGCAGACCCCACCCAGCAGTAGTGGCAACAAGCAGGAAGATAAATAGTATATTGGCGTGGGTATGCGCTCCGGGGGGTGCCAGCTCCAAAAACGTAGAGTAGTGCTGAATCAGAATGACAGAAAATGCCTGTCCAAGGACTTGTGGCAACACTTTCCAGGCGGAGGAGGAATACCGACACATGAGTATTTTTTCGCTGATGTACTCCATACCAAGCCAGCTGAACTCCTCATTTGCAAGCAATGCTGGCGATCCTCGGCACTCGTCTGTAAGGAGAAATAGCGCGGTCAAAAAGAATATGACGTGAGCACCGAAGTACACGCGTATGACTGCATCGAGCATTACAAGCAAGGCTCGCTTCGCATATACTCTAGAAAAGTCAAAACCGCTGTGTGAGGGCTCGCAACGTGTTCAGGCAAAATGCGCAAGCGAACATACACTCCCCTCCCAGGACGGGTCATGCGGAGCGATATGCTGGTCGAGGATATAGACGCCTTTTACTCTTTCGTGTCCACCAACACAATCGTGCAGCCGGACGCAGAGACTGTTCCAGCCTCCTCTGTGCACAATCTTGTCGGCACAGCGATGATCGAAAAACGCTTCCGGATTCTGGATCTGCGGACAATCAGCAGGCTGTTGCCGAATTGTGTGTACGACCAACAGAAATTTGCAGCCATCACCATTCGCATTCATCGGCCGAGTTGCACTGTTTTGCTGTTCACCAGCGGCAAAATGGTGCTGACGGGCTGCCGCAGCTACATACAGTGTGTACTGGCGGCGCACGAAGTGGTACGGCTGCTGCGATCTGCATCTCCAGGGTACTTTTTCCGCCTGCGCAACGTCAAAATACAAAACATAGTGGGCAATGTGGACCTCGGCCTCGACAACAGAGTGGTGGACCTGGAGCGTTTTCATGCGGACCACAGCATATTCTCGACGTACCAGCGTAACATGTTTCCGGGACTGATTTACCGGCCCGACCACAGCCCTGTCGTGCTGCTCATCTTTTCGTCGGGCAAGATAGTGATTACGGGAGGCAAGTCTGTGTACGACGTGTCAGACGGCTGGAAGGCCTTGTGGCCGACGGTACAGAAATATGTCTGCTCGCGCGCGGAACTCGGCAGACCTGCGCTCAGTGCCGAGGCACCTTGAAGTCCAGGGCCAGACTCTGTATGCTGCGAGGGACGAGCGCAGGGGCGATTTGTTCCTGCGATTGCAGCAGGCGATGCAATGCGCTGGGCGATGTGACATGAGCGTCTATCTTGTCGCTCACAAGTCCGGCCTGCTGCAGGATCTCCGTGACAAGTTTGCTGCAAAACGTGTGTTTGGGGTTGGGCATGGCGCGAGACCAAAAGAGACACGATGTCATCTGCAAGGAGCTGAACACAAGACCCAGGTCGTGCAGGTGCTCCGCATGTCCGGTCGCCAGCGTGTGCTGTTGATCGCTACAAGGGATCTTGAGGCAAACATAGTTCGGCGACTCGAACGTACGCGTGCGCATGGCAACTTTGCTGCCCATGTAGATGGAGCATGCGCGGTCATCCGCAAACTGCAACTCTACATGACAAAACGGCCGATCGATGCTCGCCACTACTTTGTTGACAAAGCCTTCCGAGTCCGCGGTTGGGTCATAGAACCACACACGCAGTGTTTTCATTAAGCGGTCGTGTTGACCATGTTTATATAATAAAGACAAAGTCAGTGCAAATCGAGGGGCGAAAGTCCGAGTGTTACTGCGCCTGTCTCATGCACATGCTGACATGTCAATTAACGATTGGGACGGCGCTGCAAGAAGGATGACAAATCGTTGCGGGTGACGGTGGTGGCCGTGCGCTCCTGCTGCGGCAACAAGGCCGATATTTCGGCGTTCCGGGACGTCATCAAGGAGTTCTGCATAGCGTCAAGACGGGTTTGCATGGCGTTCAGCTGTGCTGTGACCGGCTGTGCCGAGACACGCAGTGAACCCATTTCATGCACATTGTTTGAAAGTGCCGAGCGCATCGAACGGATCTCCGACTTGTGATTCTGCAGTCCGGCGTCGATAGCGTCGATGGTGGCCAGAGAAACAGTTTTGCCCATGGCGGATTTCAGAGAGCGAATCTCCGACTGGTGCTGTTCCAGTCCAGCATCCAGTGCTTCGAGGTGGGTGATGACAGAATTGTCGCGTGCCGAAGTCTGGGGCGACGAATTCATTTGCGTTTTCAGAGAACGGATCTCCTGTTTGTGTTCCATCAAGTCTGAGCTCATTCGCTCGAGGTGCGTCATAATTTCAGCCTTGTCCTCGTTGTTGTTGATCTGCTTGCCCGCTGCCTTCAACATGCGGATCTCGGCCCGGTGGTTATCTAGCCCAGCGGAAATCTGTTCCATTCGCTGCTCGGATGCCAAGCTGACGGAGTTGTTGGTGTCGTAGTTGCTGCGCATGCAACGGAGGGCGTGCGACTGCTCCTGCAGGCCGGCACTCATCTCCGTCAGGCGCTGGTCTGTTGCCATGTTGGAAGACAGCTTGTCGTCGTAATTGCGGCGCATGCCTCGGATGGCCTCCTGATGGTTCTGGAGTCCCGCATTCATTTTGAGCACACGATCTTGCAGTGAAGCGGAAACTGCAATGTTATTGTCGCTCTCGCTTCGCAAAGACGCTATGCTTGCCTTGCAGCGAGACTCAAATGTGGCATGATCTGACATGCGGAGCTCTGCCTGCGAAGCCAGGTGCATCATCTGCTGATCATGTGATTCCACGCGTTCCACATGCCCTCGCATGTGTCGATTCGAATTTTCGATTTCTGCCCTTTGATTCCTCAAGCCAACATCCATTTGGTTCAGGGTATCAGAGTGCTGGCCGGACATTTTCATGACATGAGACATGTCGTGCTCAAGTGTAGAAATTTTATGTTGTGCCGCACGCAGCACGTCAGCATGATGTCTCAACCCCGACTGCAATTTGTCGCTGCCAATGTTTTGCGCTGTGTGGCTCTCGATGGGCACAGACTGCATCGTGTTGGTGTATACCGGGTCGGTGCTCGCAAGCGCAGGCTGGTCCTTGAACTTGAGTTCACCCTGCAGCGAGTCAATGCGACGCTGCATGTCGTCCAGCTGGCGGATCAAGTGCGGGGGCATGGCTTCGGCTGTGATGGCGGGCTGCGTCTCAGCCAGCGTCTTGCCACACATCTCGCTCGCGATGCGAGAGGCTACATCTGCGATTTGATCACTGGACAGAAATACCTGCTTGCTGTCTTGCGCAATGTTGTGGGAGTTCATGAGCGGCTGTATTTGCATATTCACGGTGTGTCCTTGTGCATCGAGATTCACGTTGTACTCTTTGCTGGCGACGGGGAACTCCGCCTGACTATTGGCCAGCATATTGGAAAAATTAATGCCTGGTCGATAGTCAATGACAGATGCATTGCTAAATTCGCGCGCTTTGGTGGAAACAACAGGTTTGTCAGTTGCCCCGCGAGTGCCGCGTGTCATTTTCATTCCCTGTGTTGCGAATGACATTGACAAGTGTACCACTGGTGTTAAATATCAGAATTGTCACAAAGTGACGGGGTCTCGCGACAGAGTCGCCTCAAGGAAGAAAATCCAAGTAATTGCACTAGCTGCCAGCAACGAGTACATAATGCTCAAATACACGGCGTCTGTGAGGCCAGTAGACACCATTCTCTTCACAATAAATTTGGCGTTTATATCTGTAGGGGCTCTGCCGCTCACATTTACATGCCATAATCCATGTGTATCTCATCTGTTGTCGAGCTTCGCATGACAAATCCACACTGCGTGAAAATTTCTGCTGTTCGGCTGGCATCCACCCTGGTCTCGACAACTCGTGCCACAGCAGTCTTGCCTCCCAATTCGCCGATGAACATTTCGAGCATTTCACGCACCACATCTCGGTGTGCAGAGGAAGACTCCGGGTGTGCACTGTAAGCACCCGTCACATGACTGATGTCATTGACGACCCCAACAGACATCAAGCCCACTATCTTCCCTTCAACCTGCATGACAACGCCGTATGTTGCATGTTTGATGTTTTGCTCTGCTGCGCCCGAACTGTTTTTCATGACATCTTGCATGCGTGCGGGCTGTAATACTCGCAGCATGCTGACATCAGACTTGTACAAAAACATTGCATGACACAAGACAGTGGGTATATACGGCAAATGAATTTGCTGTCAATGTTCGTACAAGGAATTTTATTGAAACAATTTTTCAATGTTGTACTAATCACATTGCTCATCCTACCTCGCTGTCCAGCCCTCGTGCCTGGCACACAATTTTTCACCGAATTTCAAGTCTCGGCCCCTGATACTTCCTCTCTCGTGCAAGAACTCTACCAGTTCGTTGCAGAGCTGTGTCTGGCTGTGCCTGGTCTGCCCTGCAGCACCGGGCACAACATTACTATTTCATGAATTCTCTACTCATCCCATTGGATGGCAGTCCTCTTCTTGCGACTGATGCCGCCCTTGCGCTCGGGCTTGAAGCGCAGTCGCATCTGGTGGCGCAGGTGCGCGGTGGATGTGCCAGTCATGTCGCTTGCTTGCAGTTCGGCAAAAATATCCTCAAAGAGGACATTGTGCGGGGCAAGAAACATGTCGAGCGAATAACCACCGTGCTCAGCGGTCTCATCAGTCACAAAGTGCGGCGACATGATGTCCTGTTCGATGGCCTTGTCCTCCTGCAATTTCAGTGCCCAGAAAATATTGCGCTTGCCCGTGGTAGTCAACGTCAGGCCTGGGCATGTCCACAGCACTGTGCCGCATTCGGTGACGCCGGACTTGATCATTTCTTCGTCAGAGCATGGCAAGCCCCAAGACTCGTGCGCACATGGCCACTCCGCAAGGCCGTTGATGATATGCATGTTGAGCATGACATTCCAATCCACATTCATGCACCCCACCGTGAGAATATGCTTGGACATGTCAGACGTCGGCCTGTCATCGCGCACGACGATCACACGAAGCGCCTTGGTGGCGATGGCAATGTTGACGAGCTTCAAAGCAAGACCCTTTTCGACGCCGAACGTGGACTCGAGGTGCTCCCATGAAAAGAACACCTCTGGCATGGCAGGCGACATGTTGCACAGCACCAGGTCGTTCGACTCAGAGTCTGTTGTGGCATGTGCAAGCGAATTCGGAGTGCAGGCGAATACCTTGATGTTGTCCTTGACGACGACATTGCAAATCGATGCCTGCGCCTTGGAGCGCAGGATGACAGCATCTGCAGACTCCTCGCTCTGCGGCACTCCCGAAAAAACCGACAGCATGCACGAAGAAGGCACTGTTTTGGCCCTTTTGAGCTTGAGACCACGGCCGGCAACAGTCTGGGTAATGTTATTCGACGACAACACAATCGCCATGAGAGTGTTGGCAGTCACCATGTCCGCCGCCTTGACACCATGGGACGCGACATGCGCTCCACCCTCTCCCGCTTGCACGGCATGCGAAGATGAGTCCTTGAGGGCCTCCATTCCCTCCTGGCGCAGAAAAAGAGAAATGCAGGTGCCATTTTCAATCACAGTAGTAGCGTCAATCAACACATCCGAACCAGGCAGCATCATCTGCGACACCCTCTCTCCCCTGTCCCGATTGGTGGCGCCCTTTTCGAATGGATGAAAGCGTGTGTTTGCATTCTCGTCCAGGTCGTACAGCGTCTTGGTCTCCACATTGCTCTTCTTGGGGCCTGCTGTGAAAGGCACGTTGGAGAAGCCGGGGGGACCCACTGCCAAGACAACAAAATTGAAGTGCACCCAGTCCCTTCCCGAGCTCATCTCGGAAAACTTCTCTGCGCTCAAGGGCGCATCCTTCAGCATCATCACGAGCATCTCGACATCCGGCTGCACCAACGAATTGATCTTGCCAGGACGCCATGATAGCGGGATGGCGGAGAGTAGCGTGGACCACTCCTTGAAGTTTGCCGGTGTCTCGTACAGGCGCTTGACACGAGCCCCGACCTTGCCACCATGCACGCCTGCGTCCTTGCCTGCTGCATCCGGAGCTTGTGCCGTGGGCGCAGTACACCCCGCGGGGGACGAGGGAGGCGAAGTGGGCTCCAGTGATTCCATTCTTGCTTGCTCACACGTCTTGATCGGCGCACACAAGCCCGTTTGGTCTTGTTTGTGGTAAAAAAATGCGAATTCAAAAATGCAATTAATTTTATTTAAGGCTTTATTCTTTCGGACCCAGCTACACTCCTTCGCGGGAAGGGTGCCATGCTCAGTCCGCGTCGTTTTGGCCTGGACGCATGGAGACCCAAAGCTCACTCACTCCTCAGCACCAGTTCAAAGCTGCCGCCAGTGGTGTCTGTCTTGGTCAGTGCCATTGTACTACTTGGACCCAAGGAATTTTTTGTGCGCTTCGGGGCAACCCAGGAGCATGTGCTGGGTCTGAGTCAGGACGATCGCAAGAAGCATTTCACGGGCCCAAAACGAGTCCCCACGCCAGTAGCTTTGTCGTGTCTTCAAATTGGCTGGGACTTTCACCACAGCGTGAAGAATTATCCGAAACATGCGGTGGAGACACGCCGCAAGATGTTTGAAAAGCTTCAGGAGACACTTGCATACGACGATATCGCGGGGTTTCAGGTCATTGATCAGGTGGCAGACATTAATTCTCTGGTCGATCTCATTATCAAGATTGAATCTTGGACAAAACCAAAGGAAGCCCTGCTGGGAGTGGGATCGAAGGAAGAACAGCTCGAAATGATGGGATGCATGTACGAATGCGAGCCCACGCAAGCCGAGGAAACAGAGAAATTGGCCACGGACATGATCAATGGCGCCACGGAAGTCGGCATCTCGTGTGTGAATTTGGTGAGAGGATGTATCGAATTGTTCACAAAGACACCCGCGCCGCCGCCGGCAAAGGAAAGAACGTGGGAGGAGATATTGGTTGAGTTTGTTCCTGTGTCGATGAAGCTGGTGGTTTTGATCTGGTTCATGGTGCAAGTCGGCCTGACGTGGCTTCGTGGACTCTATGTAAAAATCACAATCATTCCAGAAGACAATGAGCAGACGGCGAAGGCAATCATTGAATTGATCAAGAATGCACCCACGAACAACATAGAGTTGCCTTTGCTGCTCTATGTCTTGTTTCTCAGCATCTGTCAGTCCGAGGTCACCTACTGGACACGAACACTCCTTGTGTGTTCGCTGAGCCTGCACATGGCGCACCATATGCCCTTGCACAGAATGCACATGCGCTTTGCACAGGAGGAAAAGACGAATTCTTACTCGACGCGAAGTATCATGTGTTTTATTATAATCGTGTACGTGGGCGAGGTGAGTGGCACGGTCCTCAACCGTGCCTGGATTCGGATGATCCATACACGAAACAATGTGCGGAATGTTCACATGCCTTTCTTCTCACAGGCTTGCGCACTGTGTGCCATGCCGAATTTTTTCCAGATGCGCCTTGCACCGTGGTTATACCTGCTCATCAACGTAGCCATTTTTGCGGTGATGTTTCTCTTGTCGCTGCATCCAGATTACAACACGAAGAATGTCAATTTCAGCAGCATGGTTTCTCTGTACGCCGCACGGATCTTCTGCATCCTCGTCATATTCAGGCACCTCGAAATGTACATGACAACTATGACGTGGGAGTCGGTGTTGCAAGAAACACTCTTCATAGAATATTGTATGTGTCACCATAAGGTGTTGGCGTACTACCTCCTTGCCTGTGGCCGCGACATACTCATGTCCAGGTTATAATAAAGAGGATAACACAATTTGTGTATGTGATTGTTGGCACAATTTGCTCCATGCCGCGTCAATGCGTGCTGTAGTTGCCATGTCAGTGTACTTTGAAAATGTCATTAGGTCCCATACCAATGTGTGGCCATGAAGATATATCTCCATTTCTTGTTTTGTTTGCAATTGCTTGAGAATCGGGTCTGTTGCGTACGACAATATGGATATTTTCTGAAGGTCACTGACTTGAATTTGCGTGTCCAGTATAGTGCGCAACTTTTCCCTGTCAATTGTTTCTTGGTATAGTTCAAGGCTCTCTGGCAAAAATATAAATTGGAAGATCTGTGGTTGATGAATTGTGTCGAAGGGATTTTTGAAATTATACGGAACTAATTCGTTCTGCAAATAATGGTTTACACTGGAACACACTGTCCACCTCCACATTTGACGACACACAGAAGTGCGCTTGTACGCAAACATTTGTAGAGTTTTTCCAAAAACATTTTTGTGATCAAAATTAGTCCGAAATTGCATTGCTTCTTGTGAAATTTTTTTGCAAAATGTGCTTAGGGGCGTTGTGTTTTGATTGTTGCGAACAATAGCTGCAAACAAACAAATTCCGTGCAAATGTGTCTTTGTGCCACACAAAGCGTCTATGTTCAGCAAAATACAATTGTCAATGCACCTCATGGTCGCCGTTACAATTGGCCACTCATTGTCATTGAATGATATTTTCTGTTGACTCAAAATCAAATGCATCAGTGTAGAACGAATTGCTAGTAGATGGTATACATTTTCACCCAATACTTTCAGTGATTTGTATTTTTGCAGCCGAGCAAGAAGTTGCAGCAACGGCAGAACGACACTTCCCAATTGGTCAATTGAATCATACAATTGCATATTTTTCTCATACGATATTGCAGATTCGTCATATCTGTCTTGTTGTAGAAAAAAAATTTGATCGAAATTGATGGCTTCCACGACATCCTCTCGTGAAATGTTGCCATGTATTTGAGACCCTCCAGGGTCATGTGTTGTGTCCTTCGCACACGACATGTCATCGAGTATTGACGAATTTTTGTCGAGATAACACTTGCTCAGCTCAGTTCTTTGCAGGATATCGTAATTTGATAACAATCTATCGCATATGTCAAACATTTTTAGCACAGAAGTACAATCCGCGGAGATTTTCTTTGGATTCTTCAGATATGATTCGTTCAGAACGTTTTCCAAGCGCCCCAGTTCATCCGTCACGTTATTGCGTACCAATACTGCCGAATTCGTGCTGGCGAAATAATTGTTCTTGAGAAATGTGTCCACAAATGTCACGCCTACCATGTACGATTCGCCCCTGTTGAGTTCCTTGGTTTCGAAGTTGCCTGTTAGAACTTCGTGTTTGTGTTTTTTGTTGTTGATTACAAATTCTACCACTGGATACTTGGCAAAGCACAGAGGAATGGTAGCAATCCAATTGAATGGCACACTACCTGGAGAAGTGGCTTGCAGATCCATGTTTTTTCTCTTGTACTTCAAACACTGTGTTATTTCAACAATAGTCTCAATCATTCTACCATGATCGATCTGGAAGTCAATTTTGACGATGAAGGGATTATGTCCTTTCTTCTGATCATCTTGCACAGCTGTACGAACCCTCGCGGCATGTATGATACTTGATTTGATCATTTCTTGCATTCTACGATTTATGTCACTTGCGGGGCCCACCACATCGGCTTTACGTTGCACTGCTTGCCGAGTAGGGGTATAAGAAGAGTTTGAGTTTTTTGTCACAGATGAATTGAATTGCCTGTCAGGATACCGTTTGTGACCATGTACATATAGGTCAAAACCGTCCGAACTCCCAGCTGCATAATAAGATTTGGCACGAAGGTACCGTGTTGCTCGCGGGTTGCCCGAAATGAGTATACGGGAGTTCCAGTATGTCATGTGATCGAGTCGGCTACGTGAGCACTTGCTGGTGTCGGATTGCCATTCGTGCCACGACATGATGGCGTGTATCATTCTCTTCATATATATCGAACTGGTCTATGAATTCATGCATGGCCATCGTAGTGAAATCGTCGCGTGCACTTTCACGGACTCGGATTCTGTTTCTTGGTGCCTTTGTTCAAGACTCGTTTGACAGTGCGCTCGCCTGCGACCGCGGGTGGGGTTGTGGAGTCGGTTGGTAACTGGCTCATGTCGCTGGCAAGTGAGTCCAACGATGCAACAGGACGAGTCGATACGACTGCCACAGACGGTTGTACTGCCTTGATTGCGGGCAATCCTGTGGGCTGACGTGCAACAGTCTTGAGATCTATAGGTACTGGCAGCTGGCGTTGCAGGTCACGAGCTGGTGCTGAGGGCTGTACAACGGGTGATTTTGCGGGTGCGGTTTTTGCAGGTGTGATTGCGATTGGGACTGCAGTTGCAATTGCTGGCACGACCACATTTTTGCCTGCACTGCTGAGCGCGACGGACGGCCTGCTTGCACCATGTGTGCTGGCGGTACTGCTTGCTGCAAGAGCGGTATTGCTCGCTTCAGGAGGTTCTGTCAAGTGTATGCCCTGCAAATTCGTGAGTTGAAGTGGTTCCCGCAGGAGCACTGTATCCACATTGAAGGCATTTCCAGTCACCAAGTTCCATTTTTTGAGCAGACAGACGGGGTTACTGGCTGGCATGTGTTGAAGCAGACAGTTGGTATCAGGGTCCTCAAAAGCATCCTGAAACGTGCGCTTTGCGAGCATAGGGGTCTTGAAAGGGTTCGACGCGATGGGCATACGAACGACGGGCTCATTATTGTCGTCTGCGTCCACTTGATTCAGAGGCTGAAACTGCGTCCACACAGGGGCAAACGTCACTTGCAGCAGCTGGCCACGGAGGAATCTGGTGTCGTCACACACATTGCCTGGGTCTGACTCACAGCTTGCGCGATGCTGGAAGCATTGTCCGATGCGCCAGTAACCATTTACACGATAATCATACTTCCATGGGGCCGCGGAAGGTGGTGCGGGTGCTTGTCCCATTTTGAAGACATCAGGAATCAACTGCCAACAGTGCTGGGCCTTCACAAAAGTCTGGCGCACAACCCCCTTGTAGTAATGGTTGAGCGTGTAGCTCTGTGTTGGAATCCACTGCAATTTCAATATCAAGTTGTCTCCCGCCGAAATGTCGATGTTGCGCCAGATGTTCACCAAATCTCGATTCTGACCGTCCACAGTGAGAGTTGTCACGTGGTTCGCGGCAGCTTGTACCGGGGCAAGGCCCGTCTCGTGCTTGCCCCCCTGATGCTCCGAACCGGCGCATATGCCAAATGGAATCATGCGCGTGCTCACAAGTTGCAAAATGTCTCTGCGCTGGTGTTTCCGCTTGTACTGGTATCCCAAATCACGAGAAAGCATAGCCCAAGGGGCGCTGATGGGCGTGTCGGCTGTCAGACGCTGCAGGCCGGCGAGCAGGTAGTTCACTGTGGAAATGTTGATGAAAACAGTGTGACTGGGAATCTGCAGATTAGCAATGGATGCGTCTCGCATTGCCATGTTGTCGTATATGAGGCTCTGCACCCGCGTGCTCTGGAGGATGAAAGCAATGTCGCCCTGGTCAACCGCATGCGAGAGAGCGAGATTTGACTCCATGTTGCTGACATCGGCGTACGGCAAGAAGATTTTGGGCACAATTTTTTGAATGCGGTGTGGAATTTGCTGGTAGTTGCGGTCCGCGCCCATGCGACCCTGTCCTGGTCCGTACGCGTACGGCGCTATCCCAGACAGGAGCTCCGAGTTGAAATTGATGCGGCCATCTGGGTCTCCGTTCACCCCCGCCGGACCCGAGAGGCTGGTGGGAAGCGGGCCGCCACCATTGATGTTCGCGTCGGGAAAGCGAATATTGGCTCCGAGTTGCGAGAAGAACTCAGACATTTCCCGCCCCGCCCCCCGGCTTTTATACACACAGACATTCGAAAAGCCAGACACAGGCGATATTTGATGGGCCCGCCCCGCGCGCCAATGGCCGTGAGCCACGTGTCCGAGGCACACGTCAAAAGCACCCCGCAATTTTGTTCACACACCATGCACCGCTTGCGAAGTATCGACACCCGTCGCCAGACCATCCACGTACGTGCGGTAGTCGCGCAGTCTGTCCTCGTGAAACTGTAACGTGTCCTCGAGCTCGCATTTGTATGCCCAGCGGCGCCCGTACAATCCCAGACTGTATACCTCCCCGAAGAAAAACACGTCCCCCCCCGATCGCGCCATCAGCGCGTCCTCGGCCTCGGGCGAACTGTGGGTCGAGCAGTGCTTGCTGGCCTTGTAATATTCAAACATGTCGTATTCGAGGTCTTCCTGGCTGTCCCTGCCCTCTTGGTAGTCCCCGTGCACTTGGCGGTCCGCGTCCTCGTCGAAATAATACTCGAGCTCCTTCAGCATATCCCGCAAGATCTTCATGTCTTCCAAATACATGCCCAGATTCAGGTGGCTTTCGTCGGCCCGAAGATGTGCGGTTCGCAACAGATCTGCGAAGCTCATACGCAGGTAGTGCTCTAGACTGTTAGATCTGTCGTAGGTCAGCAGTCTGGACCCCTCGAGCTGCAAGCTGGTGCCGTGCTTTGGCATGTCGCCGTTTGCCGCGTGCTGCATAAATACTCGGCGCTGCGTGTGAGAATAACCCAGACATTCCAAGCAGAGTCAGGAATCTTGACTCATAAGCGCTTTTGAAAAGCAACACACACACGATATTTAAAGACATATCAAGAAATTACAATGACCGTGTGTCACGTGACCATTGTCGAAAGTCTCTCTGACAGCTGGCTTCGTTTTCTCACTGTGGTGCGCGGGCGAAAACCCGAAGACGACATGCGGCGAGCTACCATGATGCTGACGAGTTCAATTCAAGCCACAGCCAGCATCGAGCTTGAAATCGGCGCTGAGCTGGCTGATCTGTCTTGCAAGGCGCGTTCTTTGCGTCAGAAACACGTGAAGGCCGACCTGGTCGCCCTGCTCACCAGCAGCAAGCACAAGCGTCTTCGGTTGCAGCAGACTGTACGCAAGCGCCTCGCCCTCGAACAACATCTCGAGACGCTACACAGCACGCTCTTGAATCAGCAAGTCATGAATTCTGTCAAACAAACCTCTGAGGTGCTCAAGTCGATGGGTCTGGAGCATGAGGTTTCCCGTATAGAGGAAGTAAACATGAACCTGCAAGAATCACTCTTGGACGTGAGTTCGATTCAGGAGCAGCTTGCCAGTAACCTCGGCGTGGGGGTCGAGGACGACATTGACTTGGAGGCGGAGATGCAAATGCTCATGCAGCTTGACCCGTTGTACGCCGACCTACACACCGCACCCATGTCGGCGACATGGAGCGCCAGTCCGCCCACGCAGAACAGCATGCCGGCAGACACAGGTTATGCTGCAACAACACTGCCGGCGCCGTTGCCTGCCCTCCTTGGTGTGCCCGTTGCCGATCCGGAGGGAATGCATACCACACAGACAGCCGAGGTCGAACTCACCGCAGAAGTGTCAAACACGTGACTGTGACACCCGAGGTGACAGAAATACACAGAAATAAATCACATCGGCCCTGATGCAGCATCAGGTCATGGATGCAGCAATGACGTCGTCACGAGTACTACCGAAACAGTTGCAGTATATCCTGAAACAAGCAGCGATTCCGATTGCAAAACACGAGGTGTGTCTGCACGACAGAGCAGTTTCTCAGATGACAGAGTACCTCAAAATATTGAACATGCGCACCACCGCCCGTGCCGAAGCCAGCGAAGAAGTATACAATTTGTCGGAATTGCTTGGCTTCGTCAACTCTCAGCAGGAGAGTCCCAGATTGGTTGACGCAACCATGCACAACGACGAGGTGCTCTGATAGTGCTTCATGTTCGAGTACGGATCGTATTTACGATCGAGTGTTCCAGCACCAATGAGGAAACCAGAGTCAAATGTACCTCTTTTGGAACCACGACTTGTCGTTGATGGAGATCCGATTCCTGCAAAGGCATACTGGTACCAACAGTTCGACGCCGTCAAATACTACACTCAAGGAGTGCAGAGCATTACTGTTTTCCTCTTCATTTTCGTAGTGGTAACTGGGTCATTCGCCGCGAATTATGCCTTAGCTGAGCAGAGCAACATTTACAACCAACTACATGCGGTGCCATACACGGGCGCAATTGGCGTGCCTCCTTCACAATACATGAGCATGGACTGGATCATGACCGCCAAGCGGGTTCTGGGAAGTGTCGGGCATTCGTTTGTAAGCAGCGCAGTTGCGCGCGACATGTGCGTCGTTGGCAAAGACGACACGTGCAATCCAAAGTGGTGGCAAACAGTTGCCGGGTGTAACACTTCATCTGCTACCCAACTGCGACTCCCCGCACACGTGGCCGTCGAACAGGAGTACTTTTACACTTCCAAGAGGATAAAGTACCGGCACCTACAACCACTGTTCACATGCATGACAGAAAAAATTGGCGAAGTGGCGTTGTATCTCAACAACGAACACTCGTACAGCATTGGGTCCACCCACAACGCGAATGTACTTATTGCCGGTGTGTTTTTTATCCTGGCAGTTATTTTGGCTAGCATGCTACTGGCTACCATATTCACGGGCTCCGACAGCGATATAACAATGGAGTACCAACGACGTATGGCGCTCACTGTACTCGTCATATTTTACATCTTGGTATTGTATTCTGTGGCCTCGTCCCGATCCATGGACGCCACTAAGGATCAACACAGGCCATTCGGCCTGGCTTCGCACACGTACTCCTCGGTGTTTCTCCTCTTCTCGTTGTTGGTTTTCAATCAAAGTGGCACCTTGAATGACCACACCGAAGAATTTAACCGCATGCAGAATAAAGGGACAGATGAAGACGAGGTAGCGGAAGCAGAACCAGAAATTCCGATGGCTTATGCTGCTCCGAATGATCTCACAGAGGATACATCCTCGATCTTTGATGGAAAATCTGTGGAAATGGTCGAAAGAAGTGGATTTGGCGCAACGCTAAACGTGCGCAGATTTGTGCAGGAGCCCACGCATTACGATACACGCATCAAGCAAGTCTTTATCGCCCCCACCCATTATTCAGATAACGGAGATGTGATCGGGTATCCACCGCAAAGTGTTGTGTCTGTGGATGTGTGTGCACTGATCAGCATCCCCGTGCACTCCAAGTTCGTTTATGGTCAGTTGTTGACGTTGCCCCTCATCACGCTGGCTCTGTACATACACGGCAAAAACTACGGCCTCGACACATACAGTCAAATCATTTTTATTGCGACAGCCATCATTGCCATGGTAGACGTTTTCCTGTATCGCATGTGGTGGGCATTTCAGATTCATAAGGGCGTCACGTTTTACCTGCAGGATGACTCTGGCGAATACAAGGCAATGGAAGTGCTGACATTTCTGTGCGTGCTGTTTCAGATCTCCATTTACACGTTTTTGCTGACCTCAGAAATGTTCAGCAAATCGTATGTCTGGTTTTTTTGTGTGTACATCGTCATGACCGAACTGGCAAAGATCCTTGGGGTTGTGGCCATTCGTCAAGCAAAGAACCTGAACAAGGGTAAAGTGAACACCGGGGTTCCTTCCCAAAACTTCGACAACATGACAGGCATGTTGCAGAAGGGAGACTTTTACATGTTTGTTATGTACGTCCTGGGCGTGGGCATTGTCTTGTGGGTGTACGTAATTGGAGACCAATTGCAACTCGATTCAAAGTGGATTACCGAAGTCCCCATGGTACAACGATGGGGCGCGGGCTGGGAGACGTACAATGCGATGAGCATGTAATGGGGTTTGTAACACCGGTTTATTTTGTGGCAATTAAATCAAAGCTAACGATGAAAACAAGAATCGAAATATAAAACACCATGAACAGTGCCATGCACAGCAGTGAGTGGTTGCGAGTAGTCATGACAAACTGCTCGTGTGACAACATCTGCAGAGTCAAGCATGCTGCGATCGCGCAAGCCAGGCTCAGCCAGCGCTGCCGGTGTGACAGCACACGTGCACTGTGTGCCAGCACTTCTGTAAGGGAGTGCATTGCGCCTGGCCAGAGTGCCCTCTTATACTTGCCCGAGCGAGCGGGTCAGTATAAGAGGCAACGCGCAGGCAGGTCAATGGGAGATGTGTACGCTCTGGACGTGGCCATGCTCAACAATTTGCAGATTGGCAAGTCACGTCGCAAGACGGCCGGCACCAGCAGCCAGAAGGTGAGCACCAGAAAGTCGACGGTGTCCTCCACACCTGCCCTGCGCAGCGGCCGTACGCACACAGAGCAGGATATCTTGCGGCACGTGCAGAGCAGCGTGCTGCAGAAATACTGCACCTTGTGCGAAAGCCTCAACGTGGACCCGCTGCGACCACAAACGCTCGGACTGATTGTCATTTTGCTGTCACGACACACGCAGCGCACAGACATAGCCCGCAAACTTCTGAGCATCCAGCACTGCGACGACGTGCTCCTTACCTGGGACACCGCTGAAGATCTGTCATTTTTGCAACAAAAACTCTCTGCGTCATCGGACTGGTCCTTGCTGTTCGGATATGTCGAATTTGACATGAGTGATGACATGCGGGCCGAGCTCGGCATGCACCCAGTGCTGAGCACGCTGCAACTCAGCCTGCAGAACGCGGGCATAGTCACGAACAATACGCCGCTAGATTTTGTGATGCATTGTTTCTTGTACATGACTCCCGCGGGCACTCCGTCCCCAAAAATGTTGGAGCGTTTCCTGAGCCATCAGAGTATTGACTGTCGTGACGTCGAGGTCAAGTGTCTGCGAGCTGTGACCAGCTTCACCGACAGTGTGCATAACGAGGGCCTGCTGGCGGCGTGCTTGCTGCATGTCTGTCTCGGGGTGCGGGCGGTTCCCGCTTTTGTGCAGGACTTGCAGGACGTGCTTGCCGCTCACATGTTGGACTCTGCAGAGCCTGTGCTGCAAGCCGTGCGTCGCATTCGGCTGCGCGACATAGTCGAGAGCGTGCACCAGGCGAACGCACTGTCGTACGAGCTGAGTTTTGACAGCTGGTGTTGTCAGAAAAAGTTTGCGACCACGACTGGCCTGAATGTTCAACGGCTCTTGTACTTCATCAACGCGCAAACGAGTCCGGTAAATTTGGACATGTTTCCAGACTACTTCACGCCAGCACTCACTTGTCATTTGGCGCTCAAGGAGCTCAGCACCATCGACATAGCGCCCATCAATGCGGTCATTGGCAGCCTGCGGCTGTACACCAACAACATCAAGCACCTCATTGATTTCCGCGTGCAATGTCTCGAGGGCCTGAATGTCAAGGCTCGACAAGACCTCTCACAGGCGCAGATTCTGCAACTCTACATCTGCTGCTTCCAGCACGAGTCCATTCGAGATCGCTGCTGGCGCGCCGTGCTGCCAGTGCTCAACCACAGCATCCAGCGCGCCTGTGTCCTCTTTCGCGACAAGTTCGACTTCGAAATTGAAGCTGTGCTGCGCTCTGTCATTTTCTGTCATGTCAACAATGCGCAGGGCCGCGAACCAGCCCTCCCAGCAGCAGCGTCATGAAGACATAGAGTTGCTGCAGCGTGAGCAGTGTCATGGTGTCCAAGACGTCGACCAGCTGTAGCAGCGCCAATATCAGCAAGGCTCCGAGGTACGCGCCGGCACACATACACAGCATGCACGCTGTCATGTCTGCTGGTCGATGACTGGCAGCCAAGGTCATCAGAATGGACGCCAAGGCGCACAGCGTCGTCAGACACACGGTTTCGCGTTCGAATCGATGCGAGTCCACCAGGAAACTCAACGTGACCAGCAAATGCGCGCAGAGCACAGCGAGTGCGGCATGCGACCGGACGCCTCGCGACTGCATATTCAGCAGGAGTGACGGGCTGCCTATCATGACGATCATGTTCAGCTTGGTGCCGTGTGTGCGCGGAGGTCCAATGTAGTCACTCAGGATGAGCATGACATATGATAGCAACACACACCCCAGCGTGCACATGCGCCAGCACAGCATGCGAGGCAAGACGATTTGCACAGCTGCTGTTTGAGACAGTGTTTTGTCTGCGGTGGCAAGCGTAGACCGGTTCGCACGAGTTGGTTCTGGAGCCACGTATGGCGTACACGCACTGCTCGTGAACAGTGTCAGACGTTTGTTGTGCATGCCCACGTCAAAGGCACTATGCATCATGGCAAAGACACCCTCTTTTTAAATACCAGACGCAGGTGTATATAAAGTCTTCTTTTCATGAAAGAATAATGAGTCTTGCAAACTCGCATGCAGGACGCAGTGAAATGGACGTGCTGAATGAGCTGCTGTGCTGCGACCCAGACATAGTCGTTTGTGTGAACCGCATCAGCAACGCCTGTCTGCATGATTCGTGGGACCTGCAGGAGAGCGGACAGAACCTCAAACCCAGCATCCGCGAGCGGCTGAATCGCCACTACGATGTGTTCTTGCGCGACTGCATCCGCATGATATATCTGTGTGGGTTCGCTGCATTCTACATCCGCCGTGTCAACAAGATCCCGCTCCCCTTCTGCCCCACCATTGGCACCTTCTCGTGGAGCACGCGCATTTGCGAAAAAAACGCAGGCCCAAACGCCCAGTATGATATCAATGTGTGCAAAGGCAATGTGAAGCGCAAGGACATTCAAATCATGCCCTACTACAGCCCGATTGTTTCGGAACACATCAAGACCCCCATGCAGGCCATCCTCTCGCAGTACATGGCGCTGCAGGAAATGCACGAAACCATCCGCGTGAGCAACAAATGGAACCAGGAAAAACACGTGGTAGTCACTGAAACAATGGACGTCAAGGACCAGACCACTTCTGGTTTGCAGCTGCTGGATGACGTGCGCCGGTACACCCTCTCTGGAGAGCACTCCATGATGCGAGACAACGTGCTCCGCCTCAAGAACCGCTACAACAAGGACCTGCGCAACACCAACGAGGCCAAGCTCGAGTGGATCCAGGACCAGTTTGGCGGCGGACACACGCAGGGCATTGCAACGCACGTGCTGCCGCCGAACATGGGCGTCGTCGAGCTCTCCAACATTGCATACGGCAACGAATATGAAATTCTGAAGCAGCACTATCGAGACTCGGTGTACACATTTTTTGGAGTGCAGAACCAATCTACTGTGCAGGCTGCCAACAAAAGCACTGCCGAATTCATCAGCTCCGAACAACACCAGAACACGCAGAATGTGACGCGATTCCTAGAACAGGTTTTGCAGAGTGTTTATTCCTTGAGCTTTGATGTGCCGCTCGAAAACGTGCGAGTCACCATCAGCGGCATGCCGCGTGCCGCCATCAATAACACAGACGACATAAAGAGACTGGCAGACGCCGAGCTCCTTGCGCCCCACGACAAAAAAAAAGCTCGCAAGCTCATGGACACAATTTGA
>Ga0209390_10004798_pt1 | contig 19924 bp, 7 predicted proteins | sample BON01_FD_187212 | JGI IMG/M metagenome (GOLD analysis project Ga0209390, IMG submission 187212) | Freshwater microbial communities from Lake Bonney liftoff mats and glacier meltwater in Antarctica - BON-01 (SPAdes) (version 2) | ecosystem: Environmental > Aquatic > Freshwater > Ice > Glacier...
AAGCTTGGAGAGTTCGGCTAGGGCATCGTCGTCCTGCACGAGGCTGATCTGACGCTCGGCCCTTGGGTGAAGGGGGAACTTCCGATACAAAGCAAGAGGCAAGAAGCCTGAGAAGGCGCGGCGCTTCATGCGGAGACGAGCGCTTCGGTAGCGTCCTCAGGCGTTCGCTCTGGATTCCCCGCAGTTGAACTCCAATGCTTCTGGAAGGATCCCGCTATTGGCAAAAGCCAAGCTGCGCAGTTCATGGGAGACACCGGCCCGCAGTGGCGTATGGTTCAGCATATGAAATTAATTGGATTCATCGCCCTCTTGCTGTTTCCCTGCGCCCTGCGTGCGGAGGAGGCTGACAAGCCTTTGGAAATTGCGCTGATTTCCGAGGCGGGTGGCATCAGCGCAGGCAAAACGTTTTTCCTCGGGTTCCATCTCAAGCATCCGGCGGGCAGCCATACCTATTGGAAAAATCCGGGGATTGTAGGGGTGCCCACCACGATCGAATGGGAACTGCCCCCCGGATTTCAGGCCGGGGAAATCCAATGGCCCGCTCCGAAGCTTGTCAACATGGCCGGCCACGGTGCCCAGGGATATGAGGGCGAAACGCTGCTGATGATTCCCATCACGGCTCCCGGGGAGATCGCCGGGGCGTCCGTGAAAATAAGCGCCAAGGCCTCATGGATGTGTTGCGGCACAGGCTGTAACCCGGCGTGGAAGGTGCCTTTTCATATCACGCTTCCTGTCGGCGATGTCGCGGCAGCGGATGCAGCCAACGGCCCGTTGTTTAAAAAATTCCGCGGGCAGGTTCCCAAGTCGGAATCCGGCTGGAAGGAAATTTTCGCCAAGCGCGATGGCGCGAAAATCGTCCTCACCCTGGATCCCGTTTCCCGCCATCCCGATCCGTTTCCGAACCTTGCTGACATCCGCTTTTTCACTGCGGATGGCCAGGTGGACTCGGGCCGCAAACAGGAGGTCAGGATATCGGCGGAGGGAGTGATCGTGATGACCATGGATGCCTCGGAAACCGCTCCGAAGAATCCCGAGTCCCTGCCGGGCGTGGTCGTCATCCCGACGGGAAAGGCTCCACGCCTGATCGAGGTTGATCCGCGCTATTGAAATCAGTTCCCGGGATGCGCCGCCAGCCAGGCCTTCACATCCTTGGTGACGACGAGTTCGCCCTTCATGATCGCCCAGTGGCCGGAGAAGGTGCAGACATACTGATAGATCCCATCCTCCGCCGGCGCGGTTAGATTCAAGGTTTCCGATTTGCCGGATTCGATGAGACGGGTGGCATCAATGACCCGCGGGTCGTTGTCCGGGACGTAGGCGCGGCCTTTCGAGTCCAGCTTGTCAGGTGCCTGGGTTTGCACAGCGATGGCCACATCCTGCATGGTGCCCGGTCTGACGAAGACCAGATTGTGGGGCATCGCATCCGGGTTCTCGAAAATGACCTGGAAGGGCTTTCCAGCCTCCACGATGAGGCGGGCTACGTTTTCCCTAATTCGCCTGACTTGCTTCAGTAAAGGCGCCGGGATAAACCGGCTTGGAACAACCCCCTTTTCCCCGCCCTCCGGTCTTCGCCAAGGCTTCTACCGGCAGGCCGGTTGGCCCAACGGCTGTTTCACGAGCCTCCCGCAAAAAGCAAATTCTTAGCAGTAGCTATTCTCTGATCCACTCGTAGGCGATGACCTCCGGGTTGCCCTCGAAGATAGCTTGCGGGATGGTGAATTCGACGTATTCGGGTGTTTTCTCGACCTTCGCCTGCTTCTGAGCTGGGCTTTCGGCGGCTTCGGTGGCGGTGAATTTCCAGTCTTTGCCGGTGCTGAGATCCGCTGTGGTCCCCCAGGTGATGGGCGCGTTGGGTTCGAGAGGGAACTCGCAGGCGAGCGAGCCGCGGGTGATGCGCACGGCGACCGTCGGGGTGGCTTTTCCTCCTTTGTGCACGCGCACGCTCGTGGCAGGCCACTGGGGGCGGGCGCGGGTGAGCGTGCCTTCGCCATGACGGTGAGGGCTGTTGATCGTGAGGATCGTCGAGTCTGCGGTGGTAGTGAGCCCGCCGGTATCCGCCCATCCGCGCGGGTGGGGCGCGAAAGCGAGGCGAAAGGCGGGTGGTTGTTCCGGTTCGACGAAGGTTTCGCCATTCCACTCAGCGTCGCGCGACTTGCCGTGATAGGCGCGGGCCAGCGCGGCGATGTTGCATTCATCTCCCGTGAGCTCGCTCAATTGCTTCGGGAGGATGCGGTCGAGGGAAATGGTGCCGTCCCCCTTGCCGGGCTTGCAGAAACCGTAGAGGCCGATGCCTTTTTCCATGGCGTCGGGGATGACGACGGCCGGGTCGGCATTGTTCCAGGCGGCGAGGCAGGTGAGCAGGCGGGTGTGTTTGCCGACGACGTTGCGGATGTCATCAAGGTGTTTGTTGTCTCCGGTCTCCGCCATCAGCCAGTCCACCTCGCGGAACATGTCGGAGTCCTTGATGTGCGGGTGATGGATCTGGTTGCAGGTGAGCCAGACGATGCACTTGGGGTTGGCGTCTTTGGCGGCCTTGCGGATGGTTTTCCAGCAACGGTCGATGGCCTTGCGGCTGTATGCGAGGTCTTGTGCCGGGGTCAGCTTGTCTTCGCCGGGAAAGGGCTCGCCCATCAGTTGTTGGTTGAGTTTTTTCTCGGCTTCGAGCCATTTGTTGCCATTGGCTTTGCGGCTGGGTTGCCAGATCCAATCGACCATGAAGCCGTCGATGCCGGTGGTGCGGACGGCATCGCCGATGGCGGCGGATAGATAGGCGAGGTATTCATCGGTGTAGGGCAGGTGGTAGCCGCCGAGCCCGTAGCTGAGTTCCGGGTTTTCGGTGCCCCAGCGGATGTTGGCGGCGATGCTGAAATAGCCCATGACAACCATGCCCTCGGCGTGACCGAGTTTGACCACCTCGCGGAGGAAATCATGCTTCAGACCCGGCTGCTCCGGGGTGACGTCGCCGCGGTAGTAGGAATAGCCATTGTGCGCGACGCAAAACGTCTGGATCACATTGCTGCCGATGGCCTTGTGCCACGCGACCACTGCCTTCGGATCGGCGTCTTTCATGAAACCGGGATCGGCGATTTTCTTTTTCCGACCCGATCCCTCCCAGTTGAAATCGAGGCAATAGGCTTTGATGTCCTTCATCGTGGCGGGATCGGGGACGGGGGACTGCCCGAGGGTCAAGCTGGTTGTGGCCAGCATCAGGCCGGCTATGTATGGAATGATATTCATGATTGATGGTTGTGATCTTGATGAATTCAGTATGCGGCTTTGATGATGGTTCCGACGAGGCTCTCGACGAAGGCGGTCTCGGTAGCCGTGGTGCTGCCGCCTTTGCTGCCGGCTTCCGGCCATGCGCCTACTTCAAAGGCGGCGCTGGCACCTTCGATGTTTCCAGGTTTGGTGATCTTCTGCGCGAGGGACTTGGCGGGCATGCTGTAGATGAAGTGCGGATCTTTTTCGCCTTTGAAATGACGCTTCCAGCCGTTGGCGAGGGCGGACATTTCGCTGCCGAAGTTGGCACCTTCGTCCTTGGCGAACATTCTTGGCTCGGTCATGAAGACGATGCCTTTGAGCTGGGTGTTGCGGAAGGATGCGACGAGGCAGTTATAGGTCTGGGTGGCGTCGGTGGTGACCACGCTGCCGAAGTTGGGGAAGCTGCCCCAGCCCGAGCCATCGGGAACGTCCTTGGTGGCGATCATGGCGGGGATGGTTACGCTCCAGTATGTTTTCCAATCGGCGATGTAGCGCCCGGCATTCTGTTGGTAAAACGGGGTGCCGGGGGTGATGGTGGCGATGTTTTCGTAGTCGGCCTTGAGGCTGGGCACTTTGGCGAGCGTGGGGATATCCATCCAATGCTTCAATTCGAGGTCCTTGCCATCCATGAAGATGATGCCGACGGGTTTGCCGGTTTTGGCGTGGATGGCTTTGGCGAGGTTGGAGGCGAAGCCGTCCTTGGTGGGTTCGCTCCAATACGAGGCAAAGCGGTTGCCGGGAGTGGAGGAGGTGGATACGGTGTAGGCGCGAGGGGCTTTGAACAGAAAACCCTTGGCCATGCGGGTCATGATGCGGATGGGGCCGGTGACGGAATCCTCCATTTTACCGATGTCCTGCTTTCCGATGCCGGCGATATACCAGACATCGCCGAAGACGATGTTTTTGACGACGCGCTCGTGGACAAGTGCGCCATTGATGGTGAAGCGGACCGTGAGGGTGTGCGGTTTGTCGCTGGCTTCGATGGCGGGGATGGTGACGCTCCACTCCTTCATGCCGTTGACGACGGGGATGGTTTTCTCGGTGCCATCGAAGTTGAAGTGGATGGCGGCTTCGCCTTTGGCGTCGAATCCCCAGTCGTGGACGGCGGAGCCCCAGAAGGTAACGGACTGGCCTGCCTGGAGGACGGCGTTGTCCACGAACTGGGAGCTGAGGATGGGCATTTTGCGGTATTCGTGGAGCAGGCCGACGGTCGAGGGGTCGGCTGCGACGCCGGCGATTTTGATCGGCGAGTCGGGCCAAGTGGATCCGAGGACCATCTTGTTGTCGAAGAGCATGAAGGGGGTGGTGGGCAGCAGGTCCTTGTTGTAGAGGTTGGGCTGGAAACCGATGCCGCCGGTGCCGTAGGAAACGCCACGCGGGTTCGGGACGGCGGGCGAGGAAACGATGGCTTTTTCGCCGTCGAGTCGGACTTTGGCGGGATGCCAGACGCGGTCTTCGCCGGCGAGGTAGAAGAGGCGGATCTGGTCGGCTCCGTTTTCGATGATTTTGGGATCTGCGAAGCCGGTGGAATCCGGATGGCGGCCGATGGCGTTGTGGGTGGGATCGGCGGCGACGAGACCGCCTTCGGTCTGATCGAAGGAGACGATGAGTTCGCTGCCTTTGACCTCGTAGCTACGGAACATGGGCCCATCGGTGACGACATTTTTGCCGTATTGGTTTTTGAGGGCGTGGAGGGCGAGGCGTTGGCCGGGGACGGTTTTGTGTTGGTAGTGGATGGCGCCCTGGATATCGATCTGGCTGGCCATGCCGGTGTGGGGGATGTCGCGTGCCATCCAGGTGCCGTGGCGCATTTCGGCAGTGCCGCCGATTTCGGGGTGGTTCGGGCTGCTTGCTAAGTCGCCCGGTGAGTAGAATTGGTGGAAATAGACGGGGAGGTCGGGCATGCCCCATGCGGCGCGCCAGCCGGGGATGAGAGCGTGGAGGTTATCGTAGTAGATGATGCCGCCGTTCATGTTGGCGTATCCCTGGTTCCAGATGCAGCCGCGGATGGCGTAGGGGACGACCGGGTGGATGCGGGCGTTGTAGAGCCACGTGGCATCCCGGTTGCCGTTCATGTTGCCGGGGGTTTTGTTGGGGAGGTCGATGAAGGGGCCTTCGCCGGTTTCGGCAAGTTTCTGGTTCTGGTTCACGGCCTCCATGAATGTTTTGTGAAATCCATCCCATGCGGTCTTGTGCTCAGGGGTGGAGGGATCGGTCTCGATGAGTTGCGCTTCAATCTTCCTGTTGTAGTCGCTCTTGCTGTCCTTGTAGCCGATGCGCGGCGTCCAGGCCTCGATGCTGGTCTGGCTGAAGGAGCAGTTGAGGATGCCGATGGGGACGCCGATCTCCTGATGGAGTTTGTGGGCGAAGGCGAAGGCGACCGCGCTGAAATCATTATATTCCTGGCTCCACTCTCCGTCGGCATGCTCGATGGGGTGGAGGTGGGCGTAGCGGTTGGTCACCTTGAACTCGCGGATGGGAGGCAGTGTGCCGTTTTCACCGGCCTGCTTCTTGATTTTTTCGACCAGCAATCTGGCTGAGCTGCTGCTGACAGCCCACTGCATGTTGGACTGGCCGGATGCCATCCAGACCTCGCCGACGAGGAGATCCTTCAGGGTCACGCTCTTGCCGTCTTTTTCGCGGATGGTCATCTCGCTGCCCACGGCGCTGGTTTCCAGCGGATCGAGGTGGATCATCCACTTGCCGTCCTCGCCCGTCGTGGCGGATTTTTTCTGTCCGGCGAACTCGACGGCGACCTCCGTCCCGGGCGCGGACCAGCCCCAGACCGGTGTTTTCATCTCGCGTTGCAAGATCGCGCCGTCACGGAAGGGCGCGCCCAGTTCGATGGCAAGTGGCGGTGGCGGCGGCGGTTCCTCGGCATTTTTCTTTCCCTTGGGTGCCCCAAAGGCCGCCGACACAAGCAGCATGGCCGCCAATAGGGTGAATAGGATGGCTGATTTGGGTTTCTGATAAGTATTCATTGGTTTCATCTTTTTTTAAAACGGTTCTATTTTGAATCCTGCTTCTTGCCGGAGGCCGCCTTGGCCTCTTCGATGGTGATCAACTTGGCGGGGTTCTTGTCCTCCTCGATGGCCTTGATCAGGCGTTCCCAGTTGCCCTTCAGCTTGCGATTATTGGGAACCTTCTGCCAGCTCGGCCGGCCCTTGAGTTCTTCCATATACGGCCGGGCATTGGCGCCGTATCTGGCCAGGCTGTCCATCATCGTGCGCATCTTGAAGCTTCCCTTGCCGCTTGCCGTTTCGCCAATGCCGAGGGTGTAGTCCAGACCCTCCTTGATGTCGAAGCCCGCGAGGATGGCGATTCCGGCGCCGATGGCATTTGTCGGATTGTGATACGAGTGATAGGTCAGGTCCTGGTCCTTGATGACGTATTGCAATTTGTCCGCCACGTGGCGGAAGTCCTCAAACGGCATGGCCGCGACCATCCCGATCCCATCCGAACGCGTTTTTTGCCGTTTGTGATCCATCAACTTCAGCGCGGCGGCGTAGAAGAGCTTCTTGTCCTTCACCTGGCCGGCGGCAAAGGGATTCGCACAGAGGGCGCTCAGGCTGTTGGCGAGCGATTCATCGGTGAGGCCCATGGGGTCGCCGGGTTCGTCCGCGACGACCATCCCCAACATATCCTGGTAATACGGGTAGGCCGGTTCACCGAGGTAGGCCAGCGCGCTGGCGGCGGTGGCCCGCACTTCCGGGTGCTCTTTCCCGTCGCGCAGGATCGCACCCAGCTTGTCGAGCTGGGGCAGGGCCAGCTCCTGCGGACAGCCGGAGCCGAAATACCGGATGGCGTTCGCCTTCTGAGTTTTTGACCCGGTTTGCATCATCTCCAGCAGTTTGGGAACGAAATCGCCTTGCCTGGCCCGGAGCGCGTCGATTGCCGAAAGGGCGACTTGCGGGAACGGACTGCCGAGATATTCTAACAGCTCTTCGGTCTTCTTCGTCTCGAACTTGATCCGGCTCTTCTGGATCGTGTCCGTGGCGTCCTTGCCTCTGAGCCATAGCGATTCGTCTGCGCCCTTGCCGGTGATGTGGAGGGCACGGCGCGGCAGGCAATAGGCCAGCAACTGCGAGCCGGTGCTGTTGCCTTCCTTGGACTCGCCGCCATCATGGGTGAAGCCGCCATTCCAACTCCGATACGAGGTTTTCAGCCTGAGCGATTCCTTAAAAAACTGCTGGGTTACTTCCGGGCCCGCGATATTCGCGCCCAGCGGTGTCCAGAGGACGTTGAAGTAATACGTCGCGTGGCCGGACTCGAGCCGATCGTGCGCGGCGGCGGAGCAGCGGGAGAAAAACGCGGCCGCTTCATGGTTGCCATGGAAGGACATGCAGAGGGCGGCCGAGCCACTCATGCCATTGTCGTTGTATTCCCTGCTCTTGGGATCGTGCACGCCATAGGGGAACGCGCCGCGGCCGGTATAGCTGTTGAAATAGGTGTGCGCCCGCTCGATCGCGCCATCGACTTCCGGGCTTTTCACACCGCATTTTTTAGCCAACAGCAGCCCCATGAAACACGTGAGGCTCGGCTGGTTCATCTGCCCGTAGCCGACGCAGCGCCCGTGTGGTTGGCCCCTGTTACTGCTCCAGGCCGCCATGCGATGGCTCCACAGTCCGGCGGCATCCTGCCCGTTGGCGAGCGCCTCGGCATAGGCTTCGATGCCCGGCATCACCGACTTGTCACCGGTGAGCAAATGATACTCCGACAACGTGATCAGCCGATATCCCCAGAACCAACCCACGTAACTCATCGGCAGGTCCCCTTTCACCATGGCCATCAACTCGTCCCGGTTTGGCTTGGCCCAATCCTGGAGGGGTAGGTTCTGTTTGACGAAGTCGATGTATTTCGGCTCGCCGGTGGCCATCAAGCCGAGCCAGCCGGTTTCTAGCTGGCCTTTAGCGGCGTTGAACTGCGGTGGCTTGCCCTTCGTCTGGGTGGATTGGACGAGATAGTCGGCCGCCTGCCGGATGATGGCCTCCGACTTCGGGCAATCATAGGGCGCGGTGGCGCTGTAGCGGCCCATCACCTTCAATTGGAGATCGACCGTCCGGGCCCCCTCGAGCATGAGTGTGAGTTTTCCACCGGCCTCTTCGGTTTCCGCCTCGTCGATGGCCTCCGCGAAATTGAGCCTGGCGTCCCGAACCAACTTGTTCGAGCCGGCCCCGATGATCACGTCACCGGGGCGGATCCTGCCGTCGGCGGGCGAGCCTTCTTCCACCTTGGTGATGGTGATGCCATTTTTACTGGGCTGTCCCACCATACCCGTGGGGCCCAAGAGGTTTTCTCTGTTCCGGGAACCCGCGAAGACGGAGCCCGCGGCAAGCAGGGCCAGCAGGGCCAGCAGGGCCAGCAGATGGACTGTTAGATGTTGTGGGAGTTGCATGATTTTTGTTTGGTTAGATATTGTTAGAGATGCGGACAGTCTGGATGATATTCGGATACCCTACTGCCGCTGCAGCACCAACCATGGCGACTTCCAGCCGGGTTTCGGCTGCGCGGTGAAACCGCCGGTTTCGATCAACAGATAATCTTTCCCTCCCGATTGGTGGGGTTGGATACGCAGGGCCTGGTAGCGGTTCAGGTCCATCAGGCGGTCGCCACTCCATACGAAGGTGGGATCGCTGGTCTTTCCATCAGCCTGAAAGGTCATTTGGCTAAAGGGTGGACGTTTCGGCTTGACTGGTTTTTCCGGATTGAAAGCGGTGATATCCGCCGCTTCGGCGACGACTTTCCAGGAGCCGGGGACGGCCGGGTTTTCCACGAATTTGCCGTCCCAGCGGAAAAACGGCGCGTTCTCTTTCTCTTCATCACTTTCGGAGAATTGGGCTTCCTGCCACTCGGCCGAGAGCATGGGCACGACGGTGGCGGATTTCAAAACGAGGTCATCGCCCATGGGTGGCATCAACTGCTCGTCGAGGTGGACGCTCATGCGGCCTTGAGGGATGGGTTCGCTGGGTTTGGCGTCGCGTTTGTCGTTGTAGCGCAGGAAGCTCATCACGGCGATGGTGACTTCGCCCTGTTTGAATTCGTCGAGCCAGTCCTTGGTGATGTAGGCGCCGTAGGGTTTTTCGCCGCCGCCCCGGCCGATGGTGTCGGCATGTTCGATGAGTTTTTTACCGTTGATCCAGATGCCATACCCATTGCCATTGCCGACGTGGACGGCATGGTTGGCGCGGATGCGGTAGCGGTGGCCCTCCTTGAGCGGCGGCACCTTGAAGGTCCCGCGCATCACGAGCACTTCCTTGTCCCACAGCGTGTTGACTTTGGTGCCGCCATAGCAAATGGGACCAGCGCAGCGATCCGAGCACTTCGAAAACGGGCCGTCGGGCAATTTCCCGTTGTAGTTGCCGAAGGGCGCGCGGGCGGATTTCCAGCCGACCTTGGCGGCCTCGAAATCGACGGCAAACCATTGCTCCATGCCCTGTGGCAGGGTGATCTTGCGGTAGCGGCAGGTCAATTGATCGAGTGGCACCTGCTCGGCCTCTAACGGATCGAAGCTGTGATAGTCCCACTCGGCGTTGTTGAGATCGAGGAACATCTTCCAATCGTAGCGCGTGTCGCCGGAGCGGTCGTAAAGATCGACCAATTGGTCGATGGTGTCGCCGAAGCCTCCGCAGGCGGGCCCCTGCACTTCGAGGTCGGCGTATTGTTTCAGTTTCGCGCGGTTTTTCCCGACGAATTCCGGGATCAACTCGTTGGTGATGATCGGGGTAAGCACATCCTTCAGTTTCGGCCCCAAACTCGCGGAATCGGCGTTCAGGAACAGCCCCTTGTAAGGCAGAATCTGCTCCGGATGACGCTCGCGTGCGATTTCGTAAAGGACATCGAGTCCGCCCGGCACGTCCACCAGCGAATTGGCGATGTATTCCAGATGTGCGTCGAGCGTGGACGAGATGTCGAGCCCGCCGGGAGCCTTGGTCACGCCCGCGTATCCGCTATAAGTTTCCCGCAAGGTTTCGAGGGCGAGCTTCTGGACTTCCGGAGTCGCTTCCTTGATTCTGTCCCTCATCGGTTGGATCAAGCCGAGCGTGAGGGCCGAACGTTGGTTGGTGCGGATCAACTCGCCGACGGCGGGCAGCACCTTGCGGTAGCAGCGCTCGTCGGCGACCACCGGAGCCAGCGCGCTGAGCGCCGTGTTGCGCAGCCACCATTCCTCGTGGTTTAGGAACGAGAGCAAGCGATCGACATGCGGCACGATGCGGTCGGCTCCAGCTTGGGCGATGACTTCCATGGCGGCATCGACAACCCACCAGGATTCTACCGGGTCTTCCAAGGCGGCGACCGCCAGATCATAGACTTCGGGCGTGAGCAAATCGGTGTTGCCTTCCTTTTGGACGGTGTCCGCGATCTCGGCGAACATGGCGCGGCGCACACGAGGCGAGGCCGACTTGAGGCACTCCATCATCAGATCCGGCCGCGCCTTGCCAGCCGGTTCGCGCGCGCCGAGGTAGCCGCGGTTCACGCCGAGGATCTTGGCGGCGGCGATCTGCCGGATCACGGCATCCTGGTGCCGGACGTAATGACGCAGAGCATCATCGTTCAATTCCTCCTTGCCGTGAATTTTGCGCAGGAATTGCATCGCCGAGTCGTTGGCCAGCGTCTCGCCGGTGAGGTCGGCCTTCTTGCCGTCCGGTCCCGGCACCGCTTCCAGCGAGAGGAAGTCGTTGTCCGCCTCGACTCCCCACGGTTGTTTCGGCAGTTGATAGGGTTTGGAAAACTTCGTCGACGGCGCACCGGTGATGCGCATCGTCTTGCGCGGCACGGTGTAGCAAAGGCCGTAGGCGACGCCCCAGTTGACGCTGTCGTAGCCGGTGCCGCCGAGGATGCCGAACGATCCGTCAAAACGCCGCGACATCTCGTAGTGCCAGCGGCGGTTATCCATGAACTCACGGTATTGTTTCGGCCGGACATCATCGAGCAGGCCCATGGAGGCGCTGCGCCAGATCTCGCCGATGCCGCCGCCGGTATGGCCGTGGAGCATGAAGGATGTGGTTTGGAAACCCGTCATCGCACAGGCGTCGCGGGCGGCCGCATAGACCGAGTTTTCCCCATCCGGTGTGAGCGCGGCAGCGGCGGCCATGGCGAAGGCAAGGTTGCCGTTCTTCCCATTGTCCACGAAATTAATGTCCGGCCGGCCGTCGCCATACGGGTTGCCGCCTTTGCCGACATAACGGTAGAAGCGCCGCAAGGCTCCCAGCAGCGCGTGATCGGGCACGTCGGCACCGCATTCCTTGGCGAGCAGAAGGAAGGTGAGCACCGAAGTCCCGGCCGCGTTGAGGTGCCCCATGCCATAGGTCACTCTCGGCACGCCGCCGCGCCCGGCCCAGGCATCATTGTATTGGGCGGCCACCGCGTTATCGACCCACTTCTGGATATTCGGCAGGACTTCCGGGTCGCCGGTTCGTAGGTAATATTCACAAAGCGGCACGCCGCCGAAGCCGAGGAACCACGCCATCTGCGATGGCTTGTTCGCCTTGCGCGCCCACTCGCCCACGGCGGCCGTGTCCTTCGCGTCGCCGGTGGACATGAGAAACCACATCCCGATGTCGCCCATGCCGGTTGTCGCGCCGGGTTGCGATAGGAAGTCCGCCAGCCCGCAGACGATCTTGTCGGACTTCGGGCAGTTCAGCGGCCAGGTCGGGCTGTAGCTGCCGAGCACCGGGATCTTCACGACCACCGGTTCCGCGAGGTCCTTGATTTTCATGGCGATCACGCCGTCCGTCGCTTCCGCCCTAGTGATGATGTCGCCAAGCTGGATGCGCGGGTCGATGTCCTTGAGTATCTCGCCGTTGATCGACTCGATGATCTGACCCGCGGCGAGCTTGCCGGTGGCGGCGGCCGGCGATCCTTCCTCGATATTCTTGATCCGCATCGTGAATGCCGGCAGGATCAGATCGATGCCCACGCCGACCGGACCAAAGCGGGTGATCGTGGTCAGCGATTTCGTTTCCGACGGGCGAGTCGAGAACAACGACGGGCTATTGTAAAACGGGGTCTCCGCCGCGGCGAGGGAGCAAGAGAGAAGGAGGAGCAGGTGGATTTTCATGACGCGGAGTTGGCAGGCATATTCGGCTCAATGCGGGGAGCAAAACACTCGCTCTCACACCTTGAACTCCCAAGCACATTCGGAAGAAATCTGCTTCGTTTTCTATGATCCAAAGAGTCATAGAAAATAGAGGGAGGGAAACGAAGGCCAAGCCGCCTTCCGAAATGCAGGCTTTTCCCGGTGATGCTTGGAAAACGAAGATTTGACAGGCATTTTGTCAAGATTTGCACCCTGACCCCATTTTCCATGACCCCATTTTCCAACGCGAGGAGCGAAACACTCGCTCTCACACCTTGAACTCCCAAGCACATTCGGAAGAAATCTGTTTCGTTTTCTATTATCCAAAGAGTCATAGAAAATAGAGGGGGGGGAAACGAAGGCCAAGCTGCCTTCCGAAATGCAGGCTTTTCTCGGTGATGCTTGGAAAACGGAGATTTGGCAGGCATTTTGTCAAGATTTGCACCCTGACCCCATTTTTACGCCAAAAGCAAATTCCTAGCAGTAAATCATTGCATTATAGTCATTTACGAAGGCTATAAAAAATCCAAGCGCTCATCATTCCAACCCGGATGTGATCTAACATGGTGTATTCCGATGGAGCACGCGCTCGGGTGAGTGATTTAGCTCCCCCCCCCTTGCGAACGACTCTAATGAGTCGCATCCAGCGCGCGAAACCGGGCGCTGAGAGAGTTAAATCGCTTCAATTAGGACACTGTTGATGAAAACATATCCCTTGGGTTTTCACGGCATCTCAATAAAAATACCTCGCATCAGCCTCATGATAAAACCCAATTTGATCATCGCCCGCTCCCTGACTACCACCCGAGGTATTCTAACACTTGCGCTGGCATTACTCTCATTTACCACCGCCCACGCCGCGGCACCCGACCTCACCGCTCCTGGGGTGATCGCCGGAATTGACCGCACCGAGACCTACAATCTCGGACCCACTGGTCTTCGCGGCTGGATCTATGTGGGGGGTGGCAACGGCGCGGACGGCACCTTCACCGATGGCAGTCGCCAGATTTTGGTCACCGTAGCAAGCACGCCGGGCAGTACGGTGCTGGCAGTGGACGACGTGATCCTCGGTGCGATGGCCGGCAGCAGTGGCACCGTGCCGCCTTTTACCAGTGATTGCCGCAAGGCATTCGGAATGGCGATCGGGGATGCTGAGAAAACCGGGGCCGGCACACTGCGGGTCAAACGCTGGCGCGCCGGCACCACCACCGATGTGAATATTTCCATGCCCATCATGGGTAACTACACAGCCACCGCACCTTACACTTGCCCGAAATCCGCGCTGATCCTGGCCAACGCCCGCATCAAGCTGGTCAGCCAGCTCCTTGCCGACCCGAATTTCCTGACCTCCAACTGGTCGGGTGCCATCAATGGTCTGGCCTTGTTGGCCGGGGTGGCGCCGAGCGATGCCTACTACGACACGGTGCGAACCCGCTTGCAGACCTATGCCCGCGCGCTGGCGGCCGCGCCCCCAAATAAATCGGGCCACTATACTTGGGAATGGAGCTACATCGGCCTGTTTCTCAGCGAGTATTACCTGAGCACCAACGACGCCCAGGTAGTCACCGGCCTCAACAATTACACCGTCGCTCTCGCCAAGATCCAGAGCCGGTATGGGACCTACAATCACACGGGTTCGCTCCTGAAAGCCGATGGCTCCTTGCACGGTTCGTGCCCGCCTTATGGTCCGGTCAATTCGGCCGGCATCCCAGCCAACATGGCCATCGTGATGGGAAAGAAGGCGCTGGTGGAGGCGAGTCAAGCGATTGATCCGGAGATCGACCCGGCGATCCAGCGCGGCGCGGATTTCTTCGCTTGGTATGCCAACAAGGGCAGCATCCCCTACGGTGAACATGCGCCTTGGATGGGTAACCACGAAAGCAATGGCAAGGATCCGATGTGCGCCGTGCTCTTCGGTCTCCAATCCGGCCGTAGCGTGGAAACCGAATACTTCACGCGCATCAGCATCGCCGGTTTCAACTCCCGCGAAAGCGGCCACACTGGCCAGGGCTTCAGTTACCTGTGGGGTGCCATGGGCGCCAATATGGGGGGATCCTTAGCGGCTGCGGAATACTTGAAAAACGTGCGTTGGCACCTCGATTTGTCACGCCGCACCGATGGCTCGTTCGCCTATGACGGGCGCGAGGCTTATGGTCCGGGCAAAACCGCCGACGGCACCTATCTGGGGACGAGCAGCTACTATGGGATGAACTCCACTGCACCCTATATCCTCACCTTCGCCCTGCCGCTGCAAAGACTCTACATCACCGGCAAGGATGCCAACCCCGCCAACGCCCTCGATGCGACCAAGGTGGCACACGCGATTGCCTCCGCAACTTTCAAACAAAACAGCCCCGACTTCAACACCACCCAGTTGATCATCTCACTAAGCGACTTTGATCCGATGGTGCGCAACTACGCGGCCAAAGAGTTAGCGACGCGTTCGCTGAGTTCCGGCGAGCTCACCACCCTGCGCGACATGGTCACTGGCACCAATGTCAACGGCCGCCAGGGCGCCTGCCAGACATTGGGAATCCTCCAAGACGCCACCGCCCTGCCATTGATCACCCAACGACTCGACAAGAACATCGAGACAGACTCATGGGTCCGCGGCATCGCCGCCACCGCGATCCGCAGCTACACCCCCGCCGCCGCCAGCGTTCATCGGGACTCCATGCTCAGCGCGTTCACAGCCAACGCTACCGATCCTGAGGTGATCGTGTGGGATGACCCAGTCCAGATTGCTAACAACTTCTTGTGCTTCGCGCTCTTTGGCGGTGCGGACTATGGTGGCAACAATATCGGAACCTACACCGTCAACGCTCCCAAGAACCTGCTCTATCCGGCGGTCAAGGCAGGCTTGAAACAACCGGACTCCTATTCACGGTTCGGTGCAGCCAAGTTTGTTGAAACCAAACTTCCCTTGGTCGATGTCAATGAACTGGCGCTGGATATCTTTGAGGTGATCACCACGAAGTCCCAGGCCGACCCCATGTGGCACTTTGAACCCCAGCTCAGTGGAATCCGAACACTGCAAAAGCATAATGCCGCCGAGGGCTTGCCGATGGCGCTTTCCATGCTGAACGTGAAAGAGGGATGGGGTTGGGCTAGCACCAATTATATGCCCCCCGCCATGAACGCCCTGAAAACCTATGGCGATTTGGCCCGGTGGACGCGTCCCATCATCAACGACGATATCTCCATCGCAGAGACCAATCTGGCTGCTAGCGATTTTAACACGGTCTATCCCCTCATGCTGGATACCATTGCCAGCATCGACGACGCCATCACCTCACCCAGTGGCCTCATCAACCTGTTGCCCTTGGCGTCCCCGCAGGTTGTGGTCACCACCGGTGCCAAGGCCATCACGCTCACCGGCACATCTCCCCGGACCGCGGTGACTTTCACCAACGTGACCCTCCCTGCCCACGGCACGCTCAGCGGCATCCCTCCGAACCTGACCTATACCCCGACCGGCGGCTACACCGGCCCAGATTACTTCACCTTCCAAGTGACCGATAATCTAACAACCTCCGTTCCAGGAACCGTTAGCATCATTGTCGGCACTGCCGGCACCGGACTGAAAGGGGACTATTATGACAACGCGGACTTCACCAACCTGAAACTCACCCGCACCGACGCGCAGGTCAATTTCGACTGGGGCACCGGCTCACCGAATGCCTCAATCGGTGCGGATACCTTCAGCGTGCGCTGGAGTGGCCTACTACTGGTGCCGGAAACCGGAACTTATACCTTCTCGACACTTAACAGCGACGGGGTGAAATTATATGTCAATGGAGTGCTGTTGATCGACGATTTTTCGGATCATACGACCCACTGGAAAGACGGATCTAGTGTAAGCCTAACAGCCGGACAGATGGTGGATATTCGGATGGATTATTATGAAAATACCGGCTCGGCCGTGGCGAAACTCAAATGGACCGGCCCGTCATTCGCTAGTGTCAACGGTGCCATCATCGCTACAGAATGGTTGTTTGACGGAACCGGGATGACGATCACACCCTACGCCTATTCGCAGAATGTGACCCAGGTGCAGAACACCGCCCAAGCGATTACCCTGTCGGGCAGCGGTGGCACCCTGACCTACTCAGTCGTCACCCCCCCTGCCCACGGCACGCTCACCGGCACCGCACCCAACCTGACCTACACCCCAGTGACCAACTACAGCGGTGCTGATAGCTTCACCTTCCGCGTCAATAACGGCATCAGCGACTCGACTCCCGCCACGGTGTCCATCGGTATCACAGCAGGGCCGCCAGTGAATTTCACTTGGTTGAACGCCACTTCGGGCAATTTGAGCGATACAGGAAATTGGACACCGGCCACTGCCCCAACCTCCACTGGGTTGCTAAACTACAATCTCAATTTCACCCCGTCGGGCACTTACACCGTGACCCATAACTTGAGCAATGGATTCCAGCTCAACCAACTCAATGTCGCTGGCGCGGTCACCATCACCGGCACCAATAGCCTCGCCTTCACCGCCAACGGATACTTGCTGCCGCAGTTCAATCAGAACAGCTCCAGCGCAGTGATCCTCGATACGCCGCTGACCTTAGCCGCCATGACCACCTTTGGCAGCAGCAGTAGTGGAACAGTGACGATTGCAAAACTGATTTCCGGCACGGGAGGCCTGACTAAAGACGGGATAGGCACGCTACAAATCAACAATATCATCAATACCTACAGCGGTGGGACCATCATCAACAACGGCATCGTCTCGATTGGCCTCCAGGCGGATCAGGCACTAGGCAGCGGGCCGGTCACCCTGAATCCAGGGGGCACTCTCACGCTGTACCGAATCAATGCCAGCAACCCGCTCACCTTGAACGGCGGCACGATCATTTCCGACAACGGATTCGGCAACAGCTTCAACAGTGCTGTCAGCTTGAATGGCAACACCACCATCAAGGCCCAATGGAGCATGACCTTGAGCGGCAATGTTAGCGGTGCGGGCGGATTCACCAAGACGGGCAGCAACTCGCTGGTTCTCTCCGGAACCAACAGCTTCACGGGAGCTAACAAGATCATCGCTGGCACGCTGTCCTGCTCGAACTCCGCTGCGCTTGGCACCGGCCCCCTCGACATCAGCACTGGGGGCAAGGTCGCCCTGAATTACACCGGCACCCGAACGATCGCCTCGCTCACCCTCGGCGGCACTGCCATGCCCGCAGGCACTTACGGCTCCACCACCTCGCCCGCAACTAACAAGTATGACACCTACTTCTCTGGCACCGGCACGGTGACTGCGGGAACACCTAACAGCGTGCCCGTGGCCACTGCTCAAAGCGTAACCACTGCAGAAGAAACGGCCAAGCTAATCACCCTGACCGCCACCGATGCCAATGGAAACCCGCTGACCTATGCAATCGTCACCTATCCCGCGCACGGTGTGCTCAGCGGCACGGCACCCAATTTGACTTATACCCCAGCGCTCAACTACGATGGAGCTGATAGCTTCACCTTCGAAGCCAACGACGGCACCGTCGACTCGGCACCCGCGACAGTCACCATCACGGTGACGGCAGTCAATGACGCGCCGTTCGCAACCGCCCAAAGTGTGACAGTAACGGAAGGCATCGCGAAAGCGATCACCTTAGCTGGCGCTGACGTGGAAGCCAGCGCACTCACGTATACGATCGTCACGCAGCCCGCGAACGGCACACTCAGCGGCACGCCTCCGAACGTCACCTACACTTCCAACGCCAGCTACGTCGGGCCTGATAGTTTCACCTTTAAAGTCAATGACGGCACCTACGATTCTAACATTGCCACAGTCTCGATTACCGTGAACACCCCGCCGCTGGTCAATGCCGGGCCGGACCAGACCATTTCGCTCAACGCCACTTCCTGGTCTCCTCTAGAACTGGCTCCTCAACTCTGGCTAGATGCGGAAGATTCCTCCACCATCACCCTCAATGGAAGCTCCGTCAGCCAGTGGAATGACAAGACTACCCACAGCCGCCATGCAACGGCCGCCGGCACCGCCCAACCGACCGCCGTAACTGCCGGGCTCAATGGAAAACGTGTTCTCACTTTCGACGGCAGTAGTGATGTGCTCAACGTCGATCTCGACTTCCTCGCTGGAGTCTCCCACTCGGCGTTTATTGTCACCAAGCCCACCGTCTTCAGCAATATCTACGGTGCTGCGAACGGCAGCCAAGGCAACCAGAGCCTCCACGTTGGCTTCAACGGCAACGGCTACCGGATGAATTATTGGGGGAATGACTTTGGTCCCGCTCGCAGTGGCAATTTCGTTTCCGGAGCCGCAAATATCATGAACTACGTCTGGGCCACGGGAACTGGTAAGCAGATCCTTGCCAACGGCAAAAGCGAAGGAACCAACACCGATGCGGGTAACATCGGCACCATGTCGGGTGGAGGTCGTATCGGACGGACTACAGGTCATCCCTTCTTTGGTGGCGATATCGCAGAAATCATCATCCTGACTGGAGCCGTGGACACGGAAAATCGTCAAAATATGGAAGGCTACCTAGCTCATAAGTGGGGGCTGGATGGTCAACTTAGCATAGATCATCCTCGTAAGCTTTCGCCCCCAGGTGGTGCGTTTGCCGTGGCTTCGCTGAATGGCATCGTTAGCGATCCTGATGGCAATCCTTTAACGTCCACATGGAGTCTCGTCAGCGGTCCGGCAAACGTCACCTTCGGTAGCACCACGGCAGTGAACACCACGGCAACGTTTATCACAGCAGGAACCTATGTGTTGCGTCTAACGGCAGATGACGGCTACAGCTTGGTCTCGGATGATGTCACTATCATCGTGAACCCGGAGTCGCCTTACGTCGCGTGGTCCGGAAGTATCGGTTTCGCAAGTGACGCGAATGGCGATGGGATCAGTAATGGTTTGGCATGGGCATTGGGGGCAAGCGGACCATCCACCAACGCCACCAGTCTTCTACCCACCATCGACAATACCAACGATCCGGATTATATCATCTTCATCTATCGTCGCAGTGATGCCGCAAACACAGACCCCAATACCACCATTACGGCCGTATACGGAAGTAATCTGAGCAGTTGGACCACCGCAGTCCATGATGGCACCAACATCATTATCACTCCAACGGACAACTTCTACGGAACCAGTCCCGGCGTCGATAAGGTCGAAGTCAAAATCAAGCGCACGCTGGCTCCAAGCGGCAAGCTTTTCAGCCGTTTGAAGGTGAACATAGGTCCCTGATAGTTCCTGAACAGCATGGTTTGTAAGTCCCCATGCACAGGTATGATCGGGGGTGAGCTTTACTTTCCTGATGCCCCATCACCTAGTGGGATGATCAGCGGCGAATCGATGGTCCAAATGGCAGGCTGCCCCTTGCGCTGTGCGGCGAGCCAGTTCAGCGCGGGAAAATGGGGTCAGGAAAATGGGGTCAGGGTGTAAAACTTGACAGAAATCCTCGCCACCCTGTCTGAGGCTTGCGCGATGACCGGCCGGCGGGTGCACGCTTGGGTGCTGATGGGAAACCACTACCACCTCTTTATCGAGACGCCCGAGGCCAATCTGGTGGCCGGCATAAGCTGGTTGCAAAACACCGTCACCCGAAGCTA
>Ga0209390_10004802_pt1 | contig 19917 bp, 16 predicted proteins | sample BON01_FD_187212 | JGI IMG/M metagenome (GOLD analysis project Ga0209390, IMG submission 187212) | Freshwater microbial communities from Lake Bonney liftoff mats and glacier meltwater in Antarctica - BON-01 (SPAdes) (version 2) | ecosystem: Environmental > Aquatic > Freshwater > Ice > Glacier...
ATATATATATATATATATATATATATATATATATATATATATATATACATAATCATATATATATATATACATATATATATATATATATATATATGTATACATATATAATATATATATATACACTTTATTTTCCCTACTTTCTTCTCCTACTCTGGTGAACCTGCGTATACATACCATCTCTACTCCTGCGTGCACTCCTTTGTCTCATACCTGGGTTCTAAAACTTTTGTTTTCTCCTGACTCTTTACTTCAGATCACTCCTTCCCTCAAACTCACGCGCCACTAGAAGAGATACAGGGGGGGGGGCGCAGGGCTAACACTAGTTGTATATACTATCCCTTCTCCTTAAGTTACTCCTTTCTCTCATGCGTGGTTCCGACTCCCTACTCCTACCACTCACCTCTGAATCATGACCACTCCTATTTGCAGGCCCTAGTTTGCCTTTCTAATAGAGAAATTGTCGACGCGAGCAGAGGGTGTACATTTCATTAAAAAATGACGAATAACCGTTTAATAACCGTTTTTTGCTCTTTTGTGTAGGCCTAATTGATTTGGCCATATAACCGCCTTCAATTATAACGGCCTTTGTACACCCTCTTTCTACGTTAGCCGTTGAGTTTTGCTACAGTGAAACTAGGGCTTGCTCATTTGCAGGTGCACGCGCTGCCCGAAGAGATACAGGGGGGGGGCAGGGCTAACACTGGAATTAATCGTTTCTCATGCGTGGCTCCGACTCCCTACTCCCACTACTTACCTCTGAATCCTGACCATTCCTATGAACATGGCAACGATTCGCTTTTTCACAGACGGTTTATAATACAAAGGGGACACGAGCACACACGCTCAGAGAACTGATTTTTTTCACACTGCCGTAAAAAAGAATCCTTGATAGCGGTTCTCTGGCACTTTTTGGAATTTTTGTCATTCGGCTGCCTGTAGCGGTCGAATTCTCTTCCTCGTTCCAGGCTAAGTTATAAGGCTAATGAAAATTAACTGGAGAGGTAAGAAATTTGCCAATGAACTGCGATCAAGGACTCTTTTTCTACGGCAGTGTCAAAACGCGAATCGTTGCCGTGTTCATTTGCAGGTGCACGCATTACCCGAAGAGATACGGAGGGGGGCCGCCGAGGCCGTGCAGCGCGCGAGGGCGGAGATTGCGAAGAGATCCCAGGTTCGTTTTACAATTAGTATATGGTTTCACCATAAAAAGATCAACAGGTCACACACACACACACACACCGACAGAGAACAACTCCCCCGACACCGACACACACGCACACGTCGAGATCAACACCCCAAACCCCCAAACGAACACGTCCCACAAACACGTATGGTTTCACCCGAATTGGTTAGGGTTCAACCCTAACCACGATATTGGTTCAGCCGAATAATCAGTACCTCGGAACTGCGCTAGGGCGGAGATTGCGGGGAGATCCCAGGTACGTTTTACGATTGCCCGCTTAGAGTAAACCCGGTCCAAAAATACCAATCAGCAAATCCCCGTTAAAACTTGCAACCCCGGTCGAACCCCCAGCTATCCCCGGTCGAAACCGGTAAGCTCGACCGGATTTGCTAGTTTTGACCGGGTTTGCTCAAGTGGCGAACTCTCAGACCGGAATTGCTCGATAACCTCTTTACTATTAGTATATGGTTTCACCCGAATGGGTTAGGGTTGAACCACAATATTGGTTAAAGGTGCCCTGTGCGCCCAAGTTATTCGGCTTCGAGTTTAGGTTAGGTTAACCTAAACTAGGGTTAACCACGGGGATGATACCCGCGGGGAGGGGCGACACAGACGGTTTATAATACAAAGAGCACAGGAGCACACACGCAGAGGAAACTGATCTATGGGGGGGGGGATAGTCGAGCGAGTAAGGATCAGGAGGCACGTGCGCCCCTGTGCTCAAAGCTCGTCGCCGCCGTTAGCGGCATCATCTGCATCGCTGTCGTAAGTGTCAGCGGATCACAGATCGAATGGCGCCCGTGCCTAACCCACGCACTGTCTCGTCTATTTCAGGAGACTCCGCAACGGGTGCCCTGGCCGAGAGCGACGACTTACACTGCTTGTAACTCGGATTCTACTCGCACGGGCGCTCAGGCGCCTTCACAAACGAGCGTTTTCGTCGGGGGGTCGTCGTACATCAGTGGAGTAGGCGGGGGAGGCGGTAGCGGTAGGGCCGGTAACGGTAGGGGCGGTGTGGGCGTTGGGTTAACCCGCGTTGGGGGTCGGAAAGGAGGGGGGTCGTACATCAGTGGAGTAGGCGGGGGAGGCAGTAGCGGTAGGGGCGGTGTGGGCGTTGGGGGACGGAGAGGAGGGGGGCGTGGGGACGGAGGCTGGGCTAGTGCGACCTCGCGGAAGATGCAGGGGCAGAGCTTCGAAGACGCGAGGGCTGCGCGGTTACTCGGCTCCTCCCACTGGGGCGGGCTCTAGCGGCTACCCTTTTTTTTTTGCAGCAGTGGTGTCTCCGTGTCGGTGTGAGCCGCTGCGGGCCAGCTGCTGTGGTGGGGAGGGGGTGTTAGGTGTTTCGTAGGGGTAAACTTATCATCATCATCGCCAGTGTCTACAAGTGGTCTAGTGTAGTGGAGGCTCAAGTATAGCATGTGTGTACACGCTGCGCTATATGTACGGATGGAACACAGTGGACAGAAGCAGATAGAAGCTCGAAGACGCGAGGGCTGCGCGATTACTCGGCTCCTCCCACTGGGGCGGGCTCTAGCGGCCAGTGTCTACAAGTGGTCTAGCAAAGGGTTCGCCCTAACTTGGTACCGTGCCCTAACTTGGCACTCTTCCCCAGCCAGCACGGTCGTCTGCTGCGCCGGACGACCCGCTACTCGTTACCGGGCAGCAAGGGAGCCCCCCCCCCGCGTTCCAACAGCTTTCCAGGGCTCGAAATGTGTGCGCAGGGGGCTCAAGTGAAGGGAGTGCCAAGTTAAAGCACGGTATACCCAGTTAGGGCGAACGCTTGCTAGTGCAGTGGAGGCTCGATAAGGCTATAGCATGTGTGTATACGCTGCGCTATGTATACGGATGGAACACAGTGCATGTATGTATGTAAAGATTCAGCGGCACCAGACACGCGCGTACACGTGCACACAGGCCCGCGGCGCCACGCCAGAGCTCCGGCGTATCGCAGGGGCACAATCAGTCAATCAAAGATCCTCACAAAGCCACACACACACGGGCCAAGGAGAAGCCGCATCCCAGCGCCACCTCAGGGGTAGCAAACCCTGCGTCGCGAAGCGACACAGGCTTGGGGGGGCGTAAGTCCCAACTCTAGCAGCGAGAGTCGAGACTTGGGGTAAGCCCACATTCCACTTCCACGTCCACGGCCTGTCCGCAGGGAGACATTCCACACAAACCACCATAGGTAGCCCTATTCTGTGTGTCGTCCGATCAAAAAGGGGGGGGGGGCAGCGTCTACAATTAAGTGGTCTAGTGCAGTGGAGGCTCAAGTATAGCATATGTGTGTATACGCTGTGCACTATATAATATATACTGTATATACGGCTGACGGCTGGAGCTGGAACACAGTGGAGAATAGCAGATCGAAGCTCGAAGACTCGATGCCTGTGCGACTGCGGTTCCGGTTCCTGCCACTGGCTTGGCTTGGGCTGGGGTGGTGGGCTCTCTTGTAGCATATTAGCCATGGTATTACTTTAGTGGTTTAGTGCAGTGTAGGAGTCTATAGCAGTGAGTAGTTGGCCTTTATTATTATAATTACAGGATATTGTTTTTCACTTGTCACTTGAGTCACTTCGATGCTTATTTATTGCGCAATACCATTTTTGCAAACACTCCGATGATGATGTTTACCCCCGAGAGACACCTCCACTCCCGGCCTTTATTAATAATTATAATTAGAACCTTTATTGCTATTGTGTATTTGTGCAATATATTGCACGATTTTGCCACACTTTACTATTGCACTCCACTCCCCGCCCGCCCAATTTTAGTTTTGATGAGGTATTTTTTAACGTTTTTGAGGTATCCTCTCTTCTTCTCCTTCTCTGGAGAGTTCGTTTTTGTTTTTAAGGGGTCGGATTTTGCAGGTGCCGCGCAATACACAGGCGTTTTGTATAATCTCAAACATACACGCCCGGGGAAGGGGGGAGGCTTCACGTGGATGTGGCAGAGGAGCAGGAGGGCTGAGTGATGAGGGCTGTGGGACGGCGCACTCCATCATCCACAGCCCGCGCAGCCGCAGCGCCGCGCGCCGCAGCAGCAGCAGCAGGCAGCAGGCGTTCAGCCGTGCATCAGCAGGGCACAGTGGTGCAGCCGCCAGTCACAGCCGCAGCCACAGACCACAGACAGACAGCTCCTCACTCAGCTCCCAAATCTGGCGGTTAACTAGTATCTAGTATCAATCAGTATACAGTATATATACAGTATAGAGCTGCAGAGCTGCATCACCGCCACCGCCTCTCTCCTCTCTCTCTCTCACTCTTTTCTTTTTAGAACGCAACACCAACACCAAAACCTGGTGGTCTTGTGTGGAATACCTGCCTGTGCGGACAAACAAGCCCCAATAAGCAGCCGCAAGCCGTGGGATGTGGTGTCTGCGACACGCCGGAGCTCTGGCGTGGTGCCGCGGGCCTGTGTGTGCGCGTGTACGCGTGTACGCGCGTGTGCTGGTGCCGCCGAATCGATGATGATCAGATGATAAGTTTAAAACTTTAAAAAAACTAAGTTTACCCCTTGATCAGTTTTTATACATTAGTAGGGACCGCGCGTGTGCTGGTGCCGCCGAATCTTTATACATAGAGTTTACATACATACATACATACATGTACCCAACCTGGCGGCTGGCTCTAGTCCTAATAATTTTCTTGCTGCTCCCCCCCCCCCCTTGGTCGATCACACAGACTAGGGCTACCTATGGTGGTCTGTGTGGAATGCCTGCCTGCGGACAAGCCGTGGGATGTGGTGTCTGTGACACGCCGGGGCTCTGGTGTGGCGCCGCGGGCCTGTGTGCGCGTGTACGCGCGTGTGCTGGTGCCGCCGAATCTTTACATACATACATACATACATGTACCATCATACACATACATAGCTATACATACCGTCTGTGAACAGCCGCCCTTTACAGATGTGAACTAACTATTGTCAGCAGGCCTGCTGACGGCTTGCTGCCGTCATTTCAAACGCCTTCCGTCTGCCTGACTTTTCATGGCAGTCAGTAGAAACATGGTGCTAGGCGCCGCCGGTCTCCTCGCAGTGCTCGCGATAATTACGCTCACAGCATCCCACCACGCGTGGGCGGAGGCGCTCGTGCACTTCGAGGAGCAGGCGGAGCGCTGGCACACGGCCGCGCCGCTTGCGCTGGCCGTGTGCAGCTCGCTCGTGATCGCACTGTGGATCGTTTGCCTGCTGCCCAGCACTCCAATCGAGCTGCTGACCGCCTACCTCTTCGGGCCTGGTGCCGGGTTCGCTATCAACTACGTCGGTAAGGTTTTGGGCTGCCTAGCCAGCTTCGCGATTGGCCGCTCGTGCACACGAAACCAGTGCGCCACCCGGCTCAAAAATTTCAAGCTCATAGTGGCGATGGAACGTGCCGTGGCGCGCGAGCCCCTCCGCCTGTGCTTTCTCGCGCGCGCCGCCTATGTTCCGATTATGATTAAAAACTACGGCTTTGCGGTACTGGGCGTGCCGTGGAGCGCGTACGTGCCGGCGTTGGTTATCATGGAGCTTTACACCTCATTCGAGCTTGTGATGCTGGGCAGCGCCGCGCGTGGCATCGGCCACGGCGAGGAGGGCGGCGGTGCAGCGGGCGGCGGCGGGATCAGCCCGACATGGCGCACCGTCTCTATGGGCGTGGCGGGGGTGATGCTGTTTGTCTTAGGAGGGTACGGCGCGGCGCTCACACAGAGGGAGCTGCAGCGCCTGGAAGTGGAGGCAGCGGAGGAGAGGAGCAGCGGGGGCGGGTGTCCCGGGGCTAGCTTGTTAGAAGTGCCATCGCGGCCGCTGTGCTCGAGCCCCTAGTTGTCATTGTTCTGAGATTTGACTCAGAGCATTCTGGTGAGTTGTGAGTTGTGAGCGTGAGCGGAGCAGTGTCAGTACCAGTAGCGGGTGTGCTGTGTGCTTGCTGGTGCTGGCACTGGACGGATGTGTTCGTCTAGTTGTCTGGGGTGAGCTCCCAAAACAATAAGTATAGACCGCAATTTCTTAATAAATTAAATTTATAAATTATATATACAGCACAGTGTGTCAAAATTCGCCACTTTCCAAGCTACGGGGTCGTCGGCAGCATGTAGCTTGTAATAAACTATAGAACATCAGGTCAAACCACGTGTTATAAATAAATTATTAATTATTAATGATATGATATTATTATGTAGTGAATGATAATGATCTTGATCATGTCAATGTCAACGTCGAACGGATTATTAAATAATGATAGTTAAATAAACAAAAACTACAAACTGTTATGCGTTATGCTGTTTAACTGAACTTTAACTGTTATGTAGACTCTACGTGAACTGAAGCGGCGACTCGCGTTAATGATTAGGGTTAGTTAACAAATATAACAAATACATATATATAGTATCGGGATGAATTAAATATGTGTTTGCTACTGTGCTAAGTCTGCGACGTTTCGTTTCACTATACATGTTCATGTATCACGTGTGACATACGTGTGTGGCTTTGTGCTTTGTGAGAGCCTTTGATTGTGTGTAGATTGATCATTTTGATATTGATGATAATACCTATTTAATACCTTCACATATAATGTAAATGTACACTCATATACATATATACAATGTACAATTTATACATATGCATTTATATAATATTTTTAAGGCCATGTACATGTATATATCTCTACCGGCTGTGTTTCATTTACTTGGTTTAGCCTGGCCCGCGCAGAGAGAGTGACGATCGACGATTGTGGCCTCACTGAGCTACTTCTGTTCGGCAGAGCGAGGCACGGATTTTTTGGTGGAAGCCAGCAACCCGCCCCACACCATCACTTTTATTGGGTTATAACCTCGATCCCATACCCATATACGCTCAGAGCTCAGAGCAGGTCAACCGCCGGCCAAGTTGCCGAAGTCTAATGTTATGTGCGTAATGTAAGAATGAAAAAAAATATTATAAAGCCAGACACCAACACACGAACGCAACGGCAGATGGCAGAGAGAGAAGCCACATCCCGGCACACCGCACACCGCTCCACGGGCTACCAGCAAACCATCTGCGCCACGACGTCTACTTTCTTCAGACACTACTACTGCCACACTTTTGCATTCAGGCCTAGTTTGACCGTGACACAGCCCTCGCTCACTTGCGGCTCTCACTCTTGTTTCGCATCCGGGCTTCGCGCAACCTTCGAGAAACAACTCGAGTACTCTACTTTGCCTCTTCCGGCCGAATTCTATATTCGACCATGGCAAAGCCCTCGCTCACTTGCTGTTCGTCGTGGCGCCGCGCGCCGGGCCTGAGTGCGCGTGTACGCGCGTGCGCTGGTGCCGCCGAATCTTTACATACATACATACACACTTACTTCTTGGTTCTTGGTTGCTGTGTCCAGGTCCAAGTTTCGCGCGCGCTTTGTGAAGAAACTACTCCTCCTCCTACTACGACTTTGTGCACTCCGGCCGAATTCTATATTCGACCGCGGCAAAGCCCTCGCTTACTTGTTGACAATCAATCAATCAAAGGTCCTCACAAAGCCACACACGGGCAAAGGAGACGCCACATTCCAGCACAGCCACAGGGGGCATCAGAGTCGCGACAGCACTAGCAAGCGTTCGCCTTAACTTTGTACCGTGCTCTAACTTGATACTCCCTTCGCTTGAGCCCCCCGCGCACACATTTGGAGCCCTGGAAAGCTGTTGGCAAATGGGGGAGGGGCTCTCTTGCTGCCCGGCAATGAGTTGCGGATGGTCCGGCACAGCAAACGGTCATGCTGTACCAAGTTAGAGCACAGTACCAAGTTAGGGCAAACCCTTTGCTAGTCGTCGAATTACTTGCTGTGCATCTTCTTGTTTTGCATCCAAGCTCCGCTCGCGCGGTGGTTAAGGGTTAGGGTTAACCCGAACCTGAGCCCTTGGCGACGGTGCGTGGCCGCACCGTCGCCGAGGGCTAGCCTCGGACGGTGTAGGGTATGCGGGCGCACGGAGCAGTGTCGGCCGCCGGGTCCGAAGCGTTACGAAACTAAGGCTAGAATGGTATGGGGGAGTTTTCGTATTGCTGCAGCAGCGCTCAAAACACCCACGAGAACGAGAAATGGTTATAACGCCCAAGGCGCCAACTTCACTTCCTGTTTTGCATCCAGGCTCCGCGCGCGCGGTGGTGCGGAGGCCACGTCGGCCGGCGAAGCGTCAGACCCCACAGCTCGAGCTTCTGCTTCTCCTTCTCCTTCTCTGGCTTCTGTAGTTCACAGAAACAAATGATAATGATGATAAGTTTACCGGGTTACCCCCTCAACCCGAGTAATGTAGTAGTAGTAGTAGTAGTAGTAGTAGTAGTAGTAGTAGTAGTAGTAGCAGCTTCTGCTTATCCTTCTTCTCTGGCTTCTGTAGTTCACACAGGGGTGTGTGTTAACAAATAATCCTTTCCTCGATGTTTTACGACGAAACCCCAAAAACTAGCACGAATAGCCGTCCCGCGCCAAAGGGGTATGAAAACAACTGTTGCTACGCAGTAGTTTTCATTGGATAAGTTAGAGAAGAGCTGATGTTAAAGCTCAGGATACGCTTGTTTATTATGGTAGTAGTGCAGTAGTGTAGTAGTAGTAGTAGTGGTGGTGGTAGTAGTAGTAGTAGTAGTAGTAGGAGCTTCTGCTTCTGCTTCTCCTTATCTGGCTTCTGTAGTTCATAGAAACAAACGTCTGTGTCGGTGTCGGGGGTGTTGTTCTCTGTCGGTGTGTGTGTGTGTGTGTGTGTGTGTGTGTGTGTGTGTGTGTGTGTGTGTGTGTGACCTGTTGATATTTTTTACAGAAACAAAGGAACAAAGCCCGAACAATGGCACACGCGCAAACGATACACTTCACAAGTAACTAGGTTACCCCATAGGGAAGGGGTGTGTTTTCATTGGAGAAGTTAGGGTGAACCCCAGTAGTATAGTAGTAGCGGTAGAAGTAGTCGTAGTGGTAGTAGCAGTCAAAGTAGAAGTAGAAGTAGTGGTAGTAGTAGTAGTAGTAGTAGTAGTAGTAGTAGTGGTATAAGTAGTCGTAGTGGTAGTAGTAGTAGAAGTAGAAGTAGTAGTAGTAGTAGTAGTAGTAGTAGTAGTAGTAGTAGTAGTAGTAGTAGTAGTAGTAGTAGTATTAGTATTAGTGTCATAGTTGTAACAATAGCAGCAGCAACAGTAGTAGTAATAGCAGTAGTAGTAGCAGTAGCAGTGGTAGCAGTAGTAGTAATAGCAGTAATAGCAGGAGCAGCAGCAGCAGTGATAATAGCATTGGTAAGCGTAGCAGTGGCCAGCATAGTAGTAGTAGTAGTAGTAGTCGTAATACTAGTAGTAGTAGTAGTAGTAGTAGTATGGTATTTTAGCACGACTAGTAGTAGTATACGCAGTTAGTAGTATTGGTAGAGTAGAAGTAGTAGAAGCAGCAGCAGCACGAGTAGTAGTAGGAGTGTTAGTGTAGTAGTAGCAGTAGTAGCAGTAGTATTATTAGTATTAGTTGAAGTAGTGGTAGTTGTAGCAGTAGCAGCAGCAACAGTAGTAGTAATAGTAGTAGCAGTAGCAGTGGTAGCCGTAGTAGTAATAGCAGTAATAGCAGCAGCAGCAGTGATAATAGCAGTGGTAAGAGTAGCAGTGGTCAGCGTAGTAGTAGTATTAGTAGTCGTAGTCGTAGTCGTAGTAATAGTAGTAGAGTAATATTATAGCACGACTAGTAGTAGTATACGCAGTTAGTAAGATTGGTAGAGTAGAAGTAGTAGAAGCAGCAACAGCATCACGAGTAGAAGTACTAGGAGTGTTAGTGTTAGTAGTAGTAGTCGTAGTAGTAGTGGTAGTAGTAGTAGTAGCAGTTGTATTGGCAGTGGTAGTGGTAGTAGTAGAAGTAGTAGTAGTGGTAGTAGTAGCAGTAGTAGTGGTGGTGGTAGTAGCAGTGATAATAGTAGTATACATATAGCGGTACCAGTACTTCTTTTAATGCTAATAGTACTATGATCAGTATCATGCCAGATTAGAACTTGTTCTTATCAGCACTGCCATACGCATCGTCGTACTATGAGTGGTCCAAGTATGAATTGTAGAGGAAAAGTGCCGTACGGTACCAGTTGTGCCGCTACCACTTGCGGCCTACCGGGAGTCGAACCCCAGATAGTCGCTGTTTTGTAGAGAAAAAGTGCCGTACTGTACCAGTTGTGCCACTTTTCCTCTAAGCGCTGAGAGAAAAAGTGGCACAACTGGTACAGTACGGCACGTCTCCTCTACATTAATGAGCTCACCGTGTTGACTTTCACGACCGCAGTTTCTCCTTTAGGGTTAACCCATTTAGATTACTATAAGTAAACTAAATATGAATGAGCTCACCGTGGAAACTTTAACGACCGCAGCCTCTCCGTCACGCGAGGCGTCTAGTATGATAAATATCATGCCAGATTAGAACATATTCTTATCAATAGTCGTACTATGAGTGGTCGAAGTATGCATGCGCTCACGGAGCTCTGGCGTGGCGCCGCGGGCCTGTGTGCGTGTGTACGCGCGTGTGCTGGTGCCGCCGAATCTTTACATACATACATACATAGCTCACCGTGGTAACTTTCACGCTCACAGCCTCTCATTTAGGGTTAACCCCTAACCCTGGACCCTATGAGTGGTCTAAGTATGCATGAGCTCACCGTGGAAACTTTCACGACCGCAGCCTCTCCTTTACGCGAGGCGTCTAGTATGATCAATATCATGCCAGATTAGAACTGATTCTTATCAATCGTCGTACTATGAGTGGTCTAAGTAATAATGGGCTCACCGTGCAAACATTCACGACCGGAGCCTCTCCTTTACGCGAGGCGTCTAACCCATCCCAGAAGACGGAGCAGGCGTCAAGCATCTCATTCGCAGCTAAAAAAAAAAACGAGAAGGGTCAAACAAATCCACGCCCCGTGCCGCCTACACTAGTCATTCGCCGCAACGAATCATCAAAACACACAATCTAATAAAGACAAAAAAGAGATCCGCCCCAGCATCTCGTTCGCAGCTGAAAAAAAAAAGGAAAACGGTCAAACAAATCGGGTTAACCTTTCGTTTGACCGTTCTCTTTTTTTTCCCGGGTTTAAAGGGTTAACCCCAGAAGACGGAGCAGGCGTCCAGCATCTCATTCGCAGCTAAAACAACACAACATAACAGAAAAAAAATGAGAAGGGGTTAACCCGAGATGCTGGAAATCTCGGGGTAACCCATGTTTCCCAGCATCTCGGGTTAGGGTTAACCCATTTTGCCCAGCATCTCATTCGCAGCTGAAGCAACACAACACAACAACAACACGAGAACCTATGTGAGCATGTGTAGAATATATACAGATTGCAAGGTTGCATATCGATTGTTATGAATGTACATTCGCGTACGAAATGATCATGGGTCCCCTGCTCAGGTAACACTTGGGTTCAATCGCAGCCCCGGCGGCAAACTCCAACGCTGCAGCTAAAAAAACACAACACAACACAACGAGAACGGTCAAACGAATTCATGTTGCGCGGCATCTCACTCGCAGCTAAAAAAAACACAACACAACACAACGAGAAGGGTCAAACGAATTCATGTTGCGCAGCCCGTGCCGCCTAGGCACTAAATCAAAACACACAAACCGATAAGGACGGAAAAAGAGATTCGCAGCTGAAGCTACACAACCTTACGTGGGGAATACGCGGAGCGAAGAAAAAATTACGATATTATATTACATATTACGCCTGAATATGGAATACCCTCGAGCCTATAAATGGAATATCATTGAATATCCTCTGAAATATGATATTATATTCCACTTGGGCCTCCCCCAGGAATATGCATATTCGTATTCCCCACGTAGGAACACAACAACAACAACACGAGAACGGTCAAACAAATTCACGGTGCCCATCATCTCATTCACAGCTAAAACAACACAACACAACACAACACAACGAGAACAGTCAAACGCATCCATGCTGCCCAGCATCTCACTCGCAGCTAAATCAAATACAACATCCTTCGAGCGTTGTTAAGTGCTTGTGGGAGGTGTTCGTTTGGGGTATTGTTCTCGTCATGTGCGTGTGTGTGTGTGTCGTTGTCGGGGGTGTTGTTCTCTCTCTCTCTCTCTCTCTCTCTCTCTCTCTCTCTCTCGGTGTGTGTGTGATCTAAGCGGGAGCGTGTGAACGAGCGGGAGACATCACGTGAGTAGATGCCACATGACGCAACGCGCCGGGCCGAGGGACCCACACAGGGGACCCACACAGGGGACCCACACAGAGGGGACCCACACAGGGGACCCAAACAGGGGACCCACACAGAGGGGAGGGCCTCACAGAGGACCCACCACCGGATGGGAGGGCCACACAGGGGACCCACACAGGACACACACAGACATGATCTGTTGATCTTTTGACAACGAGAACGGTCAAACAAATTCATGTTGCGCGGCATCTCATTCACAGCTAAAGAAACACAACACAACAAGACGAGAACAGTCAAACGAATTGCCCGCCTAGAGTAAACCCGGTCCAAAAAATACCAATCAGCAAATCCCCGTCAAAACTAGCAACCCCGTCGAAATCCCAGCTATCCCCGGTCGAAACCGGTAAGCTCGACCGGGTTTGCTAGTTTTGATCGGGTTTGCTCAAGTGGCGAACTTATAGATCGGGATCGCTCGAAAACGGGTTTACCCGACCATTGAGTTGAACTTCGTCTTCGATTGAACAAGTGGGTTAACCTTCTCGTCGTAAGCTACTAAAGAATACTTAATTACCTATTTCACGCTCGCAGTCTCGGGCGGTTGATCGATATACGTACACATACGAATATATATGGATGTATATATATTCTCACCCGCGTAGAATCAAACTCCGTCTTCGATTCGGAGGGTTAACCCGTCGTAACCTGACTACTGATGAAAAGATCAACAGGTCACACACACACACACACACACACACACACACCGACAAAGAACAACACCCCAGACACCGACACACACGCACACGACAAGAACAACTCAACAAACCCCGAAACGAACACCTTCCATTAACGCTGAACAACGCTCGAAGCTACTACTGATGAAGACTTAATTACTTACTTAACGCTCGCAGGCTCAGCTTCTCGCTGTTCATATATATATATCATACATCAATATAGATCTAAAAATTCTCATCTGCGTTAAATGTAACTTCGACTTCGATTAAACAAGTGTCAGTCACTTCACCACCTCCGTCGTAAGCTACTACTGATGAATACTTAGTTACTAACTTAACGCTCACAGGCTCAGCTTCGCACTGTTCATATGTATACATACATACATAAATACAGATCTAAATATTATAACCCGCGTTAAATGTAACTATGTCTTCGATAAAACGGTTTTGGATCGTTTCTTCGAATTGTTACCTGAGGTCTATCGTCAGCTACTACTACCAATTCATACATAGTAAATTAATTCACACGCATCATTAAAGGTGCCCTGCAGCTACGCATGAACCGTTATGGGTGAATTCGCTTTGCTCATGTACATGAGCGAGTTTCGACTAAGAGTTTCGTCTTTTGATTATAGAAACCTCGAAGTCGAATCACTTAGGCGCACATGGCACAATTAATCTTCCCGCGGTGTATCAATCTATGCATAGATGCATGTATAGATATGTTCACACCCGCGTTGAATTTCGCTTCGTCTTCGATTAAACCATTTTGGATTGTTTTTTCGGATTTCAACCCGAGGTCTATCGTCAGCTACTACTACCAATTCATACATAGTAAATTAATTCACACGCATCATTAAAGGTGCCCTGCAGCTACGAATGAACCGTTATGGGTTAATTCGATTTGCTCATGTGCATGAGCGAGTTTCGACTAAGAGTTTCGTCTTTTGATTATAAGAAGCTCGAAGTCTAATCACTTAGGCGCACAGGGCACCATTGCGCTTCGCGCGGTGTATCAGTCTATACATACATGCATACATATATGGTCTCGCGACGTATGGTACATGTAGTAATATATTCTCCTAACAGAAGAGAGACCAGAGGGGATACGCGGTACTGCTAGTCAAACCGGCTAGCGGCGTAGACAAGCAGTGCACACGAGGCGAACAATGTATCAATCTATACATACATGCATATATATACATATGTTCTTACCCGCGTTGAATTTCACTTCGTCTTCGATGAACCCGTTTTTGATCGTTTCTTCGAATTTTAACCCGAGGTCGATAGTCAGCTACTACTACCAATGCATGCGTCGTTCATTCACGCGTACAATTAAGCTATGCACAGTGTATCAGTCATGCATTGGCTGGCGACAAAGATCGTCGGCCAACAAAAACAGCGTCCTGAGGAAGGAATACCGGAGAGAGCACCAATACCTAAGCATCGAGATACAACCATATATATATACATATGTTCTCACCCGCGTTGAATTTCACTTCGTCTTCGATGAACCCGTTTTTGATCGTTTCTTCGAATTGTAACCCGAGGTCTATCTTCAGCTTCTACTAATTCATACGTAGTTAATTCACGTGAACAATTAAGCGATGCATACATATAGATAGGTTCTCACCCGCGTTAAATTTCACTTCGCCTTCGATAAACCCGTGGTCGACCGTCTTGTCTATCGTGGGCTACTACCAATACAAAATAATTTATTCGACCATGCGCACCACTAAGCTTCGCGCGGTGTATCAATCTATACATACAGACGTTTTATAAAACAAAGGGGACACGAGCACACACGCACAGGGAACTGATCCGAGAGTGGCTTTGGGAGCCTACGGGGAGCTCCCTTGAATATATGTAGACGCTTGGGGGGGGAGTCGACGCCGCGACCCTGGTGGCCACCTTACTGCATATATATATAGTTCTCACCCGCGTTGAATCTCACTTCGTCTTCGTTTAAACGGTTTTGTATCGTTTCTTCAATTTTCAACCTGCGGTCTATCTTCAGCTTCTACAGTTCATACGAAGTTAATTCACGCGCACAACTAAGCGATGCATAAATATAGATAGGTTCTCACCCGCGTTAAATTTTACTTCGTCGTCGATAAACCCGTGGCCACCCGCCTTGTCTATCGTGTGCTACTACCCATACAAAATAATTTATTCGACCATGCGCACCACTAAGCTCCGCGCGGCATATCAATCTATACATACAGACGGTTTATAAAACAAAGGGGACACGAGCACACACGCACAGGGAACTGATCCGAGAGTGGCTTTAGGAGCCTACGGGGAGCTCCCTTGAATATATGTAGACGCTTGGGGGGGGGGTCGACGCTGCGACCCTAGTGGCCACCTAACTGCATATATATACAGTTCTCACCCGCGTTTGAATTTGACTTCGTCTTCGATAAACCCGTTGTCGACCACCTCCTCGAACTCATCCATTGTGGGATACTACCAATGAAACAGAATTTATACGACCACGCGCACCACTAAGCTTCGCGCGGTGATGATATCCTTACCCCCACAGGCTACCCCTCCCCAACACAGCAGCCGACACGGCCCACAGCGCACACAGCACACAGCCAGCACTGCGGCCACACCGCGCTACCCCCAGGGTAGAAGGCAAAAAACCTGCGGTTAATCAATACACGTATACATACGAATCGATATGAATTTATATATATATATTCGCACCCGCGTTGAACTTCACTTCGTCTTCGATAAAACCGCTGTCGACCGCCTTCTGCATTGTGTGCTACTACCAATGAAACAGAATTTATTCTCCCACACGCACCACTGAGCTTCGCGCGGTGTATCAATCTATACATACATGCATATATAGATAGATTCTCAACCTCAAAGTTAACCCGAATCCCAAGCTAAGCTCGACCGGGTTTGCTAGTTTTACCGGTTTTCTCAAGTGGCGAACTTTTCGACCGGGACCGTTCGAAAATCTCCCTACATATATATTCTCACCTGCGTTGAATTTCACTTCGTCTTCGATGAAACCGTTGTCGACCGCCTCCTCCAACTCATCCATCGTGTGCGCCGCATGCTGTGCCTCCAGCATTTGGTGAAAGCGCCAAAACCCCATCGGGTATTTCTTCTGTTAAAAGAAGGGAATGCATATGAGTAGACTGTTGGACGTGAGTAGAGTCCGAAAGAAAACAAATTTTGTTGAATTCATTTTTCGTGTGCGCCGCATGCTGTGCCTCCAGCATTTGGTGAAAGCGCCAAAACCCCATCGGGTATTTCTTCTGTCAAAAGAAGAAGAGAGTGACTATGAGTAGACAGTTGGACGTGAGTAGTCAGAAAGAAAACAAATTTTGTTGAATTCATTTTTTCGTATGCGCCGCATGCTGTGCCTCCAGCATTTGGTGAAAGCGCCAAAACCCCATCGGGTATTTCTTCTGTTAAGAGGAAGAGAGTGACTATGAGTAGACAGTTGGATGTGAGTAGTCGGAAATAATAGATTTACTTTGTTTAATCATTTTTCGTATGGAGCGCGTAGTATGCCTCTAGCATTTGGTGAAAGCGCCAAAACCCCATCGGGTATTTCTTCTGTTGAGAGAAGAAGAGAGTGAATGTGAATAGAGTCAGAAAGAAGACATTTACTTTGTTTAATTCATTTAATTATATGCGCCGCGTGCTGAGCCTCTAGCATTTGGTGCAAGGCCAAAACCCCAGCGGTTATTTCTTCTGTTCGATGTAGAGACATGCAGCAAAGTGGCAAGGGATACAACGGTGAGCCAGTATGTCAAAAGGGTATGCACTTAAAGGTGCTCTGCAGCTACTAAGTAACCGCCATATGTTAATTCGCTTTGCTCATGTACATGAGCGAGTTTTGTTGTTACGTTATGTTGAACTTCTGACGGCGATCACCAGCGATTTACCCATGAATCCCGGAAAAACTCGGAAAACGCGATTGGCCGAGTCGAAACTGAAACCGCCGTTCATTATGAGTCACAGCACCAAAGTCATTAGTACACGTTGAATAAGAGAACCTGCTTGAGAATTGCTTAGGCGTACAGAGCACCTTTAACAGTGCCCTGTGCGCCTAAGTGATTCGACGTCGAGCTTCCTATAATCAAAACGACGAAGTTCTTAGTCGAAACTCGCTCATGTACATGAGCAAAGCGAACTTAGTTCATTAGTAGCTGCAGGGCACCTTTAAAGGCGTGCTCAACGAAAGAGTCCCCAAATCCGGCGTGGGCCCACTATACGTACATTCAGATCTATTCCAGTCTATAAATAGACCTGTCCCACCTTACTATCGTGCGTACGTCAGTGTTAGATTTTTTTTTTAAGTTTTTACACTATTGTTCTCAGAAATTGCCTAACACACTAGGAAGAGACCCCCGGCGGCGCTACTAGGGCTTAGTTTCTCTGTTTCCGTGAAGGATACCATACATATGTGAGGCGGCAGTTATGAATGATTCCGGGTTTACTTGAGGTGGCGAGAGGTGGCGAGAGGTGGCGGAGAGGGTTAACCCGAGATACTTGTAGAGTATTGTTTGCGCGTGCGCCAGTGTTATTTTTTGGTGTATCTCTCATACCATACAACTCACACCACAACAGCAGAGCGCAGAGCCGAGAAACAGTGCCGGCGTCGAGGCGCTAGCAGTGGCCAGAATACCAAAAGAGGAATCGAGTTCTAGTGAATCTGGAATGTGTACCTGCCCCACCGGCATCTTCGAGTAGTAATTCCGTCGGAATCACTGCGCGATCTCCCTAATTCTGCCCCTTGGCCTTGTTTTTTATAGATATGGAATGTGTACCTGCCATGCCGGCATCTTCGAGTAGTAATTCCGTCGGAATCACTGCGCGATCTTCCTAATTCTGCCTCTTGGCTCTGTTTTTTATAGATGGAATGTGTACCAGCGGCACTCGGGGGGCGGTGGGCCGGCGCCTAAGGCGGCCACTACGGGTTAAGGGTTAGGGTTTGCCCTTAACTCAGCATCTAGATATATTCCAGGGAGCTCACCTTAGGCTCCCAAAGCCACTTTCGGATCAGTTCCCTGTGCGTGTGTGCTCGTGTCCCATTTGTGTTATAAACCGTCTGTGTACCTGCCCCGCCGGCATTTTCGAGTTGAGAAGTTCGAATCCTTCGATGAGCTGGTCCCAGAAGCCGGCGTTGGCCCAGTGCTCAATCGCGAAAGAGGCGCCGACCGAAGTAGAGACGTCCTCAGACCCATAGACTGCGGCGGGGGGGAGGGGGAAGGAGTATGGTTGTGTAGAGGAAAAGTGCCGTACTGTACCAGTTGTGCCACTTTCCTCTACGCGATTGGACAACTGGCATAGTGGTCTTTTGGTCCTCTACAAAGGCTACCCCCGGTCATCATAGTAATAGTAAACCAGAAACGTGAGACGTGGCGGCATTGGCCCAGTGCTCAATCGCGAAAGAGGCGCCGACCGAAGTGGAGACGTCCTCAGACCCATAGACTGCGGTGGGGGAGGGGGGGTTAACCCCTTAACCCGAGTATAATTTTTACAAGCCCTAGACTCGAGACGACGAGTACGAGTACGAGAGCGGGGGGGGACGAGTGACGACCACGACTACGACATCAGCAGGCGGCGGGCAACGACGACTACGACTGCGACGACGGATGGGGCTTACCAAATTATTTCTTTTTTCGACATTGTGCAAGGAGAAGAACCTCCTGATACCGGCGGCGGCCCGAGTCTTCTCCCTCGATGCCTCTTTTGGTCTTCTGGCCACTATGAGCGCTTTGGCGCTGGCACTGTTTTGCGGCTCTGCGCTCTGCTCTTGTGGTTGTGGGTTGTATGATATGAGAGATACAAAAATATAAATAAAAATATGGCGAGCTACCCCCGGCCTTGGCCTTTACAAGAAATTCGTTTGTTTATTCGAGGATTGTGCACTAGTTCATTCTATTCTTGGCATTCAACACCTCCGTTATTGCAACCCCTCCCCATTAGATTTTACAATCAATATTGCGCAATATATGGTCCCCCCATGCCCCCCTGTTTCGTTATTCAACCTACACTATTAGTAATGGCAGTATCGTGTAAGGGCCGAGAGAACAAGTATAGGTGCGTCGAATATAATATACAAATATAGATGATCTTTATTTATCACTATGCGAGGGTTAACCCTTAACCCTCAGTTCAGGGTTAACCAAAGTATAGATGCGTCTTATACTATATACATATCTTTATTATATACCACTAGGCAGGTGGCCGTCATCGTAATAGTAAACCAGAAACGTAAGACACGAAGGAGGAGAGCTCTCGTGGCTCGATGACGAAGGAGGTGCCGGGTTAACTTTAAAGGTGCCATGCAGCTACTAAGTAACCGCCATATGTACATTCGCTTTGCTCATGTACATGAGCGATTTTTGTTGTTATGTTTTGTTGAACTTCTGACGGCGATCACCAGCGATTTACCCATAAACCCCAGAAGAACTCGGAACAAGCGATCGACGAGTCGACACTGAAATCGTCGTCCATTTATGAGTCGCAGCACCAAAGTCATTAGTACACATTGAATAAGGGAAACGTCCTGAGAATTATTTAGGCGCACAGGGGACCTTTAACCCTAACCCCCCGTTGCCCAGTTAAGACGAGCAGAATTATATTGAGGCACCAAATAGATAGGGTTGAGCCGTGGTCGAGTCGAACATGTATATATACTTCTATGTATATGTATATATATTTATATATATATATATATATAGAAGTATATATACATGTTCGACTCGACCACGGCTCAACCCTATCTATTTGGTGCCTCGATATAATTCTGCTCGTCTTAACTGGGCAACGGGGGGTTAGGGTTAAAGGTCCCCTGTGCGCCTAAATAATTCTCAGGACGTTTCCCTTATTCAATGTGTA
>Ga0209390_10004803_pt1 | contig 19917 bp, 13 predicted proteins | sample BON01_FD_187212 | JGI IMG/M metagenome (GOLD analysis project Ga0209390, IMG submission 187212) | Freshwater microbial communities from Lake Bonney liftoff mats and glacier meltwater in Antarctica - BON-01 (SPAdes) (version 2) | ecosystem: Environmental > Aquatic > Freshwater > Ice > Glacier...
TGCCTGACGCACAACTTGCTGAAGTTATTCAGAAGCGGTGCGCTGACAACCAGTTGAAAGTGTTCGGCCGGAGCGATCTGGGCCGAAATCGCTCGGGAATGATTCGTCCGCAGCTGCGTTGTCGCCCGCTTTTCCACGCTCGCGTGCGATGTCGCTCACCGGGAGCGGTCAAACCCAAAATCTGAAACTTTCAGCACCGCTATGCAAACTGCGGGAATTTAATTTCCGGACAAGCTGCTAGTCAGGAAAATGTTCATTTGTGTGAGGCGAATCGGTATTGCGAAATTTCTCACCAACACGGTTACTCAAAGTGTTCGTGTTATCTGTCTGTCGTTTGCCTCCCAATTTTTGCGGCGTCTGATTGCCGAACGCAATGCGCCAATTTATGGCATCACTTATCAACGGATGGCAGATTGACCGCTGACAGAGGCTTAACGCAGCGGAAACCAACATGGTTACTTCCGGTGCTAACTTCGCCTTTGCCACGAGCGCCGACCATGTAGCGAGTGCAATACAGGTCGGTGCAAAGGAACGATCCCCCTCGGTGAACACGTTTCAATTGTGTGGGTTCCGCTGGGTCAAATGGAACATCCGGGCCCTGGGGATTCTTCGCCACGCCACCGGCGGTCGCCAGCGTCTGATAGTAATCGTGACGATACCAGTCACACGTCCATTCCCAGACATTGCCAGCCACGTCATATAGTCCGTAGGCGTTCGCAGCATACTGAGCAACCGGCGCAATGCCCTTGAACCCGTCGAGTCCTGTATCACCACCTTCAACGGGAAATTGGCCCTGATAAATATTGGCTTGAAATTCTCCGTCCGGTTGCAGTTGGTTTCCCCATGCATACAGTTGACCTGGTCTGCCGCCACGCGCTGCAAATTCCCATTCTGCTTCCGTTGGAAGACGCTTGCCAGCCCACTTTGCATAGGCTTCCGCATCTGCGTAGGCGATCTGCACAACGGGGTATGTTTCGCGGCCGGTAATGTCGCTTTTCTCGCCCAGCGGACGCCGCCAGTTGGCTCCGGGAAGATAAGCCCACCATTGCAGATGTTGATTTAGCGGCACCTGTGTTTGTGTCGCAGCGAATACTGTAGCACCAGCAATCAGGTTTTCAGGAGGTGCCCCCGGAAATTCTTCGGCTGTCGGTTTTCTTTCGGCTACAGTCACGTAACCAGTGGCGTCAGCAAATTTCGCGAACTGTTCATTAGTCACTTCCGTTGCGTCCATCCAGAACGGATCAACATAGACTCGATGAACGGGTACGGCGTCGCGAAATAATCCTGGCAGGCTGCAAATCGACTCGGACTTCAAATCGCTACCCATGGAAAATTCGCCACCGGGAATCAACACCATTCCTTCTTGACTCTCACCGGCGTTGGTCACCTCGTTCTGCACTGTCTTCGCGAACAACGCTTCGTTGACGCTGTATTCCGCGTCGACTTTTTCTGAATCTAACTTTTCCGCCAAGTCCGCTGCATTAGCTTTTCCGATCCTCGTTTTGGGAGTTGGGGTAGTCTTCGGCGATGTAACCAACATCAACAGAATGGCCATGCTGCCGCAAAGTGTGGCCAATGCCACTCCCCAGCGCAAAGCATTAGACGCTTGAGGTGCAGTGAAGGCTGTGCCCTTTTTTTTGGGTTGGTTCATGGCTATGGCTAGTTCCAGCAATCAGCGGTTTTTGGCGGTTCTGCAGCCGGTTCGTGGCATATGAACAGGTCAGCTCAACGAAACTGTTTTGAATAATAAAGTAGCTCGAACCTGTGTTTGTATCGAGCCGCGTGCGGCAACGTCTTGAAATTCCGACAGTTCGACCGCGGATTTTAGTGTTGCAGGTTGTCGCACGGTTTGAAGTGCGTCAAGTCTGCCACAGACATTGCCGCAGTAAAATTCGGCTACCAGGTTTTCGACGACCGTTCAGAAAGAAGCAGCCGTCCGAAAAACGCTCCGGCGAACTTCTTAATACAAGCACGAAGGGCAAGCGAGTAAATTTCGCAATGCCTGGATTCACTCGCGCCGCGCGCTTGTGATGTTGCGGTTTCAGGACTGCCTCGAAAACCGGTCCCGCGAACTTCTTAATACAGGCACGACTCGCGAGCAAGAAAAATTCACACTGGTTCGATTCACTTCCTTGCCGAGTGTGCTTTTGAATTTTCGATCTTAGCACCGCGTGAGGCAATCATAGCGGCATAAGGTGTTCAGATCTGGAACGATATTTCATGGCGTATCCTTCTGCGCCATTGCCTGTTGGTAGAAGAATTTTGCTTTTAGAAAATCGGCCTCGTCGTCCGCGGGGAATGCACTGGCTGACGTGGCGAAAAGCCAAATCCGCGAGCATCAGCCTTTAGCCGTATCAACTGTTCAAGGTCGATCGTGACACGTGCAGTCATAAGCAATTGGCTGTCCTGTTTCGATTATCGAATTTCACGAGACACGTTAAACATACTCACACCTTTGGGCGGTTCGATTCCACACAAATTAAACAGACACAACCGCCTTCAGCAAAGCTTCGCTGACTTCGCTGCGAGTTTTTCCGGTCGCTTCAGCTTCGTAACTTAGATGAATGCAATGCGCCAGACAGGTGCGACGGCGCGAATGTTATCGGGTGAAATGAAGTCCTGGCCATGCAGCCACGCGTGAGCTAGAGCGGCCGCATCAAGGGCGATTGTTGCTCGAGGGCTGGCACAAGGACGAATCCATTTACCAGATCACCGCCGTAGCGGTGTGGCTCTCGTGTTCCGATCAACAAGTCGACAATATAACGTTCAGACGCTTTTGCAACGTGAATTGCATTCACTTCCTTGCGAGCTGCAAAGATAACTTCCTGTGATATTCGATCGACGGCTTCGGCCGACTTTCCAGACCTTTCGCCTCGCACCAAACGCAGGCTCGCTGCTTTATTTTCAGCCGCCGGATACGGAACGTTTACAGAAAAGAAAAAACGGTCCATCTGAGCTTTCGGCAAAGGATATGTGCCTGCCTGTTCAATGGGGTTTTGTGTCGCCAGCACCAGAAATATCGCGGCAATTTATGCGTTGTTCCTGCAACAGTCACCTGGCGTTCTTCCATCGCTTCCGGCAATGCTGCCTGAACTTTTGCGGGAGCACGATTTATTTCGTCAGCCAGTACCGGATTGCCGAATATCGGCCCCGGCTGAAATTCAAAGCTGCCATTGTGTTCATGATGAATTTCTGAACATGGCACATCAGACGGCAGCAGGTCTGGCGTAAACTGCACTCGGCGAAAATCACTTTCGACAAGCTACCAAGCGTCTTAATCGCACGCGTCTTGGCGACTCCGGGCAATCCTTCCATCAGCACGTGACCGTCTGCCAGAAACGCAATCAATAAACGTTCAATAACAGTTTCCTGGCGGATCACCGCAGCATTCATTGCTATTGAAATATTTTGAAACGCTTCACGAGGAGTCACTGTACATTTCATGCACTAAAGGTGTCCGCAGGAACAGGCTTCGCCATTCTTTCGAAGGTATCGGTGTTCTGCAATCAGAGAGTTCTGATTCTGCAACCGGGTGTTTTATGTGAACGCCACGGGTCAACTGTTAGCAATTTTCAGGCCGGCCGCCGATCGCCTGAAGTTAGTCCGTGTAAGCTACTTGTCCGTGCCGCCGTTCGCGTTAAGGGGCTTATCTTTTTCACCGATTCTACAGAGATTACCGCACAGCGTCTGAGGCTTCTGGGCAGGCGATGGGTCTGATGCACTGGGATAGGTTAGACCACAATGCAGCGCCATGTCGAAATTGCCGTGCCACTGCTGGAACGTTTCAATGAGTGGAAGGCTTCGATAAGAGAAGTGAAACTTCCAACGTACCGTTAGCGAGTATTGCTGTTCGTTACAAATCCTCGGCCAGTGTTTGTATTGCTGACGAGTCCAGCAGCCATCAACAACGTCTACGGATTAGCGGCAGCCAATCGCAGAGCCAAAGTGCGAGGTTTCCCTGCCGTTCGGCAACTGCTGACACAAGGCGAATGTGAACGCCCGGCGTTATGCTTTTCATTTAGACGCACGTCCAGTATTTTCTGGCAGGATGGTGTCGTATTGTCGGTTTGCAATATCGCCATTGCGGATGGTGAGTGCAGTTGTTGTGCGACGCAAAATATATCGCGTCTGTTTTTACATGACGTACCTGATCCAGCTTTGTGTGCGGATCAGGAACATGACAGGGATGCCGGCAATCTGTAGATCTTCTGTGTAAATGGCGACTTCAGCCTGTGAACCGCCGGGCAATCTTAAGTCGTTGCCTTCATCCAGTTTGATGCGGACGGCGAACATTGTTGGTTGCTGGCTGCCTAATTCTGATGGCAGCACTCCTGATGCTGTTAGTTGACCCGCTCCTGAAACATCAATCACGTTCAGCACGCGACCGGTAAAGATTTTTCCTGGGTAACCGTGCAGTGCGACTTCTGTGTATTGTCCAGGTTTGATTCGAAGGTAATTCTTCTGGTTAAAGGCAGCTACGACGACGCCACGATTCTGCTCGCTGGTGTCAAGTATGAAACTCATGACAGCAGCGCCACCTGCGCCGCCTACCATCATGCCTTTTCGTAACTGCAGGTTGGTGACAAAGCCATCACCCGGCGCCGTAACGACTGTCTGTTGCTGATCGTATTTAGCATCGGCCAGTTGCGTTTCCGTTTGGGCGATTCTTGTTTTCGCAAGATCGACGGAAAGTTCTGCCTGAACAAGGCTGGCATCTGCCTGTGCGGTGGTGGCACTTGCCTCAGCATATCGATTGTTGGATGTATCCAAATCCTGCTGGCTGGCTGATTTAGCAGCAAACAGTTTTTCCAGTCGATCGCGATCTCGAGTTGCAAATTTAAAATTAGCGGTTGCTCGATCCAGTGTCGCTTTGGCGAGATCAATAGAAGCTTCTGCAACAGCTTGACTTTGTTCGGCTTCTTTCAGACTCGCTTCAAGTCGAGCAACGGCATTGTCGTATGGCACAGGATCGACGGTGAAGAGTATTTCGCCCTGTTTGATTGGTGTGTTCGGCGTTGCAATAACTTCTAAAACGCGGCCTGCCTGTCGCAGTTGAGGCACGATGGGGACAGTTCCCTGGAACACTCGAGCGTTAGATGTGAATGGATGAAAGTACTGAGCACAGAACAGCAACGCGACAATTAAGCCGGGGCCGACAGACGCCGCGACGATAGCCACTGGCAGAGATAGCTTTAGCAATTTGAATTTGGCGAAGACCAGCCACAACACACCACAGTAGATGCCACCAAGAATCCAGCTCATTTCTTTGCTCCCTGACGTTGGCCACGAGTTGTCAGTGCTTCAATTCTTGTTTCCAGATAATTCAGTCGCTTTGCCAGGGCGTCGGCATTTTGTTGCGATGCGGGCGATGACGAGTCACTGAGTTCGTCCGGTGACTTCGTTTCGTTTAGCGTTAAATACAGGTAGATGACAAATACACAGCTTAGAATTGCGGGAATCATATCGCACCCTTTCCGCTACATGCTTCGAGTGCTGAGATTGCGAGTTCGAGGCTGTCGACCTGTTGACGCAGCACCTGAAGAGTCGGCTCTGACCCGTCTGAACTTGTCGATCGCACAGAAGTATTTGAGCGCGTGAAGGCCCAGATAAGTGCAATTGGCCACAGAACGCCGGTCGGCAAACCCACCCAGCCGCAGATTTTGATTGCATCAGCCTGAGGATGGTTGCGTGACGTCGCGATGCGACCGGGCAACGCAGCCATGACCACGATGACGGTCAGTGCCAATACGACAAACACCAGCAGAAAGATCAGGACTATGATCCTGAGTGCTGGCCCGATTGCTTCAAATTGGTACTCCATTCGTAACGCCCTTCTGTTGCCCGGCGATGTAGATTCTGTCATTTACTCTAGCAATCAAATTGGTGTCCGTCTGCCGGCGATCGCCAGAATTTGCTCTGTTTTAATAATTCCCGGCGGAGGTCGTCGACCTGATTACCCGGGTTGTCATTGTGGTGTCCCGGTTGGTGGTTTGACGCCCAGATAAAACGCGAGTTCGACCATCAGTCTTTCGAGAGGACTCATCTGTTGTCGCTCTGCAAGCACGCGTCGGGCGAGATCGGGGTAATCGGTAATCAGGTTATCAACGCCGCGGCTGATCATGACCGACATGGCATAGCCTTCGTTAACTGTCCACACAGAAACCGTCTTGTTGCGGCGGTGTGCTGCCTGTATGAATTGAAGTGACGCCAGAGAACTGTTGACGGCCAGAAAGTCTGCCTGGGCACGAGTCAGGTCTCCGGCTGAAACGGCTGTCAGCAGCCCAACCGTCCAGTCGGGACGTAGCAACTTCATTCTGGTGACGGCCTTGGATTCCAGAGACATCACCACAACATCAGACTGCATTTGAAAGCGTTCGACAAGTTCAATGACGCGATTTTCAAGATCCTGAGTATGGCCGTAATACTTTAGTTCAATATTTACTTTTGTCTTGCCTTTGCACGTCTGCAAAATTTCTTCCAGCGTGGGTACTCGTTCGTCTTTGAAGTCGGGGCTGAAGTAGCTTCCGATATCAATGGAGCAAAGTTCTTCGGCTGTGGCAGCCCAGATTTTTACCGGGTTGCCCGATACTTTTGCAAGGTCGCTGTCGTGAGCAACAACGACCACGCCATCGGAAGATTCCTGCACGTCAATTTCAATCCAGTCGGTGCCATCTTTGATCGCCTGCCGAATGGCAGCCAATGTGTTCTCGGGAGCCGCACCCGCACCGCCTCGATGAGCCGTGATCTGCACTCTATCTTCCAGCTCCACTGAGTGAATGGCGGAGACTCCAACACATCCGGCGATCAGCCCGAAGACCGCGCTGATAATTAACAGACGTCCACCGCCGAGTTGCGCCGGCAGCAAGCGGTCTGTTCTTTCAGAAATTTCCGGCAACGCGACTCCATTTGGGGCAGCGAGTTTTAGATATAGAATGCTTAGCAGGGATGCGCACGAGCAGGTCGCGATCATGGAAGTTATCAGATTGGCGGCAGCAGCAATCGTAAGAACAAGTCCGACGCTTAGAATCAGCATCCACAAAGATGAGGTCGTCGTTGGCACAAGCCACTCCCCGAACAGCACCACAATGAATGATACGCTCAGGCCGATCACGCCATTTATAGCAACCCATCCAACAAAGAACTTTGCGATGGAAAGACGATGTCCGAGCGATCGCTGCTGACTTACCTTTATCGCATCGGCCGGACTAAGGTTTTCGTACATCAGCAACTGCGTTGCTAATGCCCAGCCTGAAATCCGCCTAAGTAGTAGAAGGCCCATTACCGTCAGGAAAATGCCGATTAGAACAACGGCTATCCAGAATCTCGGGGGCTTGTTCGTAAGATAGAAGTTGATGTCGTGATCTGTGAGTAGCAGCCAGAACACGCCGCCACCTGCAGCAATGCAGGGAAGTGCAATTCCGGTCAGGCTTACGACAACACGAGTTGTTAACTGCATCAATCTCGGAGCTTTGGCTGCGACGGACAGCAGTACGTTTCGGGGGCGAAACTGCAGGTTCTGTTCGGCCCCGATGCAAACCGTCATCAACACAGCCAGTTCGAGAACGAAGATGCAGACAACCGCGCCTCCGATCAACACAAATGTAAGCCAGCCCAGTGGATGCAGCAGAAATCGAGCGATGTCTGCGTCTGCCAGGACTGTTCGCCCCGATGCCATCAGGAACAGACGAAACAGCAGACTCGCGGCTGGCGTTAGTAGTAGTAACGCTGCCGCTTTGAATAACAGATCGCTGATGATCAGTGTGCCCCAGCATGCTCGCAGGTTAGCTGCAACGTTTCTAAACATACGGCACAATTCTTCCAGTTGGCGACCACGACGGCTCACATTTCGCATGCTATCGTCGACCCCGGAAATCGCCTTGTCAATCGTTTGGCAATTTACGCTGCAGTTAACAGCGATCGGCGGATGATGGCGCAGTGCGAACGTGCGCCAGACTTGAGGTCTTTGCGGTGATTCCGCGATGCCGGAAACATTTTCAATGCAGCGTAGATTGTGGACGGATCTGCGGCACCAACTCTCACGTGACATTTCGTCCGTGGTTTGCGTTGGCTGTAACGATCAGCAGTTCGGGCAGGTGTTGAAAGTCGATCGCAGCCGGCATTCAGAAGCTAATCACACCACGCATGCCCAGCAGCACAGAGGAATCAATCTTTTGCTGCGCGGGCGTGATGAACTGAGCATCGGCAGTCAGGTTGAGCCATTTTGTGACGGCCATATTGTAGAACAGTTCTGTGCCGTAACCGTCGCTGATTGGTCCACCAAGTGCCACAGCCAGCAGCGAGCCCACTTTTGAGCTTGTTCCTGAATAATAGAAACCAGCTCCGAACGTGTCGTCGCTGCGACCGGCGATCATACTGTTGCCACCGATACCGGCACTCAGAAACCATGCAATTGGATTTGTGTTGGGATCTGCAAGGCCTGCTCGACCGAATAGTCCCCAGCCTTTTGCTGGATCGCTTTTGTCGACGAACAGAAACTGATCGAAGTTGTAATACAACGACCACGAATCCGATTGTCGAGCGATTGGCACCGTTGGAAGGATGATGCGCGGATCCTGATCAAGGCCAACATAGTTGCGACTGCTCCATGTTCCACCAAACAACTGATGGCCAGGCAGGCCAAAGAAGTTGGTTGGCAGTCGCAATTCCGGTACAAGCACAATTCCTTCATTGAACAGTTCATCGAAGCCGCTGGTACGAGCAGTATCTGTGGCGTTTAACGCGCTGAACGTAAAGACTGGCTGCCCATCCTGTAGAATCACAAAGCCCGTTCCAAGGGTCGAATAAGGAACGGTTCTCAGCGCGACCGAAGTACTCACGAATGCAATGTTGGAAAACTGACGGACGCCACGACCACTGGCGAACGCGTTCTGATCGCCATCGAACGTATCCGTTTTGCCAGCAAACACTCCAAATGTTTCGGAGAGCATTTGCGTAAACATCACGTTGGTTAAATACAGTTCTTGACTTTTTGCCGTGGGAAGAACAGCGGCAACGTTAGACGGCAGCAATGCGCCTGTGGTCCCGGACATCGAGTCGCCAAAGCGATGTTCTGCGCGTAGCTTGATGAACATTCCTTCCATGCCCAGCAGCTTGGCGCCGTCGATGTTGGCGATGTAATCGCCGTGGCCCCCATATCGACCCGTACGATCGATGCCGCCGCTGACCACGCCCATGTAGAACTGAGTCAGATAGGCTTCAAAAGCTATCCCGGATTCAGCCAGAGAATTGCGGTTGCCAAACCAATCGCCTGACAGCTGGTGGGATGTCAGTGGCGAGATGCAGCCAAACAGTTCTTCACCACAGCCGCCTTCGTCGCAGCAGCCAGTTGCACGGTTGCACGATTCCCCGCCGCGTTCGCCGGCATTACAGTTTACTGCAATAGCCAGACAGCATAACGCAACGGCCAGTCGGGCAATCTTCTGAGCGCGTTTGATAATAATCTGTAGATGCGACTTCGCCATGAACATCCGTGTTCTCCCTGATGCGTGTTACTGAACGTCTGGCTTGTGTGGGCGCGTTCAGTGAATAGGACCATTGGGAGTAGTTCGGTTATGAAATGGTACGGAAATACGATGACCATGCGAGTTGTCGGTTCAGCGGGAAACCTGTCTTCCTGTCTTCCTATCTGTACAGGTTGCGGAAGGTCTTAGGCGAGTCGGGGAAAGTAGTTTCGGCAGAAGTTGCCGAACGGTTCGGCGAATTCTATTCGACAGTACAGAATCGGAAGCTCCAGTACCGAGGGCAGTTGAGATGCCTCAGTTCGCGTGTTGACAAACTGAGGTAAATCGAAGCGAGCCTAATTGAGGTGCGGTCAGCAGTGAACACAGCCGCCTGTTGCTGCGTGGTTCAGTTCAACGTCGGAGACATCGAGCCAAACAGACACCGGCTGGTAAAGCGCAACGTGAAGCTGTCTACTTTTCGACCATCTTCAGTCCGCTGGATTTGGCCGCGGGTTCGGGGTCTTCGAAAGGCAGTGCCTTCAGAAATGCGACAAGATCTTCTATTTCTGTTGGTGATAGCTGACTGGTGGTCCCATGCTGATCGGCCGTGTTTTTTGTGGTCAGTACGTCTCGCAAAGTTGCGGCCGTTCCGTCGTGAAGATACGGAGCGGATCTGTACACACCCAGTAGTGTGGGTGTGTCATAAGCTGTTCCCATCAATTCTGATGGATCGTCTTTGCCTGTGCCGACATCATGTCGTTTGAATTCTAAGCCAGGCTGTGAATCACAATAGTAGGCACCACTGTGACAGGTGGCGCATTTAGTGGTTTCGGACTGAAACAGCTTCTGGCCTCGAACAGCCGCTTCGTTCAGTCCGTTTTTTGCGTGTGGGCTAACAGCAACTTTGTGTGAATTTGTGTACAGTGCCAATGCGTCGAGCATTTTGCTGCGACCGCTAATGCCATCGGCCAATGCGTCCGGTAGATGTCCCGACAACAAGCCTTTTCCCTGCATCAGTTTTCCCTGAATCGTATGTTCGAAGTCCTGGACTTCGTCACGGTCGGCCGACCAGTGCAGCGGATGTGTCCATGCAAGTCCGTTTAATGGCTGTGTTTGCCGCAGACCTTCCGGTTGTTGCCAGGTGCGTCCATCTGCGTCGCCATCGATGTGGCAACTGGAACACGAAATCCACTGGCGTCCGGACATGGGCTGTAGAGCCGTATAGAAAAGTTTCTTGCCCAACGTATGTTCTTCATCGAGTGGATGATCGGTAACGGATGCTCGCGCGGTGATTTTCAGTTCAGGCAGATTATAAGCGACAAGTTCATAGTCCAGAGCATTGTAGACCAGCAGGGAACGGCCATCCGGGGTAACGCGAACCGCTCGGGGATTGCTGCCGAGTCTCAGCGTCGCGGCGTAACTGATTTCCTGATAATCATCTTCAATGTTGGCGACGAACAGATCGTTTGTCGCTCCAAACGCGACAAACAGCTGTTTTCCGTCTGGCGAAAGTGCGATCTCTGATGGATTTGCGACGACCGTTGCGCCCCGAAAACTGTCCATGGGAATTCTGGTGCGACGACCGGCATTCTTTCCGTCCAGAGTGGCGACTCCGACATACGGAAAGATGGATCCGTTGCCGTGTGACGCTGTGACCTTTGACCTTATGTGCGGAATGTACGCCTTCGTTTGTGAAGGATTCAGTACAACCTGGCGAGCGATGTTGTCTGTTGATCCTGCTTTAATCGTCCGAATGACACTGCCATTCTTTGCGTCAACTTCGATGAGATTTGCCGTCAGGTATTCGGTGATGAACAATGATTTTCCATCAGACGTCAGAGCAATGCCTCGCGGTTTTTCACCGACTTGCCATTCCACGTCAACCTTCCATGTGTTGGTGTTGATGCGAATAACCTGGCCAGGATAATCCAGAGTTACGAAAAGAAACGAGCCGTCTTTGGAACTGACCACGCCGTATGGTTCGTCAAATACGTCGATGCGTTGAACGACTTCACCGGTGTTGGTGTTGACGATTGCAATCTGATCGTCACCGTAGACGCAGCAGGCGATCAGTGCTGAGTTGCCGATGAAGGTTGTGCCTTCGGGGTGATTGCCAACTTCAACTTCGAACAAGCGCTGTAGAGTTCCACCTTCGAAGACAGACACAGTGCGGCTATCACGATTTGAACACACTACCGTGCGGCCATCCGAGTCGATGCACAGCAGGCTGTTTTCCACTGCGTTGACGAACGTTGCAAATACGGCAAGCAGCAGCAGGCTGACCAGAGTTGTACAACAGATCTTTGTTGTTCGAACTGAATCTACGATGCCGGATTCCCGCGTGAGTCGATTGGACGTTGCGACTTTGATCGCCATCGCTCGCGACAGTTTTGCTCGCAGGCAACCTGAAAGTCGAATAGCCAGAGACACCAGATAATCAGGATCAGTTTTCAAAGCGACTCCTCAAACGTAGGATGTTCTATTCATTTCACCTCAGAAGCAGATATTACCACGCATTGTGACCGGCAGGAATCGCCAGACAGGGATTCGTGCTGAGAAGGTTTGCTGAAGTGCCTGAAAACCGGCTCAGACTCGCAACTATTTCGCATCAAATGGATTCAATGGATGTTCGGGATGACGGCCGTTTGGTGCAGAATCCATCCATTTACGGTAATCAGCCTGAACCAGCGTCACGCCGCAGCAAACTCAGTTTTCGACAAACGTTCACTTGTTGAGAATCGTTCGGTTATCCCAGGTTTTCAGGCTTCACGCCTCGTCTGAAACTGACCTTTCAACAGCGGCACTTACCTTAGTTACTGGCAGCGAAACATGCAGTGGTTTGTTTACGAAGACCAATATGCTGACCAGTTGAGTCCGATTGCGCTCGCTCGGCCCGTGTTTGAATTGATATGCGGGCGAGAAAATTTGCGACGACGCTTGCAACGCTGGTTTCCAACAAAAGACTGGGCTGCAAGAGTGCGGCCGTGGCTGGCGGAAACCTTTGCCGAAACACATCCACAAAGCAAAGTCAATAACTTTGCGTTACGGCCCGATTCTCCTACGCTGATGATTAACGGACGTTGGGTGCCAGCGGGCCGACTTAACGCCGAAGAAATTTCACTGGATCACGCTGGGTATATCGAAGGACACCTGGCATGGATCGCATTGACTCCGGAAGAATTCAGTTTGCTGGGTGAAGATGATTTCGAACAGACTCTGATGGGCATCGCCAGAGCTCGTCGCGTGGTGGAAGCAACGGGAATTATGATTCAGCGTCCGTGGGACCTGGTGAATCGTAACGGTCGGCAATTGGAACTGGATTTTGCCGACGAAGGCGTTTCGCAGCAGCCCGGCTTTCCACATGTTCAGGTTTTGGGAGACCCGTCGGATGTGTACATATCAGCCGAAACCATAATCGATCCGTACGTGGTGATTGATACTCGAGAAGGCCCCGTGTCAATCGATCGCAATGTTCATATTCAATCGTTCACGCGCATCGAAGGTCCCTGCCACATCGGTCGGGGCACAAAAGTATTTCGCGGTTTGATTGGAAAAGGAACCACGATTGGAGCTCATTGCCGAATTGGAGGCGAGGTGGAGGAATCTATTTTGCATGGCTACGTTAACAAGTATCACGAAGGTTTTCTGGGACATAGCTATGTCTGTCCATGGGTGAATCTTGGTGCTCTCACTACGACGTCGGACTTGAAAAGCGATTACAGTAACGTCAAGGTTCCGCTTCAGGGCGATCTGATCGACTCAGGACTGTACAAAGTGGGGTCGTTTATCGGCGACCATACAAAAACGGCCATCGACAGTATGTTTAACACGGGGTCGTCCATCGGAGTCATGACTCTTGTGCTTCCTGGCGGTCGATTGCTGCCGCGACATATTCCTTCTTTTTGCAATGTGAGTTTTGGCGAACTGGCGACCGACTGGTCGTTGAGTCAGTCTATTGAAACGGCTCGGATTTCGATGACTCGACGCAATTGCGTACTTAGTGACGCTGGGGAACGATTGTTCAGAAAACTGTACGAAATGACGTCGGATGAACGTCTGGCGGCGGTAGCAATGGTGACAAAGAAGAAGTTAGATCGTCAGTAGCAGATTCTGCGCGTGTTAGTCTGAGTCGACCCTGCCGGCGCGACCGGATGTTCTCAAGAATCCGGTTATCCGCGTTCGATGTTGCCGACAACAGGTAGTGCCTTTGTTGCAAAGCACCGGCTGTTGCACGGACGCAAATCGGCAGTGACTGCCGAACCTGAAGCCTCACGGACGGGAAATGGAATGTACGAAAAACGCTTTGGATTCCACCGGAAACCATTTCAATCAATCCTGACCGATCAAGACTACTTTGAATCGGAAAGCTATCAGGAAATCAAGCCAACCATTTTGCACGCGGTTCGCTCGGACCTGGGCGTGGCAATTCTGACCGGACCGGCTGGGATTGGTAAGACCGTTACGCTGGAACATTTTCGGCGCATGCTGGAATCCGATAGTCAGGTAATCGTTTTGCGTGGCGGCACCGTGCGTTCAGCCGGTGACCTGCTTTACCTGTTGCATCGACGCTTGATTAATTCAACGCCGGATGTCGTAAGCGAACCTCAGGACGCGCATCGAAACACCGTTCAGCGATGGGAAGTTGTCGATCGGCTGCAGCGAGTGTCTGATTTCTGGGGACCCGTTGTTCTATTACTGGATGACGCTCATCTTGCCGGAGCGGACGTGTTTTCAGAATTGCGATGTCTGCTGGAGGAAGAAGCGGGCGGACGTAGACTGGTTCGCCTGTTGATTGCAGGACCATTGGTTTTGGAAGAAGTGCTTGCCGAACAATCGATGAGTGACTTTTCTCAGCGAATACGAACTCACGTGTTTCTACAGCCATTGCGTTCCACGGAATCAGTACAGTATCTGAATCAGCAGGTCCAGAATTGTGGCGGCAATCCGTCGGCGATCTTCGAACGCGAAGCCATCGAACGAATCGTTGCCGCTGCCGACGGCGTGCCGCGTTGCCTGAATCTACTGGCCGATGAATCGTTGATGGTTTGTGAAAATGATGATCTGGATCGAGTAACGGTCGGTGTTGTTAATAAAGCCCTAACCAGACTGCAGCATCTTCCCTATTCGTGGAACGTGTCTTTGTTCGGTTCAGATTCTGAAGACGACGATGATGAAATGAGCGAGGCTATTGAAATCGGAGCCAGTGCCATTGCAGGCAGTAGCCGTCACGAGTTTGTTGCATCGAATGGCGTTATTGAAATCGGGGGCAGCAGTCCGGCGGCGAACAGCTCAGCTTCCTTTGCACAAACAACTTCACTTCCGGAAAACGTTGTTGAAATTGGTGCACCGCCGCCGCAGACTCGGTCACTGCTGGAATCACAGCCGGTTGTGAATCAGGTCGTTGAATTTGGCACAGTGGAAGTACTGGCGGAATCGGTTGAAGACGAAACCGAGACCTTGCCGAGCTTCGGTTTTAATGAACCGTTTGATCTGGAACCGATTGATAGCTGCGAAGCCACGATTGAAGAATTCTTTTCGGAAGACGACATTGCGACTGACTTTCATTCGGCTGAATCTGATCAGACGGCTGCGACTGACTTTGCAGATTCGGGGCTTGAGCAGGAAGCGTCGCGTCTTGATCGAAAGTTCGACGCCGTTTCTTTTTCGCAGGGCACTCTGGAATTCGATGAAGTCAGTGTTGCAGGCGATGACCACGGTTCAAAGTTCAACGTCGGTGAAGAACTTAGTTCTGCAATCGAAGCCGTTGTCAGCGACGTCACGGGTGATCCCGATGGAAATCTGGAACACCACCTTGTTCTGGCGGGTGACATTGATGAAGAACGTCTGCACGCGACCACAACGAAAACAGGCGATTCATCCGAAGACGAAAGTGGTTGCTTCAGGTTGGATGTAGAACAGACTTCCGGTGCAGCAGGTTCTGGAACTCTAAGTGGCTTTATTCCCTGGCAACCACCGGGAGATTGGCATACAGCGTCCGTTTCAGAACCGTCGTCTTCAAGTGTCTCGACGGAAGCTGCCGTCGGTCGTTTCATGAAGGTAAATACAACAAATAGAACGGCTGTGTTCGATCGCTACACGTGGTGCGAACTTGGCCGTCCGGTCACCTCCGATCCCGCGAAAAGATCAGCCGTCTACAACGGTTTCCAGCCAGATGTCGAATGGCCACCATGTATTGCCGGAGTGGCTCCGGCAACGAGTTACCCTATCAGCGAGATGGACGAGGATTACGCTGAGCTGCTGACGGATCTGGGCATTTTGCCCGAAGCAAAACGTTCGTCGAAAAGCGTTCACCGAACGGACAACGATGACGTTTGGAGTCAGAGTCTGCCTTCGTACGACCGAAAGTCACGTGGCGGTGCGGCGTCATCCAACGAAGACTTTGTCGATCCGGATAAATCGATTGAACACATCCAGTCGCTGCTTGAAGACGAGCAGCATGTGTCCGATGCGTGGTTGGCTGCGTCTGTTGAAAACGACGAAGCCGATGCAGCAGAGAATGTTGAAGACGCCGTTGGAAACTGCAGCGGATTGAATGAACAGGAAAATGTCGCTGATATCCAGGATATTCTTCCCCTGCCGATTTCGGAAGACGCATCGGACGCGATCGATACAGCGACTCTCGATGTCGTTGAAGAAGTCATCAATTCTGTGTCTCCTGCTAAACGGCAGCTGTTTACGTTGCCGATCGATATTGACGAGGTGAACGTTTATCAACCTACTGAAGCTAAGCTGGGCAAGTCACCGCTTAGTGATCTCCGGGATTCGTTTCAGCATTCGATCTCCGCTTCAGCGGCCGTGCACACTGAACGACATACATCAGACGGTCGGTCGGGTGATGCTGCTTTTTCTTCTTCCACACACTCTGCCACCGGCCCAAATCCACACAGTCAACTGGTGTTGTCGGAACAGGAAAGCGAAGAGGAACTGCAGCATCGGAAATACTCACCGCAATTGCTACGTCAAGCCCGTGCCAGAGTTGTTGCAGTGCCAGTGGCTCTTAGTCAGCTAAAACGGGCGGCTGGGGCAGAAAGCGTATCAGCACCAGTGGAAGCTTCACAGAGGACGTTTGAACAGCGATCAGCACACCTAAGTGTTGCAGCTGAAGACAGCGACTCGGATAACGGACAGTTGGAAACCGAAAAGCCTGGATCCGGGTTCGGGAATTTGTTCACGCGTCTGCGAAACATGAGAAGCCGGTAATCGTCAGCGGTTGGCTAAGCTTCAACAATCTGGTTGAAGTCTGGCAATGTTGGAAAAGTCCTACCTGTCACACCGTGGTCTCCGATATCGGCGAAGTGAATTCAATCGAATGTGGGAAGCAACAGAGAAATCTTCTGCGAGTTGATAGCCCTCGACTGTTCTGTTCCGTCAAATGCGTCAGACTGAACGTGCAGGCGATAACGGCAACAGGAACTCGGCTGTTTCGATGCCGGAAGCTAAGGAGTCGATGACGAATTTCAGAAAGCCACGCAATCAGCATTTGGCGACATTCGCGCTTCTGAAAGATGGTGAGGACTTTCTGGACAGTCTATTGATGAGTCGGATAATTAATGTGCACAGGCGACAGTGTGTGGCAACTGCTAAGTTTTGAAATGACAGGCAAGTAACGTGACCGCGGCCAACGATTCGAAGCCACTTTCTATTTCCAGCCCGGGCACTTTTGATCTGCCTGCTGATCGCACTACTTTATATCGCTTTCTCGGCGCTCATTTTGTGGACGGTGGGGTTCGATTTGCCGTGTGGGCTCCGAATGCTCAGGAAGTTTCAGTTATCAGTGACAGAAACGGTTGGATACCCGGCAGAGACTGGTTGAATTCCAGTGACACTGGAGTCTGGTCCGGATTTGTGGCTGGCGCAACCCCTGGAACGCGTTACAAATTTGCGATAAAAACGCAGGAAGGCCACCTCATAGAGAAGGCCGATCCGTCGGCGTTCTATTCGGAACTTCGCCCAGGAACCGCGTCAATCGTCTGGAGCATTCGCGATTTTCAATGGCGCGACAATGAGTGGATGCAGAAGCGTGACGAAACGAACTGGTTAGAAGCTCCGGTTTCCGTCTATGAAGTTCATCCCGGATCCTGGAAGCGTCCGGGCGGCGGGCGCATGTTTCAAAACTATCGTCAGCTCGCTCATTTACTGGTGCAATATGTGACTGAAATGGGATACACCCACGTTCAGTTGATGCCGATTACGGAACACCCATTTGACGGATCATGGGGATATCAAACTACCGGCTATTTTGCTCCGACAAGCCGCTTCGGAACGCCTCACGATTTTCAGTACTTCGTCGACTATCTGCATCGCCATAACATCGGCGTTATTTTGGACTGGGTACCGGGGCACTTCCCGACCGATGCTTATGGCCTCGCCAATTTCGATGGAACTCAACTGTATGAACACGCGGATCCAAGACTCGGTTTCCACCCTGATTGGAATACGCTGATCTTTAACTATGGTCGTCGTGAAGTCAGCGAGTTTCTGTTGTCCAGTGCGCGGTTCTGGTGCGACGTCTATCACATTGATGGTATTCGAGTCGACGCGGTGGCTTCGATGTTGTATCTCGACTACTCACGCGATTCCGATCAGTGGGTGCCGAATCAGTTTGGTGGTCGAGAAAATCTGCAGGCCATCGACTTCCTTCGTGATTTGAACAAAGTGCTGCACGCGGATTTTCCTGGCATAATGACAATTGCGGAAGAATCAACTGCCTGGCCGGGCGTTTCACGTCCGGTTTATACAGGCGGTCTGGGTTTCACAATGAAGTGGGACATGGGCTGGATGAACGACACGCTCAGGTTCATGCGCCGCGATCCGATTCACCGTTGTTGGCACTTAAACGATCTGACGTTTAGAGGCGTCTATGCCTTTACTGAAAACTTCATGCTGCCACTGTCGCATGACGAAGTTGTTCACGGCAAAAAGTCGCTGATCGATCAGATGGCGGGCGACGAATGGCAGAAGTTTGCAAATCTGCGTTTGCTATTTGGCCTGCAGTTTACGACGCCCGGAAAAAAACTACAGTTCATGGGCAGTGAGATCGCTCAGTGGAACGAATGGAATCACGACGGCGAAATCGACTGGATTCTCAGAACGTTCCCGGCTCACGAAGGAATCCGCCGACTCGTCTGCGACCTGAATCGGCTGTACAGTGCTCAGCCGGCACTTTACAAGAGCGAAACAAATTCGGATGGATTCAGCTGGATCGTCGGCGACGACAATACAAACTGCGTCCTGGTCTTTGTGCGACAAACGCTTGATAAATCTGAGAAGATTGTTGTCGTTGCCAATTTGACGCCTGAACCACATTACGATTATCGCATCGGTGTTCCACAGGAAGGCTTCTACAAGGAACTCCTGAATACTGATGGCGATTGGTACGGTGGTTCGGGGATTGGAAATCAGGGTGGCGTGGAAAGCATTAAGAATCCGTCTCATGGTTACGCACAGAGCATTGATGTTCAGGTGCCACCATTAAGCGTTAGCGTTTTTCTGTGCACTCCAATTCAGGAGAAGCTGAAAATACTAAAAGTCTCCGCTAAAACGGTGGCACCGAAGTAGCGGTTGGTTATTCGCCGGTGGCGAATCGCCTACCAAACCGGCATCTGTCATCAGCCGCGACATATCGTCAGTCGTGCAGCTTAACCCGCTGCTATTTGAAGTGCAGGTCTCGCCTGTACGCGCTGGCAGAGGCGGTTTGTGTTCCAGAGTGCGTCGCTTCAAAGCACGTTCCACCGTGAGTGGGACGTGCAATCGCTTCGAATTCAGTCGCTGTTGCTGAAAACTGGCTGTGGCTGTGGCTTACATTTTTGGCAAAGCGAGTCGCTGATCGCTGGCCCCTGAACACTCAGCGTTTCTTGCCGGCGGAAATATACGATGCTCTTTGAGTCGCATATTCTTCCGCAGTGACTTCCACGGCAGATTCAGGGTTGTCGGATTCTGCGTTGAACAGCTTCTTCAAAAACGGCACACACCAGCCACAGCCCGTTCCCGCTCCGCCGCATTCGCTAAGCTGGCTTGGAACCTTTGGCTGGTTCAGGCGAATATAGTTAACAACCTTTCGCTGCGTCACGTGAAAGCAGTAGCACAGCTTATCATCGAGTTCCACGTTGTTTGTTCTTTCTGTCTTGAGTCGTTTTGTGGCACATCATTGTAGCACGTTCGCGATCTGCTGAAAAACCGGCTGGCACGGACCGTTCAGAGTCTGAGTCGAATGGCGTTGTCCACGGGTATTTTGCGTTTTTGCGACCGTGAATTGCCGCGACCGCGCAGCGTTGAAGAACGCGATCCGTCGCGTTCATAAATTTTAAGTTTTTTTACGCATGCAGACATGACGTCGATGGCGTGACCCTACTGATCGTTAGAATGCTGCGGGCGTGGACCTTTCCTGGTGTCGTGTGACAACATTTGACCAGGGAGGGTTCATGTCCATTCTAAC
>Ga0209390_10004807_pt1 | contig 19907 bp, 10 predicted proteins | sample BON01_FD_187212 | JGI IMG/M metagenome (GOLD analysis project Ga0209390, IMG submission 187212) | Freshwater microbial communities from Lake Bonney liftoff mats and glacier meltwater in Antarctica - BON-01 (SPAdes) (version 2) | ecosystem: Environmental > Aquatic > Freshwater > Ice > Glacier...
TGATTTGAATCTGATTGGATTTCAGGTACGCATCAATCGCAGCGCTCTCACTAACTGGACCATCGGTCACTGTATAACTCATTTCGGCAACTTCATCTCGGACTACGGAACCTTTTGGCATCGACAGATTGAAGATGCCGTCTGCGAATTCCTTGTTCACCCGAAGATTCTTAATAACGGTCCGTTCTCCAATACCAGACAGTGCAGAAATCCTCGTCACTACAGATGGGAGCCAAACACCAGAAGTAGTTTCTGTGGATTTGACGTCTGTCCAGTTAGTCGCTTCGGCAATTCGACCTGGCGCATGGTCCAACATCCAAGCCAAGGCACCGCCTTTTGACTTATCAAATAGAAACGTTGAAGCAGTTGTACGCTGATATGTTTTCCCACCGTGAACCATGGGACTCATTTGTATGATGTACGTGACGCCGGTCAGGTCAGTTCCAAGTGAAGTCGGTAAAGTCTCATGGATTTCAGACAGCGTTCTCAAATACGACAGGCGATGTGTCAGTGGCAAGTATCGAACGCTTGTTCCCGCAACTTGCGGAGCGAACTGTGGGAAAAAACACAACCCGGACTGGATAAGAAATACGTTCAGATTGTCGGGTTGCCCCAATTGTGTCTGAATCAAACCGCGTTTCAAATCCTTGGAGCCAGTGGCTTCTACCGCCGCAGGCGATAAGTTAATGGTCTCCAGATTAGAATAGATTTCTCCATCATATGCCCACGCAAAGCTTGATGTTTGAGTGGTCCCATCGCTAGCGGCAACAGATTGCTTTGCTTCTATTCTCAACCGCCCCGAAATCGCATCGAACGTTGCAGAACCTGTCACCAAATGGGTGTCGCGGTCTTCCAAAAAAAGATCCGCAATTCTGCTTCTTGATTCTTCATTGACATCCTTTTGAATAACCGGCTCAGTGTTCGGTTTGAGCTTGAGTGGGAAGTACTCAAAATCCCATTCATACGACGACGCAATAAACTCCTGCCCATTTGCCAAGGATTCAATTTCATGCGGAACTTCACTAGCGGCCAGATTTCCAGCCGATAGTAAACGGGAAACAACTACCGCCAGTATACTGAGCGAACGAATCGACGTCATACGAGATCTTCACTTTGCAAAACAGGATGGATTTCTTTTGAGGCGTTGAGTATGGAGACTGTTGGACAATGGTGTATTTCACATTCGATAATTGAAGTGGCGGCTTTATTTGTTGCAAGCGTCGATGGTATTTCCTTGGACTCTTGACAGCCTGAAAGCAGCATGATTCCAATTAAAAATAGAATCGGTTCCGCGACAAAGGAGAAGCCCCAGCGGTGAACGAGGGAGTCACTTCTCCGACTTGCGTCATACCGCTCAACGCGAGCTTGGGAGCTTGGGAGCTTGGGTTGCGAGATTAAGATTGTCGAGCATCGGCGACTTTCACAGAATCGGAATCACTGGGCCACGTGCGACTGAATGCGTTTCAGATCTTGCGATCCCAATTTCAAAATGTCAAGACACCGTTCGGATGTTTTCGAAAAGATTTTCAACCAAGTAGACCTCAGTGTCTATGGCAAACGATTGAGGTTTTGTCTTCTTCCGAAGATTTGGGGGCGGAAGGTTTCAACGCAAAGGTGCTAAGGCGCAATGGCGCAAAGGGCAACGTGTTCGCAGTAAAGTGCGACACGTGTAAGTCGCATCTGAAACAATTCTTTGCGTCTCTGCGCCTTTGCGTTGAAACACATCACGCAGTGGAAACAGGGGGCGAGTCACAGAGCAGCAACTCGTGCCAATGAATGGAACGGTAATCAAAGGAATCACAATCAAGGGACTGACGTTCCCCGCTCGCCGGGCGTTCCTGGCACGAACTGCCAGACTCGAATCGCGTGTTCAAAGTAATAGTTGCCCGGGAACGAAACGGCCGACTGTTCTGTCCATTCGTGTAGCGGCAGTTCCGCCCAGCCCGATGGAGAATCATTCGCCACGCCAATCACCCAAAGTCGTTTTGGATTGCCGCGTTCCAGTTCGTCCGCCGAGATTCGATCGCTGTCGTCAATCAACGCAGACCCAAGCCAGGCGATCAGCGGCACGGATCGAAACAGTTTCGGCACGGGTACGTGCGTTGCATCCTCAACAGGCAGGAACCGCAACATGTAGTAGCGTGTGCTCAACAACATGGCATGATCGGCCACGACAATGGAATCTCCCTCCTGAAACTGTTCGGCGACATGACGAACCGCCGCGCGGACGCCGCTGTCATCCGAAATCTGCAGTTCGTCGCGATAGCTGAAGTGCAAAAACAGCATGTTAACAATCAACATCCCGGCAACAACCTTAGAGATTTCTTTTGGCAATACGGTCATGACAACGTATGCCACTGCACAAAAGAAAAACGCACAGGCTGTCAAATAATGTCGGGACGTTATGATCGGCAACGACACCAGCGAAACGCCTGCAGAACATACGATCGGCGAAGCGATCATGAACAGCACGAGCAACGCGCCGCGGGTTCTGGATTTCCAAACGCAGCAGCCGAGCACAAGCAGCGAAATTACAAAGACGGTGAGAGCCACCGCAGAATCTCGCTGATCCACCGACTTGTTTTCATGCACCAGCAGGTCCAGCCAGGTTCTCGGGATGGTTGACCAAGTCATGGCGGGAATCCAGTAGTCATCCCGTGCCTGCTTCGTTTGAGAGATCAGCACTGAGAGCCACGGGAGGAACATTACGCCGACTGCGATCATTGCGGCAATTGGCCGAATGAATGGAATTGAATAGTAGCGGCCTTCGTCCGAAGTATCGCAGTTCATCACTCGGAGAGTGATGTCTACTTTGGGTGTTTCTTTGCGGAATGCGTGTCGAACGCAGCAGCTAATGATGAACAGGCCGACTACGAAACACGATTGACCGAACACGGTGAACACTCCGTAATTGTGAGTGTACAACAATGCCGTCGCGGTGATCGTGTAGCCGATCCACCAACGACTCGTAAACTTACCGGCGGCTAGCGCCTTGCCGCTCACGGAATCAGCACCTTGTAATCCTCGCAATAACATCCAGCTTGAAACGACCGAGAGCAACGTGGCCATGGAATACATGCGAGTTTCCATGGACCAGTGAATATGAATGCCGTTGACCGCATAGAGTGCCGCTGCAAGAACTCCCACGGATCGAGATACATTTTTTTCGTGCGGCCCATTTGTTTCGGCGAACGCATCACGGCAGAACACATACAGCATCCAGATTGTGAATACGTCGCACGTCACTGAAAGCATTCGCTGAGCAATTTCGGACTCGCCAAAGACCGCAATCCAGCACTTCAAAACCATGAAATACAATGGCGGATGAAAATCATTTGCCGTCCGCTGGATAATCTCGCTAAACGAAAACTTCGTGGCCATTGTCCAGGAATAAGCTTCATCCAGCCAAAAGCTGTGAGCGTCAATTGGCCACAATCGAAGGACTGTCCCGGTTGCTACCACAACTGCCATCCAGATCAGCTCGCTACGACGATTCATATCAAGCCCTGTCGAATAAAGTTTTAAATCGCCTGTTAATGGCATCTTGACATCGCGACTTCACTGGCGATCACACACAGAAAACATACGGATCTACCTTCAATCACAACCTAGCATCACATAAAATTCGGCGTATGCAACGCAGACAGGGTGTTGGCCATCGTTGAGGCTCGACGCCGCACGGCGTTTTCCAGTCGCTGGTAGAGACCAGGATCATTGGCAAGTGCGTGGCGAACGTGGACAAGACCGAAGTGAACGTGACGGGCTTCGTCAGTTCGACGCACGGAATTCATGGACCGCCTACGGCAATCCGCATTGCGTGAAAAAAGCCCGGCGTCTTGTACCGAACGCCGGGCCTTTGAGGTATTGATATTCAGCAGCTTACTATCGGCAAGCCAGCCTTGCTTTGACTAATCCCAGTTCAATGCACCAGCACTCTGGTATTCATTAACGCGAGTTTCGAAGAAGTTCTTTTCTTTCGACAGGTCGATTGTTTCGCTCATCCATGGAAATGGATTTGCTGAACCGTACTGCGTTGGCAGACCAATGCGTTCCAGTCGGCGGTCAGCGATGTGCTGGACATAGTCACGGAAGGATTCGGCATTCAGTCCGAGAACCCCGCGTGGCAGGCAGCCTTCAGCGTACTCGATTTCAAGTTCCACAGCCGTACGAATACGTTCGATCATTTCTTCCTTGAATTGCGGTGTCCAGATCGCCGGATTTTCGGACTTGATACCATTGATCAGGTCCACTCCGAAGTTCATGTGAACAGTTTCGTCACGCAGGATGTATTGAAACTGTTCGCCAATTCCCTTCATCAGGTTTCGACGATGGAATGACAATACCATCACGAATCCACTGTAGAAGAAGATACCTTCCATGATCACATAGAAGCCGATCAGATTCTTCAGGAACATCTGCTGACCTTCAACGGTATCCGTTGAGAAGCCTTCTGCCATCACTTCAGCGGTGAGTTCCATTTCGAAGGCGTCCTTCTTCGCGATGGCCGGGATTTCCCGGTACATGTTGAAGATTTCTCCTTCGTTCAAGCCAAGGCTTTCGACAACGTACAAAAACGTATGTGAATGCACGGCTTCTTCAAACGCCTGTCGTAGTAAATACTGGCGGCATTCTGCGTTGGTGACGTGCTTGAAGATTGCCAGGACCAGATTGTTGCCCACCAGCGATTCAGCAGTTGAGAAGAATCCCAGGTTGCGTTTGATGACCAGACGTTCGTCATCGGTCAAGCGATCCGAACGCCAGACTTCGACGTCTTGATTCATCGGCACTTCAGTCGGCATCCAATGATTGGCACAGCCACTGTTGTAGTGTTCCCAGGCCCAGTGATATTTAATGGGCATCAATTGGTTCACGTCAACTTGCGCGTTATTGATAAGACGTTTCTCAGTGGCTTTAACACGACCTTTGGCTCCGATGAGTAAAGCTTGATCGTCGATCACGGTAGTTGCAGTCATAATGACCTCATTCCTTGAGAGTAAAGAAAACAAAACGGGTGGTTCAAAAACCTGGGATTCAGGTGTTGTGATTCGGGACAGGCTGGAAGCCTGTCTTATGGTTTTACGTGTACTCGATGCCACGCATTGTAAAGGTATCCTTTGGGGTTCCACGGAACAGTTTCCGGCATCGTATTTCCCAGAGAATCTGTGGCTCGCACGCAGAGGTCTGATTCAGAATTCGCAATCGTCAAAGTTGCGGACCAAAACTGCCAACAGAACTCGCCCACCTGTGAGCCGAGTGTTGCATGCGTCCAGGATTTTCCATTGTCAGTTGAAATTTCAACTTTTGCAATCGAACAACCTTTATGGCCCGTTGCTAAAGCATAACCTTTCAAATTCCACTGGCCATCTTTATGGTCCGCAGAACACAACGCCGCGTTCACAGGATATCTGTAGATAGGCGCGGTTTCATCGATTTCAACACGACTTCCAGAGTAAACCATTTTGTAGACATCAGCAATGAAGTGATTTGGCGATGGCTTGTCACTGACGACAATTCTCCGCAGCCACTTAACGCAGCGAGCCCCAATGTAGCCTGGTACAATCGTGCGAATCGGCGCACCGTGATCGGATAAAAGTGGTTCGCCATTCATATGAGTTGCCAGCAGGACTCCCGGAATTTTTTCGTCTTCCTCCATGAGCTTACTCATCGGCACTGAGCCCCCAAATGGATACTTCGATTCGCCGTCAACGATCTCATCCGCACCTTCAAACCAGACGTGCGACGCGCCGGCTTTGACTCCAGCGGCTTTGAGCACATCCGATAGACGAAGGCCCGACCAAACCACGTTTCCGATTGGACCTTCCTGCCACGCGACGCCTTTGATGGGCTTCACTTTCATCAACTCATAACGACGAATTCCTGCACAACTCACCGTGCAGGTCACACTCGACTTCGGAAATTTGTCAACCAGTTCTGCGATCGTCATGGATATCGGCTTTTCAACCATGCCTTCGATCGAGACAGTAAAGTCACCAGTAATCTGCGGATTGGCTGCGTGACTTCGGATGTAAAACTGTGAATTCGGCGTGATCCAGTTTTCTACCAGTTTATCGAGCTGCGGCTCACCGTTTCGGGGTACTCTTGAGCGGTAAACCAAATCCGCCTTTGCGGGATCAATGGATTCATCCCACACGGCTGCTGACGCTCGTGACGCAACAGCCCATGGCAATGCAGCAGTTGCCACAGTTCCCAGCAATCCTGATGCGGAATAGCCAAGAAATGATCGTCGGTTGAGGTTATTCATTGACAAATTGGGTCTCAAAAAAACAGACCGTTTGGAGAACGGCAGGTTGCAGACCATTGGTACTAGATTCAACACAGTAGACGTCAATCTCCGAGTGACGCACTCCGTGAATCAATGCCATCACTTCTCGTTCCGGGGCTCCAGCCCTGGAACGCAATACACTGGAGCTGGAGTGCGTGACAAATAGCAGTTTTTTAGAAATTTGGATTTTCTTTGAGAGTTGTTTTTTTTGAATTTCAATGCCGGGCACCGCCCGGCCGGACTTCCGCCCCTTGCCTGCTTGCAGGCTGTCGATTTAGTCCGAAATCTCGCTTGTACACTGCATGTTCACTATTTTAAAAGTGGCGTTTTAAGCGTTCAAGTAGCATAGATATGTGATCAAAAGTCATTTGCAGCGATATAGGCGACCTCGATTGTCTTAAATCGACATTTTGCTTGTCCGGCAGGAACGCAAGATTTGAAATTAGTTATGCCATCATCAACACGACCGCCCCCTGCTCAGCTTGCCTGGCAGGAAGCCAAGATTCGCAGCGGTGCATCATGTTTCATCGTACAAAACTTTCCGTTCCGGTTGGACAAGCCAACCGGGGCGGCCTCGTATTCGTGAACGCTGGCTAATTACGAATCTTCCGCTCGTGCCAGGCGAGCTGGCACGGGGCGAGATCAAAGATTCGCCTATTGGCAGGCTTCGCAGTCCGGGTCCGTAATGCTGCACGCGTTGTACTGAGAAACCTCAGTCACCGGCACCACATGCGGAGCTGGAATATCACTGCGGCCCTGCCCCGGCGAACGATCCGAATCCATGCGAGCAACCTGAATATCACTGGAGGCACTGCGGTTCTTGACCCATCGCGGCTGGAGACCAAACTTGTTGATATCCACCGTTGATTTTTCAATCTGAGTCGCAGCGAGCGTTCGAAGATAATAAGTCGTCTTCAGACCCTTCCGCCATGCCAGCATGTACATGTCATGCAGCTTGCGGCCGCTAGGTTCGCACATGTAAAGATTGAGCGATTGTCCCATGTCGAGCCATTTCTGGCGACGAGCAGCACATTCGATCAACCACTTTGGTTCGACTTCGAACGCCGTCAGGAAACGCGCCTTGATGTCGCCTGGAATTCGTGGCACCTGAGCCAGCGTGCCGTCGTAATACTTCAATGCTTCGAGCATATCCGCATCCCACAAGCCACGCTGTTTCAGTTCGGTCACCAGTGATGTGTTCAGATTTGTGAACTCACCAGACAAGTTGCTCTTTACAAACAGGTGCTTGTACATCGGCTCAATCGACTGCGAAACACCGATAATCGTGGAGATCGTCGCTGTCGGAGCGATCGCCATACAGTTGCTGTTTCGAACACCGTGTTTTGCCACAGCTTCGCGAACAACAGACCAATCCATTTTGCAGGATCGATCCACGTCGATACGGCAACCACGTTCCTGTTCCAGCAAATCCATCGTGTCGATCGGCAACATACCGCGATCCCACTTGGAACCTTTGTACGTGCTGTACACGCCACGTTCTGCTGCCAAATCCGAAGACGCCAGAATCGCGAAGTACGAAATGGCTTCCATGCTGTAGTCGGCAAATTCCACAGCCGCGACACTGGCATAACTGACATGCATGGTTGCCAAGGCGTCCTGGAATCCCATCATACCAAGACCCACTGGACGATGCCGATGATTCGACGTCTTCGCTTCATCCGTTGGATAGAAGTTGATATCAACAACGTTATCCAGCATTCGCATCGCTGTGCGGACCGTTTCTTCCAGCATCGGCAGGTCGAGTTGACCGTCGGTAATATGAGCCAGCATGTTCACTGAACCCAAATTGCAGACAGCCGTTTCCGTCGCTGACGTGTTCAGCAGAATCTCAGTACAAAGATTGCTGCTGTGAACAACGCCGCAATGATCCTGAGGCGAGCGGATATTCGATGGATCTTTCCACGTGATCCACGGATGACCTGTCTCGAACAAACGAGTCAACATCTTCCGCCAAAGCTCAATCGCTGGCAGTTTCTTGGACATCCGGATTTCACCGGCTTCCGCCATCTTTTCATATTCAAGGTAGCGTTCTTCGAACTTCTTGCCAAACAGATCGTGCAGATCCGGAACTTCATCCGGGCTGAACAACGTCCACTCGCGTTCTTCTTCCACACGCTTCATGAACAAGTCTGGAATCCAGTTTGCCGTGTGCATATCATGCGTTCGGCGTCGATCGTCACCAGTGTTCTTGCGGAGATCAAGGAATTCCTCAATATCCATGTGCCATGTTTCGAGATACGAACACACAGCCCCTTTGCGTTTGCCGCCCTGATTCACGGCGACTGCCGTATCGTTGACGACCTTCAGGAACGGGATCACACCCTGGCTACGACCATTTGTACCTTTGATGTGCGAATTCGTCGCGCGGATACTGGTCCAGTCATTGCCCAGACCTCCCGCCCATTTGCTGAGTTTTGCGTTGTCAGAAACACATTTGAAGATGTGCTCCAGGTCGTCCTTCACGGTCGACAGATAGCAGGAACTCATCTGCGGATGATTCGTCGCTGAATTGAACAGCGTCGGCGTTGCAGAAGTGAAACGCATCATCGAAAGCATGTTGTAGAATTCAATCGCCCGTGTTTCCGGCTCGTCTTCTTTCATCGCCAGACCCATCGCAACTCGCATCCAGAAATACTGCGGAGTTTCAATGCGACGACCGTCGATGTGCAGCAAATATCGGTCATAGACCGCCTGCAAGCCTGGATACTTGAACAATCCGTCCCGTTCCGGATGCAAAGCCGCAGCGATGCGAGTCAGATCCAGATTACGCAGATCTGGTGTCAGGCGATCTTCGTTGATGCCGTCAATGATGTAGTGCTCAAACTGATTGCGATACAGTTTGCTGTATTCCGCAGGATTGACCGGCGAACTTCCCAGTGCTTCGTTGCTGATGACCATTCGCAGCAAGCGAGCGGCAACAGTGTCGTACGCTGGATCGCGTTCCACACGGGTACGAGCCGCCAGAATCATCGCGCGGTAGATTTCGCCCACGGAAATACCGTCAAATACAGACTTCATCACTTCTTCAAGCAGCGCGTTCGAATCACACTCAGGCAATCCCAGGCAGGCGGCTTCCAGGCGACGGCGAATACGAGCACTGTCAAACGGCACACGAACGCCGTCTTCAAGCTTCACGAACATGCGAGGCAACGCAACAGCATCAGAACCTTCGAGTTCTTCCGTCTGCATGAGCGAGCGAATCTTGGCATGTTCTGCACGATAGACGATGTAACGTCGAGCCACTCGGTAGTGACCTCGCTTCATCATCTGCATTTCAACAAGGTCCTGAATATGTTCAACGCCCACGCCGCGACTTGTGGCAGCGTCGTCAGCAATATCGTCAATCACTTGTTCAGTGATGGACGCAACTTCACGTTCAACATCCTCATCAAGTGGCTGATTGTCAGCCAGGTTCAGCTCTGCACGAAACGCATTGCCAATAGCTTTAGTGATCAAACGCGGCTCGAACGGAACTGTTCGGCCATCTCGCTTACGGATAATCCATTCTGACACTGCTCGAATCATTCGACGCTACTCCCCCTTCTTTCTTCTTCCAGGTGAAAACTGCGATTCTTACGCAGAGACTCCATCTCGATACAAAAATCACTTTGGCAGAACCGCCAACTGCTGTACCAGACTTTCATTGATCAAACAAAAACTGAACGCATGACTCATAGAGTCAAACGACAAAATCACAACCGTTCATCCAAGCGCGCAGCGACCACAACCAACTGTTGACCAGGGTAACTCAATCAGGCAAAAGAGATTGAGACATTCGGCAAGTAATGAGGCTATAAGCCAGATACGCGAACGATGAACTTGTCATGAGATCGACCTCGTGTCGAGGTGGGCATCCTTACCGAGACGGCACGCAGAATAAACTGCGGCCAAGTTGTGTCAATGAACCGAACCCAGGGTCACTCAAACCGTGCTCTGACAATGGTTTGCGGTGCTATTCACCAGAAGGTCGCTCGGACGCAGACTTAACAACAACCGCAATATAGTGGGCCATTTGAAACTGTCAACACTAAATGTTGTATGTCTGCAACATCGTCAAGGAAGCCGCTTTTCGTTCAGTTATTTCAAAAAAAATCAAAACTTACTTCAGATGCCAAGACATTCAACAAAGAAAAATGGTGACCGTTCGACGGCCGTAGGGCGGGTCAAGCAAACTCGATCAATCCGATGACTCCGGAGTGCGAAGTTTAGGCAAGATATTCCGCCGAGCGCCTCGCGACGGCATTCATCAAGCATTACAACCAAACAAGATTTCCCGATGTGGCAAATCCGAAAATTCGCTTCAGCACCACGGCCGATTCAGCCATGAATTCGAACTGTTGTCGCATTCCTGTTTCTGGTGAGCCGATAGCTTCTTCATGTCGGGCGTAGTGTCGCCTGCGCGAAGATGTCTTTCGATGCCGGTCACGCGACTGCCGAAGGTCGAACCAGGAGCCCGCTGCCATGCGATTGAAGTTTATTTTGTCGGCAGTTCTTTTCGCATGTTCAACTGCGACATGCCAAGCTCAGTCCCAAGGCTGGCATTCTGCATTTGAACAGGCTCGCACGGCTGCCGAACCAAGTGCACAACCGATTCTAATTCACTTTCACGCATGGTACTGCGGACCATGCCAGCGTATGGATCGAGACGTATTTGCCGATCTCCAGGTGCAACAAGCCCTGACGGATGGCATCGCCTCAGTGAAAGTGGACGTAACCCAGGAACCGGAACTCGCGTCCCGCTGCGGCGCAACGTCAGTTCCACGTGATGTTGTGATGTTCCCAGATGGCACAATTGAAACCATCAACGTGGGATTCGCTCAGAAGCAACAGTACTTGAAGTTGCTGCGAGATATCGCAGTTCGCGGAAAACGCATGGCTGTGCCGAAGCCGTCTGGTCCAATCGCGGCCACTGCGATCGTGTCAAATGATCCACGCCAGGCAGGACCGACCAGGACAACCGAGTCTGCTCCCCAAAACGAGCCGCCAATTGTGATCTCGAAAGCTTCCGAACCTTCAATTGATCTACCATTGATTGGACTGGAAGGCTTTTGCCCTGTCCTGCTTCACGGCAAGCGAGAATGGTTGGCAGGAAATGAAGCGGTCACCGCAGATTTTCGCGGCGTGCGTTATATGTTTTCATCCGAGTCAAGCCGTGACGTTTTCTTGAAGAATCCATCAATCTACGCGCCTCAGGATCTGGGCTGCGACGCGGTCGTTTTGACGGATACACAGCGAGCGATCACCGGTAGCATTCGCTTTGGCGCGTTCTTTGACCAAAAGCTTTACCTTTTCCAGTCGCCGGAAAACCGAGATCAGTTTAAGCAAAACCCATTGAAATTCGTGCGAATTCGAAGCGCATTGCGAGTGGATCAGATTGAAGGAAGTAAGTTTCAGTAAAAATGTTGCACAATGGGCCGCAGAGTACAATTGACACGGACCTGGATTCCATCAATACTAATCTCAGACCGAACACTTGTCTGTGCTGGTGTATATGTCGCCTAGTCTGGTGGCATCGGTTTCATGAAGTATCAATCATGTGCTTCAAGTAGTAACGTGTCGATATTCGACCCGTGTGTTTATTGCTCGGTGGAACTGCTTTAACTAGCTTCCATTCGCAGTCTGAGCTTTCCGGTTTGATGTGTTCCAGGAAATTTGGGACACGAAAAACAAAAACCGTTTCCGGAAAGTTTTGGCGGCAGGTAGCTCTTTCGCTCCTCGGCAAATCTTACATGTCGTTATCAACGTTCCTGAATTCATGGATTGATTTCGGTAATTCACGTACAGTTGAAATTGAACTGCACATGAATGAACGCAAGATATGCGGTTAATTTTGCTTGAGGTCCGGACCGGACAGGTTGTCTTTCCGGTTGAGGATTTGTTTCTCACACGCTGCGGTTGCAGTGGTGATCTTTTTTCGTGTCCCCCCCATTTGGACGCAAATCTCAGTATTTTGCGTGGCATCTCCGATTTTTTTGCGGCATGCACAGTGTATTCCGCCAGACTTTAGACGCGGCGATTGTTCGTCAATATGAGTCTGTCGATATCGGAAAAGTCCATTGATCGAGGTCTGTGACGAGTTTTTCGTCCTCTCCCTCCCTTACTAAGCTCAGTCAGGTTTTTATTTATGCCGACCAGCAGTTCCGATTCCGAAGGAACCAGCCAGCGAACGCCTCGTCGTCGCTCCACCACTCGCAGTGCCACAACTCCGCCTGCCGCTCGAACACGTAAAAAAGCGACTAATGACGCTGCCGAAACGTCGCCATCATCTGTTGATGACGATTTCGGTTCCGGCGTGTCAGAAGAAAAAGCCGCTCGAGAAGCGAAGCCAGCACGACGCACACGAACAGCGACCGTGGCCGCTGAAGATTCAAATGAAGCTGTTGAGGAGCCGAAACGTGAACGTCGGCCTCGCCGCGAACCTCGCGCCAAACCCGTTCCAGCAGAGGAACCGGAAGAGAAGACACCAAATTTGCTTGACCGATCATCACGCGGTGAACGAACACCGAATCGTCTTGAACGCCAAATCGCTGATGTCGAATCTCAAACAGGAATGCGTTATTTCAGCACCGACGAGTTAGATTTCGGCGACGATGACGACTCTGCAACGCCATCACCACCTCGTGGTCGATCGCGAGCTGGTTCAAGAGATGACCGCCCGCAGGAAGACCGGGAACCGAGAGATGTAGCGGACGGTTTTGATCGCGACGCGATCTCAGATGATCGTCCGATGAATGACGGTGAATTTCTGGGTGAGGCCGGAGAAGATCCTCGCCGCGCCGAGGGTGGCCTTGAAGGGGATGAAGGAGACCGCAGGCCGCGTCGTCGCCGTCGTCGTCGTCCTCGTCGAGGACCGGACAACGTAGGTTCAACGGACAGCGGTGATAATCGAGGAGCTGACCCGAATCGCAGTTTCGACTCGAATCGTGGCGGTGACCAAAACCGTGGCGGTGATCAAAACCGTGGCGGTGATCAAAACCGTGGTTTCAATCAAAATCGTGGCGATGACTCAAATCGTGGCGATGACCAAAATCGTGGTTTCAATCAAAATCGTGGCGGTGACTCAAATCGTGGCGGTGATCAAAGTCGTGGCGGTGATCAAAGTCGTGGAGACTTTCAAAATCGAAATGATGGCCGAAATGAAGGCCGTGATCGCTCACGTGATGTCGGTCGTAATGAACCAAGCCGCGGACAGGGATCGAATCGACCGGACAGCGGGCGAGGACGTCGGCCGGGCAGTTCTGGCGGGAACACCGGCGTTGGAAACAATAGCAACCGCGGCCGACGTAACGAAGGAACTCAACCACGCGGTGGCAGTTCAGGCCGAGACAGCAGCCGGGGAGGTGGCGGTCGGGATCGTGGTGGAATGCCACGCCGAAACAGTCGACAGGTTCAGACAACTTTCGAAGTTATCGAAGGAACGTTTGAAGGCGTCCTGGAGCTACACAACCGTGGCTACGGTTTCCTGCGTGACCCCAAGAAAAACTACGTCGCAGAAGATTCAAATCCATTCGTTTCCAGTTCGCTCGTCGAAAAATACAAGCTTCGCGAAGGCGTGCTGATTCGCGGTGATGTGGGAATGGGAACACGGAATCAAGGACCACGACTTCAGGAAGTGGAACTGATCGATGGTTACACTCCCGAAGAATATGGTGACGTCAAGAACTTCGAAAATCTGACCGCGATCAATCCATTCGAACAGATTAAACTGGAAGTTGGTCCTAAGCCGCTGACGATGCGAGTCATGGATTTGCTTTGTCCGATTGGCAAAGGACAGCGAGCATTGCTGGTCGCTCCACCGCGCACCGGTAAGACGATGCTGCTACAGGACATTGCGAACTCCGTCAGTATCAACCATCCCGAAATCTATCTGATGGTTCTATTGATCGACGAACGTCCGGAAGAAGTTACCGAGATGCGACGTATGGTGAAGGGCGAAGTTATATCGTCTTCACTCGACAGTGATGTTGAAAGCCACGTTCGCATCAGTCAGTTGATTATTGAACGGGCCAAACGACTGGCAGAAGAAGGCAAAGACGTCTTCATTCTGCTGGACAGCATCACGCGCATGGCACGCGCATTCAACAAGTGGAGCAACACCGGGCGGACTGCGACTGGCGGCCTGGATATCCGTGCTTTGGATATTCCGAAGAAACTATTCGGTCAGGCTCGTCGATTCGACGAAGGTGGCTCGCTGACCGTTTGCGGAACGGCATTGATCGATACCGGCAGCCGCATGGATGAAGCTATTTTCCAGGAGTTCAAGGGCACGGGCAACATGGAAATGGTGCTCAGCCGCGATCTCGCCGACCGCCGCATCTGGCCTTCGATCGATATCTCGAAGTCTGGTACTCGACGTGAGGAAAAGATTCTGGACCCGGATCTGCTGGAAGGCATCACAATGCTGCGTCGCAGCTTAGTGAGTATGAGTGCCGTGGAAGCCATGGAACAACTCACCAAGACGATGGACAAGTTCCCAACGAATACGGAATTTCTAAAACGAATTCGTGCTGTGCTCTAGGACTTACGATTAAAGTAGCCGTCACTCTCCGAGTGACGATTGCCCAAAGGCGGCATCAGCGGGCTTGCGTCACTCGGAGAGTGACGTCTACTTTGAAAACATCAACTTCTCGCCGTTCATCCTTCAAGATCGTTTTGGGAGCATCTTGGTTCATGTCGTCGAAGAAACACGTAGTCCCTCCCGGCTCCACCATCGGAATGCTCGGCGGAGGCCAGTTGGGGCGCATGTTTGCCATTGCCGCACGACAATGCGGATACGGCGTACAGATTTTCGGTGATCCCCAAAACTCACCGGCAGGACAAGTCAGCGATCGTTCGTGGCCGTCGGCGTTCACAGACCACGACGCACTCAGGCAGTTCGCCGGACATGTCGATGTTGTCACCTACGAACAGGAAAATATTCCGGTAGCGACTGTGGAAACACTGCTGCAACATGTACCCGTGTTTCCCGGACCGGAATTACTGCGTGCTGCACAGCATCGGTTACTCGAAAAATCTTCGCTGCGCGGTATCGGAATACCGACGGCCGACTTCGTGAAAATCACCTCCGTAGCAGATCTTCAATCCGGAGTCGCGCAGTTTGGTGGCGATGCCATTCTCAAAACTGTAACGCTGGGTTACGACGGCAAGGGACAGGCACGAATCAATTCAAAGAGCGATTTCGCCGAGATCTGGCAATCGTTCAAAGTGTCAGAGGCAATTCTGGAGAAGGTTGTTCCGTTTGCTCACGAACTTTCCATCGTTGCGTCACGATTTTCGGACGGCACATGCAGTTTCTTCCCGCCCGTACTGAATCACCACGAGAATCATATTCTCGATGTGTCTATTAGCCCGTCTCCACTAATTTCGGAGCGGCAGACACAAGACGCTCAACAGATCGCACGTGCAATTCTGGAACACTTCGATGTCATCGGCGTGCTCTGCGTCGAGTTCTTTGCGACACACGATGCAACTTTGCTTGTCAACGAAATCGCACCAAGACCGCACAACAGCGGCCACCTGACAATCAACGCCTGCCGCAGCAGTCAGTTCGAACAGCAAGTACGGGCAGTCTGCGGACTGGGCACCGGTAACGTCGCAGCGCAAACACCGGCAGTCATGCTGAATCTCCTCGGAGACCATTTGATAAACGCATCGCCGCAGGCGTGGGAAAAAGTGTTTTCTCATCCTGAAATCCATGTCCACATGTATGGAAAATCGGAAGTCCGACTTGGTCGCAAGCTCGGACATCTTACCGTTGTGGGCAATGACGTTGTTGCAGCCGAACGCCTTGGACGACAAGTGCGCGGAGCCTTGCTGGGCGTGACATAGTCCTGGTGTTCGGCCCCGCAGACCGTCAGCACTCAGGCACAAAATATTGTGCAAAATTCGTTTAACGGCGAGGCACAGGCAGAGGCAAATCGACAGAAGTCCGACGCCTGCGGCTTACCGTTAAACTACGGCCAAACCAGAGCCATGCGAGTCGAAAACAATGCCCCACTAACGTTCCTGAGTGTGCGCTGGCCTTGGAGTGCATAGAGTTTCGCGTGGCGAAGCGATGTGGCACTTGTTATTCTCCTGTTGATCGCCTTCGAATAACCGGGAATTACAGGGGACATGAGATGCATCGATCAGTTGGGCGAAGAGATTTTCTTTCCAGTATGGCTGTTGCGACGATTTCGGCGACGGCATTTTCGGGCAGCATTCTCGGTGGGGTCACTGTATCCGTGGCCGACGAGAACAAATCCGCAGCCGGATGGAAAGCCGGTGTTGCCAGGACAGTGATCACTCCCGAGACGTCGGTCTGGCTTGCCGGCTATGGGACCAAACGAGCGCCGGATGGAAAACTCCATGAACTGTGGATGAAAGCCCTTGCCCTCGAAGACAACACTGGGAAGCGGGCCGTGCTGATCACCAGCGACTTCCAGGGCGTACCGAAGATGATGAGCGATCGCGTCTTCAAACAGTTGAAGGAAAAGTTTCAGCTTGAGCGGTCACAGATCATGTTCACGTTCTCTCACAATCACTGCGGACCTCGGCTGGGCGATGACCTGATCGACTATTATCCGGTTGAAGCCGAACAGGAACAACTGGTGACGGAGTACACCGACTTGATGGTGGAACGAACCGTCGGACTCGTCGGCGAGGCTCTGTCCAGACTCACCCCGGCCAGCCTGAAAACTGGCGATGGGAAGACGACATTCGCTGTGAATCGACGCAACAATCGTGAGGCCGACGTTCCAGACCTGATCGCGAAGGGAACTCCGCTGGTGGGGCCGGTGGATCATACTGTTCCGGTGGTGACTGTGACTCGACCGGACGGCAAGCTCGAAGCCGTTCTGTTTGGTTACGCCTGCCACCCGACAACCCTCAGCTTCACCACCTGGTGCGGCGACTATCCCGGTTTCGCACAACTGGAACTGGAGAACAACCATCCCGGCGTGACGGCAATGTTCGTCAATACTTGCGGAGGCGACCAGAATCCGCTGCCTCGTCGTGAGGTGGAGTTGTGCGAGAAGTACGGACACATGCTGGCCGCTGCAGTAGAAGAGGTCCTTGCGAAGCCACTTAAACCAGTGTCGTCCGGCCTGAAGCTGGCTTTCGAAATGGTGGATCTGCAGTATCTCAAAGTCGTATCGCGGGAAGAACTGACCGCGTTACTTGAGGACAGCAACGCATTGAAAGCTCGGTGGGCGAAACGGCTGCTCGCAAAGCTGGAGACGGGTGATCAGTTTCCAGCGGCGTATCCGTATCCCATTCACGCCTGGCAGCTTGGCAGCGAGATGCTCCTGATCGGCATGGGCGCGGAAACGGTCGTCGATTACGCACTGCGATTCAAAGCAGAGTTCGGCGAAGGCACGTGGGTTCTTGGCTACGCCGACGACATGATTTCCTACATCCCGTCGCGTCGAGTCTGGGACGAAGGTGGCTACGAAGGCGGCTCAAACCTTTATGAATACGGTCGTCCCGCATTCCGGTGGGCCGGTGACATTGAAGACCGGATCGCGGCAAAGGTGCATCAACTCGTGAAGCAGGTGCGTGAGTAGTGGACGGCAAGTCTCGTCTTCCCCGAGATCGCCAACGCTAGAGTTCTAATTGGATAGCGCCACTTTTTCTGAAATCGTAACCCGAAGCGTAAGTTTTGAAGTTGCACTACTTTTGAGCCCGGCGAAGAACTGTACTTGCGTTCATCATGCAGAGAGGACGAATAAGTTTCTCAGCGGCCGCCGAAAGTATCGTCGCTGACTCGATTCATCGTGGCGAACCTTCGCGTTTCATGGCGAGACCTCGCTCGCAACAGCACGACTTTAAAAATCCGCTGATGAAGCTACTGCTGGCGAGAGAAAGCAACCGAGGCAAGTTCGAAAGCACTTTAAGGGATCAGGAACGAATGGCGTGTTCGGTTCCTTTCACCTTTTGTCCTTCCAGCAATTGCTGATCGCAACTTTGCAAGTCACTTCGTCGCTATGAAAGTGAATACCGTGAATCGACGGATTTGAGTATCCTGAAGCTGTGAAATGTATGTTCAACGGGTTGAGTTACGACTTCAAATCAGGAGACGCTGATGCTGAAAAAAATCGGAAATAACGACGGCCGAATGTTTGTCGTCTCCAGACGCGGACATCTATCGGGGGGTTTCGACTGCCGACGAAGTTTGCCGCAGCAACGGTGCTCGCGAAGGATGATTGCAAAAATTATTTGCGTGTTGGCAATGGTCACGAATGCTCACGCTGACGATGCGGCGAAGCTTTCGGACAGTTTGATCTTTCACGCAGGCTTTGACGGCAGCATCGACGCGAAGCCCGTGCTTGCGAACGGCGACGGCAATGCCTACACCGCGGAATCGCCGGCAATGAAGGTGATCGAGCCGGGAAACAACATCCCCGAGATCACGATCGCGAAGGATGCTGGACGACTGGGCGATGCATTGAGATTCAGTGCGAAATCGCAAAAGGTGTTATGCTACAAGGCGGCGACAAATGGTTTTGAACCGACAGACAACTGGTCAGGCACGGTTTCTCTGTGGCTCAAGCTGGATCCAGACAAAGACCTCCCAGCCGGCTTTTGCGATCCCTTGCAGATCACAGCCAGGCAATGGGACGACGCCTCTTTCTTCATCGACTTTGACCAAACTCTGCCGCGAGATTTTCGACTGGGAGTGTTCTCCGACCGCAGTGTTTGGAACCCCAGGAATACCTCGTGGGAAGAGTTTCCAATTGCGCAGCGGCCGATGGTTCCGGTCAAGCATCCGCCGTTTGCTCACGACTCCTGGACGCATGTCGTGTTTACATTCGTCAATCTGAATTCGACGACTCAGCAGGCATCGACAGCCAGCCTGTATCTGAATGGCAAACAGCAGGGGACACTCACTCAGCCGATGAAATTCACGTGGTCGAAGTCTCAGGACGGTTCGAAGGAAGCCATGATCATGCTGGGAATCAACTACGTGGGCGATCTGGACGAGCTGGCTATTTTCCGTCGGCCTCTTTCCGCAGAAGAAGTCAAACATCTGTTTGAACATCCCGATCAGCTCTAACCAGCCTTTTGTGGAATTCTGGTGCATGGAATTCTGGTGCATGGCACCCCGTGGATTGTGACTTCTGGAAGGCGGTGCGGACATTCGCACCGTGCAGGAGTTGCTCGGTCACGAAGACGTGCGGACCACGATGATCTATCTGCACGTGATGAACAAGCCCGGCTTGGCGGTGCGAAGTCCCGCGGATGCGATGTAGTTTTTACGGGTCTTGCGTGGGACGTTTTTTTGACAGGACAATGGAGGACAGGACGATGAATCGCAATTTGTGTTTTTAATCGTCCTGACCTTAATCGTCCTGTCAACGTAAGCAGCGAAGTTGCAAGTGCATGGCTCTTGTGACCGGAACGCTCCCTGCGATGGAGCCTGAATGGCTCGGGCATATCAGCCTGGGGCAAGAGAATCCGCGAATGCGGATGAACGCCGCCCCAGGTTGATGTTCCGGTACGCCCAACATGGGCGTGAACTTGTGGGGTGAAGCTGACCGCAGGTCAGCCAGTCCCCTGTACGAAAACGGGAATTGAGAAGGAGGCAGTATGCCAAATGTTTCCACTTAATTGAAGTACAAGGCGA
>Ga0209390_10004808_pt1 | contig 19907 bp, 20 predicted proteins | sample BON01_FD_187212 | JGI IMG/M metagenome (GOLD analysis project Ga0209390, IMG submission 187212) | Freshwater microbial communities from Lake Bonney liftoff mats and glacier meltwater in Antarctica - BON-01 (SPAdes) (version 2) | ecosystem: Environmental > Aquatic > Freshwater > Ice > Glacier...
CGACGACGACGCACGATTGAAGTGACGGCCAATCGAGCGCATTGAATCGCCGCGTTGCCACCGATCCCACATCTCGGACTTCTGTTTGTCCGTATAAAACGTCCGCGTGCGATACTTCATGATAAACACTCCATCTTTCCAAAAAGATTAAAGTGTTGCGCCGACCCTTTGAAACCACAGCCTCACACCGATCCTTGACCATATCACCGACCTCGCGATCCTCCCAGCCGGCGCGCGCAGTACGCAGCCCACCGATCAGCTGATCAACAGCGCAAGCTTTCGCGCCTTGCTGGATGCCCTGCGCGATCACTATGACATCATCATCCTCGACAGCCCGCCCTTGCTGCCCGTGGTTGATACCCGCTACCTCGCGCAAGAAGCCGATATTGCCGTGCAGGTTGTCCGCTTTGCCAACACCACCCAAGGCGAGATCCGTGAGGCCGCAAACCAAGTGCGTGATTTCCTGCCCCCCGGCGCCCGCCTGCTTGGCGCGCTCAGCCGCCAAGACAGGCCCGCCGGCAAGTTTGGCGGCTATGGCAGCGACTATTCCGGCTATTATGGCGAACAAACCAGTTGACGCAGGCAACGGACCAGCAACCCAAGGCAGCCCGCCAAAACCTCGTTAGCGCCCCTCGTCCAGCGCAGGCAAAAACCACGCAAGCAAGCCTGCCAACGGCAAAAACGCGCACAGCTGATAAACAGCCGCCACGCCATAAGTCTCGGCCAAAACACCCAACAGCGCCGCGGCAATCCCGCCCAGCCCAAAGTTCAGCCCGTAAAACAACCCACCGATCAACCCAATCCGGTTCGGCAACAGGTCCATCGCATAGATCAAAATCGACGCAAAGGCGCTGGCCATGATCAGGTTAATCATCACGGTCAAAACCCCCGTCCACATCAAATCCACATGCGGCAAGATCAGCGTCAACGGCAACGGCCCCAGCACCGAAATCCAGATAATCCGGGTCCGTCCAATCTTGTCGCCTACAATCCCGCCAATCAGCACCCCCACCGCCGCCGACAGCAAAAACACAAACAGCATCATCTGCGCTGAAGGAATCGACAGCCCAAACCGATCCATCAGATAAAAGGTGTAAAACGACCGGAAGCTCTCGCTATAGGCATTCTTGGTGAACATAAGCAGGGTCAGCACCACCAAGCCAATCACAATGGTCCGCGGCGCATGGCGCACCTCCACCCGGCCCGATTTGCGCGCCGCGCGCATGGCCGAAAACTCGGCGCTAATCTGGCGTTGCTTGCTGCCAATCCATGTCAAAAGCATCATCGCCGCCAGCGCACTTACCGCAAACCACGCAAGGCTAGATTGCCCCCAAGGCACAATAATCAACGCCGCAAACACCGGCCCCAAAGCGCCCCCCGCCTGCCCGCCCACCTGAAAAATGCCTTGCGCCAACCCTTGCCGCCCGCCCGCCGCATAGCGCGCCATCCGCGTCGCCTCAGGGTGGAAAATCGAAGACCCAATCCCAATCAACGTCACCGCAGCCAGTATCACGCCATAACTATGCGCATAGGCAAGGCTGACCAACCCCGACAGCGTGAACATCATCCCCACCACCGGCGAATAGGGCGCGGGGTGGCGGTCGGTTATCATCCCGATCACCGGCTGCAACATCGCACCCGCAATCTGAAACGTCATCGTAATGATGCCGATCTGAATGAAATCCAGCGCATAGACTTCTTTCAAAATCGGATAAGACGCCGGGATCAGCGATTGCATCATGTCATTCAACAGATGAGTCACCCCCAACACCACCAACACGGTCAGATGGGTTTTGGGCCGGGTCAAAACGGTCATGCTCAGTCTCTTTTTATATCAGTGTCCCGTCCAAACCCATCACACAGGCTGCACGTCCAGCGCCTTCAAAATATCTGCCAAACCCAACCGCCAATCCGGCCGCGCCAAACCAAAAACCGCTTCCGTGCGGCTATTGTCCAACCGCGAATTCAACGGGCGCTGCGCAGGCGTCGGATAGGCCGAAGACGGAATATCCACCACCTCACACCCCAACCCTGCCTGCCTAAAAATCTCACGCGCGAAATCGGCCCAGCTTACATCGGGACCACCCGACAAATGGTATGTCCCCGACTTTGACGGGTCCGCCAGCAATTGCCCCGCCGCCGCAAAACACGCCTGTGCAATATCGGCCGCAGGTGTCGGCCCGCCAACCTGATCGGACACAATCGTCAACCGCTCACGTTCCGCCCCCAACCGCAGCATGGTTTTCACAAAATTCGCACCATCAGGCGACACAACCCAAGACGTGCGGAAAATCACATGCACACCGCCCGCGGCCCGCACCGCGTCCTCGCCCGCCAGCTTGCTGCGCCCATAAACCCCCAACGGCGCCGTGGGATGATCCACCCCAAACGGCGCATCCCCCGCCCCGTCAAACACATAATCGGTCGAAATATGCACCAGTGGCAAACCCCGCGCCGCCGCTGCAACCGCAATCGCCCCCGGCGTGGCGGCGTTGACCAGATGCGCAAGGGTCGCGTCCCCCTCAGCCTTATCCACCGCCGTATAGGCCACAGCATTGATCACCACATCCGCGTCCGTCCGCGCCACCCACTCGGCACAAGCCACAGGATCGGCAAAATCCGCCTCATCGCGCCCCCGCACCTCCAACACCACGTCACCAGCCAACCGCTGCAACGCCAACCTCTGCAAAGCTTGGGCCACCTGCCCCGTCGCGCCAAACACCAACGCCTTCTTCAACACCGCGTCACCCACAGCCTCACCCATTCCCCAAGCGCACACCCACGCCCACCCGCGCCTGCAACGCTTGCCACCACGGTTTATTCTCCAGATACCAACGCACGGTCAGCTCCAACCCTTCCTCCACCGTCACCGATGGCCGCCAGCCCAACTCCTCGCGAATACGCGTCGGATCAATGGCATAGCGCGCATCATGCCCCGGCCTATCCGCTACAAACGCAATCTGATCGGCATAGCTGCCAGCCGCTTTCGGCTGCACCCGGTCCAAAATCGCACACAAGGCCTGCACCAACTCCAGATTGGTCCGCTCATTCTCACCGCCGATGTTATAAGACCGCCCCACGGCCCCTTTTTGCACCACAAGCAACAACGCCGCCGCATGATCCTCAACATACAGCCAATCCCGCACATTCGCGCCATTGCCATAAATCGGCAAAGGCTTGCCCGCCAAAGCGTTCAAAATCACCACAGGGATCAGCTTTTCGGGAAAATGATACGGCCCGTAATTGTTGGAACAATTGGTCAGCACCACGGGCAAACCATAGGTCTCATGCCAAGCGCGCACCAAATGGTCCGACGCCGCCTTTGACGCTGAATAGGGCGAGCCTGGGTCGTACCCGGTATCTTCAGTAAACAGCACCTCAGGGTCATCCGGCAACGACCCAAACACCTCATCCGTAGAAATATGATGGAACCGAAACGCTGCGGGCCGCCCTTCGGCGACCCAAAACATCCGCGCGGCTTCCAGCATATTGTAGGTGCCGTTGATATTCGTTTCAATAAACGCGCCCGGCCCGTCAATCGACCGGTCCACATGGCTTTCCGCCGCCAAATGCATCACCGCATCGGGCTTATGCGCGGCAAAAATACGGTCCAGCGCCGCGCGGTCGCGAATATCGGCCTGTTCAAACACATAAAGCGGGCTGTCTGCCACCGATACCACATTGTCCAAACACGCGGCATAGGTCAGCGCATCCACATTCACCACCTCATGCCCCGCCGCCACCGCTTGGCGCACCACCGCTGACCCGATAAACCCAGCCCCGCCTGTCACCAACAGTTTCATGCCGCACCCTCCCACACAAACGGGCTTACAAAGTCGGCCAATGCCGGTGCCGCCGCGTCCTTCGCGCTCAACAGCGCATCACCGGGCGCAATGCCCCAATCAATCCCACAACTGTCCCACCGCACCGCACCATCACAGTCGGGCGCATAATAATCCGAGCATTTATAGGCAATCTCGGTATCCGGGCTGCGCGTCACAAACCCATGCAAAAACCCAACCGGCACCAGCACTTGCCGCCCATTCTCAAACGTCAAATCTATTGACAAGCCTTGCCCATAGGTCGGGCTGCCCCGCCGAATATCGACCACGACATCGCACAAAGCACCACGCGCACAGCGCACCAACTTGGCCTGCGCATGTGGCGGCGATTGGAAATGCAAGCCCCGCACCGTGCCAACCTTGGCCGAAAGCGAATGGTTGTCTTGCACGAAATCAATCTCAATCCCGGCCTCCCGCATCTGCGCACGGTTCCAGCTTTCCGAAAAAAACCCTCGCGCATCGCCGTGCCGTGCAGGCGTGATAATAAGTACCCCAGACAGGGCCGTGGTTTGAACATCTAACATAAGCTTGGCATTCCTGAAAATTCGACCCGTATGTGAACTCCGCATTCAACACCCCCTGCGTCGCACAAATCCAACCGCTGCAAAAGCAAAAATTCCCAAACCAACGTTCGCAAACTGCGTCTTTTCAATCATCATGCTGCAAATCCCCGCGCAAATGCAGCGTTTCACCCTTGGAGTGGCCTTAAAAATTTGGCAAACACGGAGCATAAATCCGAATAGGAATGTTTCATGGCTCCTCACTCTGTCGCCGCGGCACCGCTCTCAAGCCACGCCTTGACCCATCTTCAGCGGCTTGAGGCGGAAAGCATCCACATCATGCGCGAAGTGGTCGCCAATGCGGACAATCCGGTCATGCTCTATTCCGTTGGCAAAGACAGCGCTTGCATGTTGCATCTGGCAAAAAAGGCCTTCTACCCCGCACCGCCGCCTTTTCCCTTGCTCCACGTCGATACCACTTGGAAATTCAAGGAAATGTACAAGCTGCGTGCCAAGGCGGCCCAAGATGCCGGGATGGAACTGATCATCCACCAAAACCCCGAGGCTTTGGCCCAAGGCATCAACCCGTTCGACCACGGCTCCATGCACACCGACATGTGGAAAACCGAAGGTTTGAAACAGGTGCTAACCCAGCATAAATTTGACGTGGCCTTTGGCGGCGCGCGCCGGGACGAAGAAAAATCCCGCGCCAAGGAGCGCATCTTCTCCTTCCGCTCCGCCAATCACCGCTGGGACCCAAAACAACAGCGCCCCGAGCTTTGGAAGCTCTACAACACCCGCAAAGCCAAAACGGAATCCATCCGCGCCTTTCCCTTGTCAAACTGGACGGAGTTGGACATCTGGCAATATATCCATCTGGAAAACATCGAAATCGTGCCTTTGTACTTTTCCGCCCCCCGCCCGGTGGTCGAATGGAACGGTATGCTGATCATGGTCGATGATGACCGTTTTCCACTGGCACCCGGCCAAGTCCCCGAAATGCGCTCGGTCCGCTTCCGCACGCTTGGCTGCTATCCCCTCTCAGGTGCTGTCGAAAGCACGGCCACCACCTTGCCTGAGGTGATCCAAGAAATACTGCTGACCACCACGTCTGAGCGCCAAGGTCGCGCGATTGACCACGACCAAGCCGCCAGCATGGAAAAGAAAAAACAAGAGGGGTATTTCTAAATGTCTGCGAACACCCCAAAAGATACCTCCTTCGTCACCGACACCCTGATCGCTGAAGATATTGATGCCTATCTGACCAAGCATCAGCACAAAACCATGCTGCGCTTTATCACCTGCGGCTCGGTTGATGATGGCAAATCCACGCTAATCGGCCGCCTGCTCTATGACAGCAAGATGATCTTTGAAGACCAACTCGCCAGCCTAGAACGTGACAGCCGCGCCCACGGCACCCAAGGTGCAGGCATCGACTTTGCGCTTTTGGTTGACGGTCTGGCCGCTGAACGCGAACAAGGCATCACCATCGACGTTGCCTACCGCTTTTTCGCCACCGACAAGCGTAAATTCATCGTCGCCGACACCCCCGGCCACGAACAATACACCCGCAACATGGTCACAGGCGCCTCCACCGCTGACCTCGCGGTGATCTTGATCGACGCGCGCCAAGGCGTGCTAACCCAAACGCGGCGGCACTCTTACCTCGTCAACCTGCTGGGCATCAAAAACATCGTGCTCGCGGTGAACAAGATGGATCTGGTCGGCTACAGCCAATCCCGCTTTGACGAAATCGTCGCCGAATACGCCCAATTCGCCGAAAAAATCGGGATGCCAGCCTTCCTGCCTATCCCAATCTCAGGCCTCGGCGGCGACAACATCGTCACCCGCTCCGAAAACACCCCATGGTACACCGGCCCCACCCTGCTAGGCCACCTAGAAGACGCCCCCATCACCGTGGCGCAAATGCAAGACGCCCCCTTCCGCATGGCTGTGCAATGGGTCAACCGCCCCAACCTCGACTTCCGCGGTTTCGCAGGCCTCATCGGCTCCGGCAGCATCGCCCCCGGTGACGCCATCCGCATCCTGCCCTCCGGCAAAACCACCACCGTCAAATCCATCGTCACCTATGGCGGCACCCTTGACCGCGCCGTCGCAGGCCAATCCATCACCCTTACCTTCGCCGATGAGGTGGATTGTTCACGCGGTGACGTCATCACCACCTCCGACGCCCCTTGCGAAGTCGCCGATCAGTTTGAGGCTACTTTGGTCTGGATGGGCGAAGCTGAAATGCTCCCCGGCCGCCCCTATTTGCTGAAAATGGGGACCCAAACCATGACCGCCACCGTGACCGAGCCAAAATATGAGGTGAACGTTAACACCCTCGAACACCTCACCTCGCAAACCCTTGCCCTCAACGCCATCGGCGTGGTCAACATCTCCACCGACCGCGCCATTCCGTTCGAATCCTACACCCAAAACCCCGACTTGGGCGGCTTCATCCTGATCGACCGCATGACCAACGCAACCGTCGCCGCAGGCATGGTCCACTTTGCCCTGCGCCGCAGCCAAAACATCCATTGGCAAGCGGTTGATATTGACCGCACCGCCCATGCCGCGATCAAAAACCAAAAGGCCCGCGTGGTCTGGTTCACTGGCCTGTCTGGCTCTGGCAAATCCACCATCGCCAATATCGTGGAAAAAAAGCTCCACGCGATGGGCAAACACACCTTCTTGCTTGATGGTGACAACGTCCGCCACGGCCTCAACCGCGACCTCGGCTTCACCGATGCCGACCGCGTCGAAAACATTCGCCGGGTGGGCGAAGTGGCCAAGCTGATGACAGATTCCGGCCTCATCGTCCTCACCGCCTTCATCTCTCCCTTCCGCGCCGAACGCCGCATGGTCCGCGAAATGATGGCGCAGGGCGAGTTTATGGAAGTTTATGTCGATACCCCCCTTTCGGTGGCCGAAGAACGTGATGTCAAAGGCCTCTATAAAAAGGCCCGCGCCGGCAATCTGAAAAACTTCACCGGCATCGACAGCCCTTATGAAGCCCCCGAAGACGCGGAACTCATCGTCAACACCGTCGCCCTCACCGCCGAAGACGCCGCCGAACGAGTCATTGCCGCGATTCTCGCAAGCTAAGGTTAAAGCCGCTTTAAGACGACACCCAAAAATAGGCGGCTCCTCAACGGGCCGCCTATTTCTTTTTTAAATTCAAACAGATACGTCCCTAAAAAAATCACACCCCTGCATTCCCTTGCAAATGTTCCTATTTTGTTCTATATTCAAATAACCAATTCAGAAAGGCATTTGATCATGGAAACCGCCACCTTTGCCATCCCCGCCACCCCGCGCCAAATCGCCTATGCCCGCGCTTTGGCCTTGCGCAACCAAACCGTGCTTCCTTGGGATGTGCAGCAAGATCGCCGCAGCCTCAGCACATGGATTGATGCCCAGTCCAAACTGGCCCCCGTTTCCACAAACGACACGCGCCCCAGTTCCAAACAGGTCGCTTTTGCCGAAAAACTGGCCCGCATCAAACGCCGTGCCGTACCGGATGAATGTTTCCGCGACAAAGGCCTGATGTCGAAATGGATCGACGGCAATCGCCGCACGCTATAACGCCTCACACACTCTCACGGCGCACTAAACCGTGTCCGCGCACCGCCCCTTGAAGCGCTGGACAACCCCCATTCTGCGCCCTACCTTTCCTCTAACCATACGAGGAGCCGCAGATGGCCTATGAAAAAACACCCGAGGCGCTTGCCCGCCTCACCCCCGAACAGTTCCGCGTGACCCAAGCCAACGGCACCGAACGCCCCTATTCCGGCAAATATGACAAGCATTATGAGGCTGGTCTCTATGTCGATATCGTCACGGGCGAACCGTTGTTCACCTCTGCCGCCAAATTCGACTCCGGCTGCGGCTGGCCTGCCTTCTCCAAGCCCGTCACATCCGAAAACGTGACCGAGCTGCGCGATGTCACCCTCGGCATGGCCCGCATCGAAGTGCGCTCTGCCGCAGGCGACAGCCACCTCGGCCACGTCTTCAACGACGGCCCGCGCGATATGGGCGGCCTGCGCTACTGCATCAACTCCGCCAGCCTGCGCTTCATCCCCCGCGCCGAAATGGAGGCCGAAGGCTACGCCAGCTATTTGGATCAGGTGGACGCTGGCTAACGCGGCCCATGGCGGCACGCCCCGAAAGGAACGCAACGCGCATGATTGCCTACGTCACCGTCGGTGCAGACGACGTCGCACGTGCGAAACGCTTTTACGCGGCGTTCCTGCCAGCCCTTGATTATGGGCAGAAGGAGAATCCCGAGGGCCTGAGCTATGCGCTGCCCGTTGGGCCGGGTCAGTCCGCCACTCAGCCGGATTTCTATGTTAAACCAACCTTCGATGGCCGTCCTGCTTCGGCCGGAAACGGTGCTATGATCGCATTTGAGGCTCGCTGTCAAAGTCAGGTGCGCGACCTTCACGCCACAGCCCTTGCCGCAGGCGGCTTTGACGAAGGCCAGCCTGGTTTTCGCGCGTCCTATGGACCTCATTTTTATGTTGGCTACCTTCGCGACCCGCAAGGCAACAAGATCGCACTCTTCTCCAACGATCCGAACGAACCCGGACGAGACGACTAGCGCTGGCAAAACGGGCGCTGGCGACGCGCCGCAAACGCTCTTTTTTCAAACTATGCCGTAGTTGCCGTGTTTTGCAGCACTACAAACCACGCGCGCATACGCATTAAAATCTGGTTAACAAAAAGCAGATTTATAAAGCATATCAATGGCTTAAAAAACATCCGCGCGCGATTCACACCATTGAATCGCACCCAATTCAGCCAGAAAACAAGAAGTGCAAAACATCGCCATCTTTCACCAGATAGGTTTTGCCTTCCACCCGGAACTTGCCCGCTTCCTTGGCCCCGGCCTCGCCATTTCCGGCGATATAGTCGTCATATCCAACCGTTTCCGAGCGGATAAATCCTTTCTCAAAATCGCCGTGAATAACCCCCGCCGCCTGCGGCGCCAGCGTCCCTTTCGGGATCGTCCAGGCCCGCGCTTCTTTCGGTCCCACCGTGAAATAAGTCTGCAAGCCCAGCAATTGATAGCCCGCCCGGATCAACCGATCGAGGCCTGCTTCTTCCAGCCCCATCTCACCCAAAAACATCTCGGCCTCATCTGCCGCAAGCTGGCTGATCTCTTCCTCAATCCGGGCCGAAATCACCACCATGCCAGCGCCTTGGCTAGCCGCCATTTCTGCCACCCGCACTGATTGGGAATTGCCGTTCGCCGCCGAGGATTCCTCAACATTGCAAACAAACAGCACAGGCTTCGACGTCAAAAGTTGCAACAGCCGCCAGTTCCGCAAATCATCCGCCGCAATCTCAACCGACCGCGCAGGTTTGCCCTCTTCCAGCACTTTTTGCGCCACCTGAAGCAGCCGCACCTGATCGCCGGCATCCTTGTCGCCGCCCTTAATTTTGCGCGCCAAATTGGCCAGCCGCCGCTCAATCGATTCCAGATCGGCCAGCATCAGCTCAGTTTCAATCGTCTCGGCATCAGCGATGGGGTCAATTTTGCCCTCAACATGCGTGATGTCATCATCTTCAAAGCAGCGCAAAACATGGGCCACCGCGTCACATTCGCGGATGTTGGCCAGAAACTGGTTGCCCAACCCCTCGCCCTTACTTGCGCCCCGCACCAAGCCCGCGATATCGACAAAGGTCATCCGCGTCGGAATAATCTGCTTGCTGCCCGCAATCGCCGCCAGCTTTTCCAGCCGCGCATCCGGCACGGCCACATCGCCCACATTCGGCTCAATCGTGCAAAACGGAAAGTTCGCCGCCTGCGCCGCCGCCGTGCGGGTCAGCGCGTTGAACAGGGTAGACTTGCCCACATTTGGCAGCCCGACGATCCCCATGCGAAATCCCATGATCTATTCTCCATCTATTTCCCGCCCTCATAGGCCGAAACAAGGGGAAACCGCAAGTCAAGCCGCCTCTACAATCGCATCGGCCATTGATTTCCCCCCCGGCTTTGGGCAAACCGGATAGCAACAGATATAAGGACGCCCCCATGACCCGGATTGATCAGAAATTTGCTGCCCTAAAAGCTGACGGCAAGAAGGCGTTTGTGTCCTATATCATGGCCGGCGATCCGGATGTCGAAACTTCCTTGGCCGTGATGAAGGGGCTGCCTGCCGCCGGCGTCGATATTATCGAAATTGGCCTGCCCTTTACCGACCCGATGGCCGATGGCCCGACAATTCAACTTGCCGGCCAACGCGCGCTCGAAGGTGGGATGACCTTGACCAAAACGCTGGCCATGGTGTCGGAATTCCGCAAAGGCGACGATACAACCCCGATCGTGCTGATGGGCTATTACAACCCTATCTACAGCCGCGGCGTGGACCTGTTTTTGACCCAAGCCAAAGCTGCCGGGATTGATGGGCTGATCATCGTCGACCTTCCCCCCGAGGAAGACGACGAGCTGTGTATCCCCGCGCAAAAGGCTGGCCTTAATTTCATCCGCCTTGCCACCCCCACAACCGATGATAAACGCTTGCCCAAGGTGCTGCAAAACACCTCTGGCTTTGTCTATTATGTGTCGATCACTGGCATAACGGGTGCCGCCGCCCCCGAGGCCGCCGATGTGGCGCCTGAGGTTGCGCGGATCAAGGCCAAAACCGACCTTCCGGTCATCGTCGGCTTTGGCATCACCACGCCAGAAGCCGCGCAAGCGATTGCAGGCATCGCTGATGGCTGCGTCGTCGGATCGGCCATCGTCAAAGACATTGGCGAAGGCAAGTCCGTCGCTGAGGTTCTGGCCCGCGTCGCAGCCCTTGCCGCAGGCGCCCACCGCGGCTGACCCCGCCAAACCGAAGTGTGGCGTAGCGTGAGTGCAACCCAACGCCCCTTAATGTGAAAGCCCCAACATGGTCCTTACCATTCTTGCCCAAGTTCAAGCCGCCACCGGCAAAGAAGACGCTGTGATGGCCGAGATGTACAAGCTGATCGCCGCCACCAAGCGCGAGGCGGGCTGTTTGCAATATGATATGCACCGCGACAACGATAAACTGGGGTTTTTCATGTTCTATGAAAATTGGGAAACCCGCGCGCTGTGGTTGGACCATATGCAAGCTCCGCACCTGGCGGCCTATAACGCCGCGACCAAAGGCTGGATCACCAGCCTGACGCTGAATGAAATGACGCGGGTCGATTAAGGCCTGCGAAACCTTAGGGGGCCAATATGACAGCGCTTTTCGCCGGATTAGACAGTGACCGCGTACGCCATTTCGCCACGCGAGAGGCGATGCGCTTTGCCGCGAGCCGCCCTAATACCCAGCATGCCTTGAACGTAGGCGATGGCGCGTTTTTGGCTGGCGTACCGATGCATTGGATGCGCGATTGGCCGATGCCTTTTCCGTTGCTGGTGCAAAGCGCCAAGGGCGCACGGATTACTGATGTTGATGGCTACCGCTTGGATGATTTTTGTCTTGGCGACACCGGCAGCCTGTTTGGCCATTCGCCCGCCCCTGTCGCCAAGGCCGTGGCCCGCCAAGCCCGCCAAGGGCTGACCTATATGTTGCCTAGTGCAGATGCGCTGGAGGCAGGAAGACTGCTGACCAAACGCTTTGGCAATTTCCGCTGGCAGATTGCGACAACCGCGTCCGATGCCAACCGCTGCGCCATTCGGATCGCGCGTGCAGTCACCGGGCGCCCCAAGATTTTGGTGTTCAACGGCTGCTATCACGGCACGGTTGAGGATGTGATGGTCACGCTGAAAGATGGCCAAACCACAACCAGCGCTGGCATGTTGGGCCAAGTGGCCGACCCTGCCACCCATGCGGCGGTGGTCGAGTTCAACGATTTGGCCGCCCTACAAGCGGCCTTGGCCAAAGGCGATGTGGCCGCCGTGCTGGCCGAGCCTGTGATGACCAATTGCTGCATGGTTTTGCCGGATGACGGGTTTTGGCAAGCAGCCCGTGCCGCCTGTGATGCGGCAGGAACGCTGCTGATTATAGATGAGACGCACACCGTTTCCAGCGGTTTGGGCGGTTGGGCGCGCGGCCACGGATTACATGCCGACGTGTTTGTGATCGGCAAATCGGTGGCGGGCGGCGTGGCTTGTGCGGCGTGGGGCCTCGCCCCCGACCTCGCCCGCCGGTTTATGGAGCATGATGCCAAGCGCGTTCCGGGCCATTCGGGCATGGGGACGACTTTGTCGGGCAACCCCCTGCAATTTGCAGCCTTGCGCGCCACTCTGGACAAGGTGATGACCGCCAAAGCCTATGCCCACATGGAAAAGCTGGCCGCAAGGCTGGCAGATGGGCTGGCGGCTGCGATCACGGGTGCGGGCCTTCCTTGGCATGTGGTGCGTGTGGGCGCGCGAGTTGAATTTATCTGCGCCCCCGGCCCGTTACGAAACGGGGCAGAGGCGATGGCTGCGTATTGCGGCCCAGTGGAACGGGCCGTGCATCTGGGGCTGGTGAACCGTGGCTGCCTGATTGCGCCGTTTCACAATATGATGCTGATCAGCCCGGCGACGAAAAAGCGGCAGGTTGATCGGTTGATTGGCGCGTTTGTTGAGGTTTTGGCAGAATTGGCTGAGTGAGGGTTATGGGGCAGGCGCAGGGGGGCTTTGCCCCCCTGACCCCCCAAGGTATTTGGGCCAAGATGAAAGAGGGGCCGCGTTTTGCCCCTATGCGAAGGATAGCTGTGATGAGCGTTAAGATAAGCCCTTCTGGGTCAAGCGTGGCCGAGGCCGAGGCGTTTTTGGCAGCCCACCCCGAGATTGAGGCGATTGACTTGGTGTTGCATGATGCCAACGGCATTGGCCGCGGCAAGATCATTCGTCGGCATGAGCTATTGGGGTTTTATCAATCTGGGCGACATTTGCCGATTTCCATTCTGGGGTTAGATATTTGCGGCGAGGATGTGCATGAAACTGGGCTGATCTGGGACCAGGGCGACGGCGATTTGCGGGCTTGGCCTGTGCCGGGCAGCCTGAAACCGCTGCATGGCACCAAACCTGCCCGCGCCGAAGTGTTCATGTGCATGTATTCGCTGGACGGTGCCCCCATGACCTCTGACCCGCGCCACGCTTTGCAGCGGCAAGTGGATGCGCTTGCCGGCGAGGGCATGGTGCCCGCCGGCGCGTTTGAGTTGGAGTTTTTCTTGCTGGCCAATGAGCGCGGCCCCGATGGCCGCGTGCAGCCCGCGCGTGATGTGCTGGACGGGCGCGCCAGTTCCAAGACTGAGGTCTATTCGGTTGACCATCTGCATGGCATGTTACCCTTGTTTTCAGATATTTACGCAGGGGCTGCCGCAGCGGGCATCAAAGCCGAGACCATGATTTCGGAATATGCACCAGGGCAGTATGAGCTGACGCTGCATTACCGCACCGATGTGATGCAAGCCGCCGATGACCTTATGCGCCTGAAGCGGATTGTCCGGGCGCAAGCGCGCAGCCATGGGGTGACCGCGTGCTTTATGGCCAAGCCGGTGGAGCATTACGCGGGGTCTGGCATGCATTTCCATGTGTCGATGCTGGATAAGGCCGGGCGCAATGTGTTTGTTGAGCCGGTCGAGGGTGAGTGGTCGCCAACCATCCTGCACGCTTTGGGTGGGCTGCGGACGACGATGGCAGAATCGATGCTGGTCTTTGCGCCCCATGCCAATTCGTGGCGGCGGTTTGTGGGGCAATCCTATGCGCCCGTCAGCCCGTCTTGGGGGGTCAACAACCGCTCGGTCGCCCTGCGCATTCCGGCAGGTGACATAAAGGCGCGGCGCATTGAACACAGGCCCGCAGGCGTGGACGCGAACCCCTATCTGGTTGCGGCAACCGTTTTGGCGGGCATCCGCCACGGCCTTGCCAACCGCATAGATCCGGGGCCGGAAACCACCGGCAATGGCTATGATGGGGCCGAGGCAGGCGATATGCCCGTCGATTGGCGTGGCGCGATAGAGGCCGCACGCGCATCGCAGTTTCTGCAAGATGCCTTGGGCGAGGATATGCATCGCACCTTTGTCGCGATCAAAGCTGCCGAATATACGCGGGTGGCGCGCACCATTTCCGAGGTGGATTTTGATCTGTATTTGCACACGGTCTAACCACAGGCCCATCAAAAGCTTTGCAATCCACTTGAATTATTGGTAAGGAAAACTTACCAGATTAGGGAGAGGCTGCTATGCCCGTGATTACTTGCATTGATGACCTAAAGCGCCTGCACAAACGCCGCACGCCCAAGATGTTCTATGATTACGCAGAAAGCGGCAGCTATACCGAGCAAACCTTCCGCGAAAACACCTCTGATTTTGCCCAACTTCGCCTGCGCCAAAAGGTGGCCGTGGATATGTCTGGCCGCAGCACGACCAGCACGATGATCGGGGAAAAGGTAGCGATGCCGGTCGCCCTCGCCCCTGTGGGCCTGACGGGTATGCAGCACGCGGATGGTGAGATTTTGGCGGCAAAAGCTGCCGAGAAAATGGGCGTGCCCTTTACCCTGTCCACGATGAGCATTTGTTCCATTGAGGATGTGGCCGAGCACACCACCAAACCGTTTTGGTTTCAGGTTTACACCCTGAAAGACGATGATTTCATGAACCGTCTGTTTGAACGCGCGCGCGCCGCGAACTGTTCGGCCATCGTCATCACGGTTGATTTGCAGATCATGGGCCAGCGCCATAAAGACTTGAAAAACGGCCTGTCTGCCCCGCCGAAACTGACCCCCGCCTCAATCGCCAATATGATGACCAAGGTGCCGTGGGGCCTCGGTATGCTGCAAACCAAGCGGCGGTTTTTTGGCAATATCGTAGGCCATGCCAAGGGCGTTTCCGACCCCTCCAGCCTGTCGTCTTGGACCGCCGAGGCGTTTGACGAGAGCTTGGATTGGAAGCGGATTGCCAAGTTTAAGGAAATGTGGGGCGGCAAGGTAATTTTGAAAGGCGTGATGGACGCCGAAGATGCCCGCAACGCGCTGTCGGTTGGTGCCGATGCGATTGTCGTCTCAAACCATGGTGGGCGGCAATTGGATGGGGCTTTGTCGTCCATCCGGGCGCTGCCAAGCATCGTGGACGCGGTTGGCGACAAGATTGAGGTTCATATGGACAGCGGTATCCGCTCTGGCCAAGACGTGTTGAAAGCGCTGTCTTTGGGCGCAAAAGGCACCTATATCGGCCGCGCTTTTGTGAATGGTTTGGGCGCTATGGGTGAGGCAGGCGTGACAAAGGCGCTAGAGGTGATTCAAAAAGAACTAATCACCACTATGGGCCTTGTTGGCGAACGGTCGATTGATGGCCTTGGCCGCCATAACCTGCTGATCCCAAAAGGGTTTGATGGCGACTGGGTCGATTGAAGGGATTTGCATTTGATGTGACGCAGCACATCAAATGCAAAACGCAACATGACCAAACCTGTGCATGCCTTGGATTAATCAGGCTTGCGCAGCATCAACGGTGCAAGCACGGTCACGGCCAGCAAGGCCACGGCGGCACAGCCAAATGCCGCGCGCAAGCCAAAGCTGGCCGCGATAAACCCTATCATCGGCGGGCCAAAGAAATAGCCGAAATACCCCAGCAAAGTGGCCCGCGCCACTGCCCGCGCCCGTGCTTCGGGCCGGGCCATTTGTCCGACCAAGGTAAAGGCGGTTGGTGCCACCACGGACGCGCCAATCCCCAGCACAATGAACCCGACATAGGCCATCGCCGGGCTCACGGCCACCGCCGCAATCAGCGCCCCAATCCCTGCAATCACCGCACCAAATGTTAGCAACCGCAGCGGGCTGACCCGCGCGATAATACTTTGCCCACCCAACCGCGCCACCGCCATGGTTAATGCCATCGCCGCCGGGCCAAACGCCCCTTGCGCCGGACTACCGCCCAAGGTCTGTTCAATATGCAGCGCCGACCAGCTTTCCGCCGCGTTTTCCGACAAAAAGGCGATCATCACAATCGCCCCACCAATCATCGTGGCCCGCCCCAAAGCGGGTGAGCTGCCATCCTTGGGCTTGCCCAATCCGTCAATCGCGCCGTCGCTTTCAAACGACAACATCCCCAGCACCAAGGCAATCAGCGCCGCCGTCAGCATCACCTGCCCCGGCGCCCAAGCCGCCCCACGCAACGCCCCAGATAACAAAGCCGATGCCGCATAGCCCAAAGAATAGGCCGCGTGGCACAGGTTCATCAGCGAATGGCCCCGCACATTTTCCATCGCTGACACCCGCGCGTTCATCAACACATCCAGCGTGCCAGTCGTGGCCCCACAGGCCGCCATCGCCACGGCAAAGGCCACCAACATCATGCCCTCCGCAAGCGGTGCTTGGCCCGGCAAAATGAACGCCAGCGCCATCGCCACGCTGGCCAGCGGCAAGGCGTATCGCCCCAACATCACCCCGGTCGCAGGAGCCACCAACATCGCCGCAACGGCCGCAATCGGCACACCAAGGATCAGCAACCCCAGCCCAGCCTCATCCACCCCCAGCATGGCCTTGATATCGGGCAAGGTGGCCGCATAACTGCCCCACAATATGCCCATCGCGGCAAAGCTGGCCAGCGCTGGGCGCGCCGCAACAAGGGTGGCAGAAAAAGACATCGCGCGCTCCAAACCGATCATTTTCAGCTACAGCCGATGCCAATTGGCGGCAAGAGCCAGATTGCGCGCCCTATCCGCGATCTCAATGCCACTTTCAGCCTTTCCCCCAAGGTGATTCCCCGCTATAGCCCCCCAGTCACGCCGCACACCCTTGGAGGGCGGCGGACTTAACATATGGAGAATTACAATGGCAAAAGAGATCCCAGATCTTGTAGCCGAGGTTCGCGCGGGGACAGGCAAGGGGGCCGCCCGCCAAGCTCGTCGTGATAACTTGGTACCGGCAGTGGTTTACGGTGGTGGCGCAGAGCCCGTCGCCCTGACCATGAAGTACCACTACCTGTTGAAGCACCTCAAGGCTGGCCGCTTCCTGTCCACGCTGTTTAACCTGAAAGTTGAAGGCCACAAAGACGTTCGCGTCATTTGCCGCGACGTTCAGCGTGACGTGGTCCGTGATACGCCGCTGCACGTGGACTTCATGCGCCTGCGCGCAAACAGCCGGATTGGCCTGTTCATTCATGTTGATTTCATCAACCACGAACAAGCTCCCGGTCTGAAAAAGGGCGGCACATTGGTTGTTGTGCGGAACGAAGTCGAATTGGACGTTAACGCAAGCGACATTCCAGACCACATCACAGTGGACCTGGCAGGCTTGGAAGTGGGCGACGTTATCCACATCCAAGACATCACCTTGCCAAAAGGCGCAAAGCCAACCGTTGATCGTAACTTTGTTATCGCCAACATCTCGGCGCCATCAAGCTTGCGTTCTGCGGGCGATGATAGTTCGGAAGATGAGGCTGATGAAACCGCAGACAACGCGGAAGCCGACAAAGAATAATCCGCCTTCACGGGATGGGTCACAAAACGCGGCGGCCCTGGGCCTGCCGCGTTTTTTTCATTTTGATAGGATGCGCTGGATGCTATTCCTACGGCCAGTCAAAAGGGGCAGCTGTGATGAAACTGTTTGTAGGCTTGGGCAATCCGGGCGCGAAACATGCGGGCAACCGGCATAACATCGGCTTTATGGCGCTCGACCGTATCGCCGAGGGTCACAGCTTTGGCCCGTGGAAAAAGGCGTTCAAAGGGCTGGTGGCTGAGGGCCGCTTGGGCGACACCCGCGTTTTGCTGCTGAAACCCGAAACCTTTATGAACCTGTCGGGTGAGGCGGTGCAATCTGCCATGGCATTCCATAAAATCACACCTGCACAGGTGATGGTGTTCCACGATGAACTTGACCTTGCCCCCGGCAAAATGCGCCTGAAACAGGGCGGCGGCCATGCGGGCCACAATGGCCTACGCTCCATCCATGCCCATATTGGCGAGGCGTATGGCCGTGTCCGTCTTGGCATCGGCCATCCCGGCCATAAAGACGCGGTGGCGGGCTATGTGCTGCATGATTTCGCCAAGGCCGATCAGGACTGGTTGGATGACCTGCTGCGCGGCCTGTCCGATGGCGCGCCCTATCTGGCAGCAGGCGATGGCCCCAAGTTTTCCAACGCCGTGGCTTTGCGCACAAGCCCCTCGCGCCCGTCAACCGGGGTGCAAGCCAGTGCGGTCAAACCAAGTCCCGCCCCTAAACTCGCCCCAAATCCTGCCCCAAAACCAGACCCAGAACCCGCCCCCGACACCCGCAACGCCCTGCAAAAACTGGCCGACAGGTTCCGATGACCGATGCCGTCCGCAACAGCTTTCGCACCCAAGCCGATGCCTGTCTGGCCCTAGGCTCGCCCTTTACCGCGCGTATTCTGCGCTTGCTGGCAGATGGCCTAACCCCCGGCACGCCAGTCGCCGACCGGGTGCTCGGCTGGCAAGGTGATCCTTCGGGTCGGGCCGATGCGCTGGCCTTGCGGCTTGCGGGTGGCCTGCATGCGCTGGCGCTGCAAAGTGACCCCCCAGCGTTGCGCAGCTTTTACACCAACCCCAGCCGCCATACTGATATTGAGGCGCTGGCGGTCTTGCTCGATACCACCGACCACGCCCCTTTGATGGATTGGCTGGCAAGCGCACCCCAAACCAATGAGGTCCGCCGTTCTGCCCCCTTAATCGCCGCCGGGCATTGGCTGGCCGCCCGCTTTGGCCTGCCGATGGTGCTGTCAGAACTTGGGGCAAGCGCGGGGCTGAACCTCAACTGGGACCGCTATGCGCTGGATACCGGTGGTGGTTTTGGCGACCAAAACAGCCCGCTACGCCTGACCCCCGATTGGCGCGGCGCCATGCCCCCCAGCACCCAACCCCAAGTCACCCAACGCCGCGCGGTTGATCTGAACCCACTGGATGTCACCCGCGACAGCCTGCGCATCCGCGCCTATATCTGGGCCGATCAACCGGACCGCATGGCCTTGACCCAAACCGCGATTGACATGGCCCATGGCCTGCAAGTGGACCGCGCCGATGCCGTAGATTGGCTGGAAACACGCTTGCAAACTCAACATCCCGGCCAGTTACACCTGATCTATCACACAGTCGCTTGGCAATATTTCTCGCAAACCGCCCAAGCGCGGGGCGAGGCGCTGCTGCAATCCGCAGGCAATCGCGCCACCGCGTCTGCCCCCTTGGCGCATCTGTCGCTGGAAAGCGATGGGGCTGAACCGGGCGCCGCCCTGACCTTGCGCCTCTGGCCCGGCAATCATACCATTCCGCTGGGCCGCGTTGATTTTCATGGCCGCTGGGTCGATTGGCAAGCTCCCCCACCTTAACGCGGCGCGGGTATATGGACTGGGACGCAAGACCGGCGGCATGGACCGTCGCCCCCAAACGCTTAACCTATGGAAATTGCCTCAAATATCCTTATATTGATCTGGCGGAAGGCGAAAGGGTCCAACCCACCGCCCTAATCTAACGCGTTCAAAGCATCGCAGTCGTTCATGAATAAAGGCAGGTCTACCTGTCCCATCCCGGACGTTTGCATTGACGAACGCCGTCTGCCACTCTTCATCGCACGGGCTACGCTGCGCGAGCTGATCGCGGGGCTGGAAGCGCGTGCTTTTGGTGGGGCCACGCGATGATGTTATC